>Ga0224510_10001442_pt1 | contig 15668 bp, 18 predicted proteins | sample SF_May12_sed_USG_FD_170161 | JGI IMG/M metagenome (GOLD analysis project Ga0224510, IMG submission 170161) | Sediment microbial communities from San Francisco Bay, California, United States - SF_May12_sed_USGS_4_1 | ecosystem: Environmental > Aquatic > Marine > Sediment | place: USA: California... | reverse complement strand
CGTCGCTTGCTTTTCTGGGGGTCTGGGTGGGCTATGGGAGATTGAAGACGAAGAACTATAGTAAGAAACTTGATGAGTGGAAGGAGACAGTTGGAGCGAAATTTCTTTGCCACAAATGTAGCCATGCGTTTGAGGGCTAGGCCGGTCTTAGAGGCCCTTGGTGAGATGGCGCAGGGTAGTGAACCTCGCGCCAGGGAATTGATGGTGGCGAATGGGTGGGAATCGCGCGAAAGACTATTGTGCCGGTAGTCGGAATGTGAACCCTTCAGTGTCGTCTCTGGCTCATCTCAGCATTCTGTTTTCTGGAGAACTTCCGGCCCGCGCCGCGTAATGCCCTCAAGGAGGGGAATCGGAACGGTCTGGGCCGGAGATTCTTGTGGCGGTTCAATCAGTGGGAGCCGTCTACCAGCGATCGCGTTTTCCACCCCGACCACCGCCGCCCCCGCCACCGAATCCACCACCGCCGCCGCCAGAACGCTCCATTGGTTTCGCTTCATTGACCGTGAGCGTGCGGCCACCCAGCTCCGTGCCATGAAGCGCCGTGATCGCCGCGGCCGCCTCAGCGTCTGAGGACATCTCCACGAAACCAAACCCACGCGACTGTCCCGTGAACTTATCCGAGATGATCTTTGCCGAGGCCACCGTACCATGCGCCCCGAATGTGTCAGTCAACTGCTGCTCGGTCACTGAATACGGTAACCCACCGACGTAAAGCTTCGAACCCATAATGGGGTCCTCCTGTGATGATGACATTGTCCATGACGCGAGAGGGACTTCGCAAAAGGAAGGAGCGACCCAAGAAAGTAATGAGTAAAGAGGCTCAGGTTAGACTTCCGATCACGATCTCGGTAGGAACAACATCGGTAATAGGCCGTCTTGCGCTTGTTTCATGCGAGGCCTGACGCGATGAAACATTTCTATTATAACAAGATGCGATAGCAATAGATAGCGTTCCTTATGGCCCAAGCTAGCAGCCATGTGTTTCTGCACACCAGATCCTATAGCTGGATCATGAATAGGGGGCTGTCTGATCCTGAGGAGCTTTCCAGATATTTGGGCTATAAAGAATGTGGTGTCCCCAACGGGATTTGAACCCGTGTTACTGCCTTGAAAGGGCAATGTCCTAGGCCAGGCTAGACGATGGGGACGTAACCGCGAAGGCCAGGATTGAATGGATACCACATTTAGAGCGGTGCTGTCACTAGGGGGCGCCGCCAGCCTGCCGTGATAGTCTGAGTGGCTGAAATTGATCGCAGACTATTGAAGTCCTGAGGGTGAGTCTGCTCGTAACGGAGTCTCATTCACCCAAAGGGGTGTAGAGCGGCAGCTCTCCTTCCATGGCCGCAAGTGGACGGTGATCTTGGTCCTTTCGTGAGAGGATTGGGTGAGTCACGGGCCAGGAAATTCCTAAAGCCTGGTCATTCCACAGGATCCCCCGATCGTCTTTGGGGGAATAGTAGGCTGTGCACTTGTAGAGAAAGCAGGCCGTCTCGCTGGTGACGCAAAAGCCATGAGCGCATCCGGGGGGAATGTACAGTTGCTGAAGGGTGGAGCCGGACAACACCATTCCATACCACCTACCGAACGTGGGCGAACCTTTTCGGATATCGAGGACCACGTCGTAGACCGTGCCTTCCAGGGCCATGACGAGTTTACCTTGAGCATTAGGATGCTGGAAATGAAGGCCTCGGAGGGTGTTCCGAATGGATCGGGAATAATTATCCTGGACGAAATGTTCCGTAATGCCTATCTCTCTGTACCGATTCTCGTGATAGGTTTCTGCAAACGCTCCACGATGATCAGTCAGCACGGTTGGCTCGAGTAGAAGGACGCCAGGAATCTCAATAGGAGTCAGGCGCATGGCATCATCCTACTCCGGCTCAGGAGTTGGTCCCGGCTTGGGGCGGAGTGAAGGATCGACGCCTTGAGAGGTATCAGGGTACAATCGCTCAAGTCGGTCGATCAAAGGTAACGCCTCGGGTGTGCTATTCATGCGCGGAGGACTGACAGGATGGTCCCAGACCACAGTGGAAATATTGGCTTCCTGGAGTAGAGATCGGATTGTGGACGCACAGGCCTCAAGTGTGAGTTCTGTCCCCTCACGGAGATCGAGGACACGCTCTTGGGGGTTGGTTGGGGGCGGCTCGGTATGAAGTAGTCTCCAGCAGCGATCAAAAATGGTCTGCCGAAGTTCTTTCGATACATTGATGGTCGCCAGATCGGCGGTACACAGTGCGGACACGAATAAGACGAACTGCAGTTCAGGCATTCCTGGATGATCGACATCGAGAGAGGGCATCCGTTCATTATCCGTGTGGATGCCGAGCGAGTCAACTGTTTGAGGGGGCAGCGGGAGATGGTGACGATTGTGCTGACCGGACAACTCCAAACGACGGATGGGGAGTGTGATCTCGCCTGTGAAATCGATCAGGTTCTGTCCGTTCGACAGCTGATTCAGCGGCAGGGGGTTCGACTGCGTCATCTCTTGCAACTCTTACGCGAGAAAAAAGTGCTGGTCACCATCAATAAGAGAATCGCGAGCGAAGATTCCCTGGTGCATGATGGCGATGCTATTCGTCTCATCGGACATGATGGGATGGGTGGGAGCGGGCTGGGGCCCACGCATCTTTAGGAGACAGTGGCCTCAAAACACGAGGGGATCAACGCCAAGAATGGCCTTGACCCCCTCATGAGACGAAACCACATGCAGCGGATAGCCAGACCTTCGGCCGATTACGCGCTGCCGCAACCCCGAGACAGGAGTTCGTATTACTTTTTGCCGAGAATCGCGTCCTTGGCTGCCTTCGCCACCCGGAATTTTACCACTCGCTTTGCGGGGATCTTAATCTCTGCACCGGTTTGAGGGTTACGCCCGATTCGTGCCTTGCGGTTAGCCAGCTTCAGCTTGCCGATACCAGGTACGGTGAAGACATTCTTAGCCTCACGATAGGCTAAGGCTGCCAGATCATCGAGAATCTGGACCGCCCCTTTTTTCGTGATGCCGGCTTTCCCGGCGATGTAATCAGCAATTTGGGACTTCGTCATTGATTTTGCCATTCGTAAACCTCCTTGAGGGTAAGGAATGAAAGAAATTTATGATCCGTGTGACACACCGTGCACAGAAACATTCCGCCAGAGAAATTGGGAGCGCCTGAATGTTCGTTCGTGCTCGTTTCGTGAAAGTCGGCGAGAGTGTAGCCAAGAGTCGAAGGACTGTCAACGAGAAAAACGCGCGGCTGGCGCGCAGAATTGCGTACACGGCCCCTTGCGTATCCTGCAAACGGAAGGGTACAGTAGGGCTGGATGGACTTCATGGCCAGCGTAAACGGCTCTTGACCGAGGACCAGGTGAGATGGGTAAAGACCTTCCTATATTATCCGTAGGTACGTCAGGCTCCTCTTCTGAACAGCCTGACAACTTTCTCTATTCCCGAGTCTTTTGTCAAAAGGAAAACTCGCCCCCCCTCGGCCTGTTGATAGAGTTTCTCAGGTCTCGAGGCCAGAATCCGATCCTCCCGAGCAATCTGGACGAGGGAATGCTTCAGGAATGGGCCTGGGTTCAAGTCGCGTTGGGCTATCACCAGGATCGGATGCCGATTCAGGTCTTTTGCGTTCGCGATCGAGGCAGTTATCGAGATGTCTATGAGCAGGAAAAGAAACAATTTCTGGATATCCTCACGGCGTACGCCGATGTGGAAGCTCAATTGGCGTTGGAATATGTCAGCCGATCCCGATTTATTTTGACGACCCGCATGGGCGAACAGGATGTGACTGATGAAGGCTATGACTTCAATGGCTGGATTCTTGAGTTCTACCAAGAACAGTGCAATGGCATTGTGCAGATCGATCGGCAGGGGTTCTATTCTCCCAAAGGAGAATTGATCGTCGATCTGTCGATCCCGACCGAGAGTTGATGTGGCGCAGTCACTGACCTGCCGAACCTACCCGTTGTTTGAACACACTGCACGATGGTTTGAACGTGCGAATGCTGCCCTGCTTGGTGAATTGCCATGTTGCCGGGGCTGTGCCCATTGCTGTGTGGGGATTTTCCCAGTCACGCTTCTTGATGAGCAGGTCATCCAGCAAGGATTGAACGCCCTGTCAGATTCTCAACGAAAGCGCATCGTGGAAATTGCAGCGGCTCAGGTTCTCCAACTGACGACGGAGATTCCGCAGTTGCTGGGGAATCGGTACGTCGACCAATGGCCAGAGCGGGAGTGCGAACAGGTGATCGAGGAATGTTCTACCTGGCCTTGCCCTGCGTTAGAGAGTGACGGTGGCTGTGCGATCTACCAGTTTCGGCCGCTCGTCTGCCGATCCATGGGGATTCCCCCTGAGGACGAGGGCCTTGTTGATGGTGCCTGTGCGGTGCAAACGGCGGTGCCGTTGATCCGACTCTCGAAAGCCCTTCGAGGGGAGGAGAATCACTTGGCTGCGTTGGAAGCGGAACAACTCGAGGCCTTGCGCCACCAGCAAGAGGTTGAAGGAGAAGAAATACTACTCCCGTTTGCGTTCGTAGCGGAGATCTCATCGCAGCCGGTCTCGGCCTAGACAGTCTATTTCTGCCTATGCTAAGGTGTCTACCCTTGGTTACGGGAGCGCCTGTAGCTCAGCTGGATAGAGCATCAGCCTCCGGAGCTGAGGGCCACAGGTTCAAATCCTGTCAGGCGCACCAAACCGCCTCTTGTGGTCGCAGCGACAATTCAATACCCGGTGGGGCCGTTAGCTCAGTTGGTAGAGCAGCTGACTCTTAATCAGCGGGCCGTAGGTTCGACCCCTACACGGCCCACCAAAATCGACCATTTGCCAATCGTTTCCTTCCTGCCGACGGCCGGATGAGATCTGTCACGGAATAATAGTTTTTCGCTCGCCCATGATTTCTTCCGCATGGGTATTCCCGAAGCTATACCAGAGGAGATATTTTGTGGCCCTTCAAGCATGTTGTGCCGCCGTTCCTCAAGAGGCTCGGGCTTGAGGGGAGGATGCTAGTGCCACGACTGAATATCAGAATAGCCGGTTTCTTTTTTCTGGTCCTATGCTGTTCCGTCGTCGTGGTTCCTGCACCGGCGGCCTTCAGCAGCAAGGGATCAAGTCACATCGACCATCAGATGGCGGTCACTCTGGTTCCGGCTGCCCATACTCTCCGCGTCCGGGATACCGTCACGTTCTCAACGGCTCGGGACAAGGCGGTAACGTTCCTCCTACATAGCCAGCTGCACGTCAGTATTGAAACCCCTGATGTAATGCTCACCACGGAGGAAACGAATGTCCGTCCGTCCTCCATCGATCCCACAGGTCGCTACACGCCACAAGACGACCGGATACCGGTGACGCGCTATCGCGTCTTGCTCCCCCCTGGGGCCAGGATCTTCACCCTCAGCTACGAGGGACAGATCAATCAGCCCCCTATTGCGGCGGGAGACGACTACGGGCGAACGGCCGAAGATAGTGCGGGGGTGATCTCCTCGGACGGTGTGTTTCTCTCCGGCTCAAGCTATTGGTATCCCACATTTGACGATCAGGACTTTCTCAGCTTTACGCTGGATGTTGAAGGCCCGGATGGCTTTCGCTTTGTCAGCCAAGGGAAGCGACGTGAATACCCGGAGGGGGATCATAGGCACCAGATCTGGCACACGGACACCCCGCAAGACGAGATCTATTTGGTTGGCGGCAAATGGGTCGAGTACGCCCGCGATGAGGCAGACTTCACGGCCTATGCCTTCCTTAGAAGTCAGGACCAGGCCCTCGCGGAGAGGTATTTGAGCCGGACGGGGCCCTACGTGCGGATGTACGAAGCGTTGCTCGGCCGTTATTCCTATCCGAAGTTTGCGCTGATTGAGAATTTTTGGGAGACTGGCTATGGCATGCCGTCGTTTACCCTGCTGGGCTCAACGGTCGTGCGGCTGCCCTTTATTCTCACCTCCTCCTACCCACACGAGATCCTCCATAACTGGTGGGGAAATGGCGTCTACGTCGATTACCGGGGAGGCAATTGGTGTGAAGGCTTGACGGCGTACTTAGCCGATCACCTGATGGCCGAGAACCGGGGGGAGGGACCGAGCTATCGCCGGACGACACTGAAACACTATGCCGACTATGTAACCGGTAGCCAAGATTTCCCGATCAGCACATTTCGGGAGCGGCATAATGCGGTGACGAGGGCGGTGGGCTATGGGAAGACCTTGATGTTCTTTCATATGTTGCGTCTGGAACTCGGAGATGAGCAGTTTATCGATGCCCTGCGAGTGTTTTATCAGGAAAACCGCTTCAAACGTGTTTCCTTCTCTGTCCTGGCGGATACCTTCTCCCGAATCGCCGGTTCGGATCTTCGGCCACTCTTTGCTCAGTGGCTGCAACAAACTGGCGCCCCAGTCTTGCAAGTGAAGAACGTACGCGTCGAGCAGCAAGGCAAGACCTACCAGGTTCGGGCTCGACTCGAACAGGTTCAGGGCGGTACGCCATATCACCTTCGCGTCCCCGTGTTTGTGACCGCCGAGGGAGAGGACCACACGCAGATGCAGCCGATTGTGATGAACGACCGCGAAACGGACCTTGCCCTCACCGTGGCCTCACGCCCGATCCGGCTGGACATTGATCCAGAATTCGATGTGTTCCGACGCCTCGACCGTGCCGAACTTCCCGCCACGCTGTCAGAAGCCTTCGGTGATACGCACGCACTGTTTGTTCTTCCAGGCCAGGAATCGCCAGAGTTGCTTGACGGCTACCGTCGCTTGGCGAGCGCCTGGAAGGCGACGATGCCGGACGCCGAGATTCGACTCGATCATGAGTTGGAGGCATTGCCTCAGGATCGGGCAGTGTGGGTGCTGGGTTGGAACAATCGTTTTCGGCGAGAGGTGGAGCGCTCGCTCACCTCGTTGCCTGTTCAATTGACCGAGAAGGATTTGGTTATCAACGCCACTCGTATTGTCCGCCAGACAGGGAGTGTGGTGATCACATCTAGAGCCGCAACGCCCCCGTTCAATCCAATTGGGTTTGTTGCCACAGAGACCGCGATGGCGATCCCGGGCTTGAGTCGCAAGGTACCCCACTATGATCGTTACAGCTATTTGGCGTTTATTGGGGATGAGACGAAAAACATTCTCAAGGGAGAATGGCCAGTCATTTCCTCCCCCCTCTCGGTCCGACTCAGCGATCCTCCCGATGCACGTCATCCCAGTCATCCTTCCCGCAAACCTTTGATCGCAGTTGAGCCATAAACGCGGTATGCGCGCAACCTGTGCCTGCAAGTGAAGGAGGCCAATACGTGGGTGACTATTTGAACCTACACATGGCTGAGCCCGCTCGTCCCATTCTCCAGGGTGCCGGGCATTAAAGCGATGTAGGTGAGGTTAATGAACGGCTCCCACCGGTACCCGCCGAGGCTGAAGCCTCATTTTGAGGCCGCCTTTGGGTCGCAAGGTGACCATGAGGTAGGGTTCGACCTTCTCTTGTGCCAGCTGGAGGTCATAACGACGGCCGATCAGGGCCAGTAGCAGTGGTCCTTCAACGGACGCAAAATGGAGCCCCACACAGGTGCGCGGGCCCGCGCCGAATGGCATGTAGGCGTAACGAGAACGTGGCCGCCCACCATCCAGCCACCGCTCCGGAAAAAACTGGTCAGGATTGGTCCAAAAATCTGGATGCCGGTGCAGATTATACGTGCCGACCAGGACGAATGCGCCTTCCGGCAGTGACAACCCTCCGACAGTCGTAGTCGTCGTGGCTTTGCGGTGGACAGCCGGAGCCGGTGGATAGAGCCGGAGTGATTCCTCAAAGATGGCACGGGTATAGGGGAGCCGGTCAAGATCCTCCGCGTTTGGGGTTCGTCCCTGGAGTACTCGGTCTACTTCTTCATGAAATCGTGCCTCCGCCCCGGGGTGAGTCGCCAAGAGGTACCAGGTCCATGCGAGCGCATTGGCGGTGGTCTCGTGGCCCGCAGCGAAGATAGTCAAGGCTTCATCGCGCAGCTCCTGGTCACTGAGTCCCTCACCGGTTTCTTCGTCACGAGCCTGAAGGAGCAGATCCAGCAGATCATCATGGTGCGTACCGCTCTGGCGCCGTTCAGCGAGCAGTCCATACATCAGCCCGTCCATGAACCGCATCACTGAACGAAATTCACGGTTACGAGCGGTCGGCACCCACAGCGGAGGGGACAGGGGGTTGCTGAACGAGTCGAAGGCGTACTTGATACTGACTTGGAGGGCGTGACTGACTCGGTCGGTGTATTGGGTCATACTGGTCGTGAACATCGTTTGTGAAATCACTTCAAGAGCGAGCTGCATCATTTCTGCGGCAATGTCGATCGTGTCTCCCTCTCGCCCTTTCCACGCTGCCAGGCGCTGCTCGCCCACCTGAGCCATACGATCGGCCATTGCGGCCATGCGAGATCGGTGAAAAATCGGCTGAATGATGCGGCGATGCCGCTTCCAGACCTCACCAGAACTGGTCACCAAGCCGTTCCCTAACACCAGGGCAAGTCCGTGTGGCTTCTCAGGGTTATAGACCTTTACGAAACGCTCTGACTGTTTGACGAGGATCTCTTCGGCGAGATCGGGATGACTCAACAAATAGAAGGTCTTTGGGCCCAGTCGAAAGCGGAGCACATCCCCGTGGTGTCGCCACCACTCCGACAGAGACTCTAACGGGCGCTGTCTAAACGTACTGATGTGGCCCATCAGCGGCACCGCGCCGGGAACATCGACAATTGTGAAGGAGGAAGGCGAGTCTGGCATCAGAGTATGAACGGTATCACACTGGGTCAGGGGCATCAAATGAGGAGACTGCAATCTAGGTGTAGGATGAGGTCTGAGTAGGATGCAGCGGTATTGGCTTGGCCTCAAATGAGTAAGAGCAGGTACAGGTAGTCCGTACTATTCCACGCCATATCAAACCCGCTCAATTCGTAGTCTCATCTACCCGGCCCTTGGGAAATGCTTCCTGGGATGGTATTCTGACCTTCTCGGTACTTATTCTTCTCCGCGTCCGTCGTTGCACCAAACGTTGAGAGTGCTCCGCTCGGAGCAGCAGGATCTATGGCCGACTCCACACGCACCTCGTCATGTGAAAAACAGGACCTCTGGACGAAGGACCTGACGACCATGTCATGGACTCGGCGAGTGGTCACTCAAGTCATTCGGCTGGCTACTGCTGTCGGCCTCGAGTTCCGTCATCGTCTACTCGATGCGCGTGCGGCCGGTCTTGTTTTCACTACGTTGCTGTCGTTGGTTCCGTTTCTTGCCGTGACGTTCTCAGTGCTCAAGGCCTTTGATATTCACCACGTGATCGAACCGATGCTGGCTCAGCTATTGGAGCCGTTGGGCCCGAAGAGTCATGAGGTCACGGCCACGATCGTGAGGTTCGTCGACAACATCAAGATCAGTGTCTTGGGAGTGGTGGGCATTGCCGGGCTTTTCTATACGACGTACTCGTTGATCGACAAGATCGAACAAGCCTTGAACGTCATTTGGCAGGTCAAGCAGGGGCGTACGTGGGAGCGGAAGTTTGCCGACTATTTGAGCGCGGTCCTTGTAGGACCGGTGCTCGTCATGAGTGCCTTCGGCTTATTGGCGTCGCTTCAAAGCCATACGCTGGTCCAGTATCTCTTGCAAATGGAGCCGTTCGGGACGTTGCTGGTGTGGAGCGGTGAGATCATTCCGTTCGTGATGCTCTGCGGCCTATTTACATTCTTCTATAAGGTCATTCCTAATACCCATGTCCAGGTGCGATCTGCCGCAGTCGGTGGGGTATCCGCTGCCGCTCTGTGGATCATCGCAGGGGAGGCGTTTGCGAAATTCGTGGCGGCCTCCGCCAACTATAGTGCGATCTATTCGAGTTTCGCCGTGCTTGTTCTGTTCCTTCTGTGGCTGTACACCGGTTGGATGATCGTGTTGATCGGTGCGCAGTTCTCTTTTTTCTATCAATACCCCACGGCCTATTTGTCCCGCCTGCTCTGGGATCAAGGCACATACCTCTTCCGTGAGCAATTGGCGCTGAAAGTATTGCGGGTGTTGGGACATCGCTATCTCAAGGGTGAGCGCCCGCTGACGCTCCCGGAGCTGTCGGGCGAAGTGAATCTGCCCTTGTCCTTGGTAGAGGAAGAAGTCGAGCGGCTCATTGAAAATGGTTTTGTCGGTCGGCTGCAGCAACCTGAAGGTGTGAGCCTGATCAAGTCACCGGACCTGATCTTCGTGAAAGAGGTCCTGGATTCGGTTCGCAATGGAACGCCGCCCTGGATTGTGCCCCACCTCGATGCCAGTGATTCAGTATCAGCACTCTTACGTCGTCGAGATGCTGCCGTGGAACGGGCGTTGGTGGGGGAGACCATCCAATCGCTCATGCAGGGCCACCCACCGTCTCGGCCGGCTGACGCTCGATTGTAGAGTGCTGTCCCGCCGATGTCTGCTATTCTGGGCTAGCCAGAGATTTCCGGACAAGCAGATTGCTCTTACGGTGTATTCCTGCCCTGGCCGAACGATCGAACATAGAGTAGGACTTGCCAGGCCTCTTCTTCTGTGAGGATAAGCGGGATGAACGGCGCCATCGCGGTGCCTTTACTGCCGTTCTTTAAGATCCAGAAGAGTTCACCATCGGTTCTCGTGGCCTGCCAATCCCTGTCTGTAAAATTGCGAGGTAAGGGGCCTTTGAGTGTCCCTGGCTCAATATCTCCCCCGAGTCCTTTGCCGTCTCTTCCGTGGCAGGTGAGGCAGAAGGCCTTGCCCTCAAAGAGCTGCTTGCCTTTTTCCATGGACTCTTGCGTGAGGGGCAGGGGATTCTTCCAGGTCCTGACTTGTTCGATTTGGTCGGCCGGCACGCGCGGCTTGAGTACAGCGTCGTCTGCCCCCAAGGCCCCCGAGGGAAGGGAGTTCGTGGTCGCTAGGATCAGGGCAAGCAAGAGACATGGGCACATATGGATTCCTTTCAGCCGCTGTTGTGGCGACAGGGGCCGGGACCAGCCCGACCTTCTGAGAGCGGGGCTGGTCTTGGGCACCTACTCCTACTTGTCGGAGTATCCAGGGAATTTATGTCCGAGGGACTGGGGATAGCTCACTGTGCCATCGGGGAATTCCTGCCCGTGTTGCCACAGGTGGTAGATCACACCATCCGTCCCTGCTGCAGCCTCCGCAACCTTGGCGGCCTGATCAGGCGGCATATCAAGCACTTGGACTCGTCCCGTTGCGATTTCTACCTTATGGTCGTGGAAATGGCGGTGCCACTGAATGGCTGGTAACTTTCTGGTCAGGTCCTTGGCTACGAAATACTCGACCCCAACTAGGGGTGCCTTTGGATCAGTAGATTCAAATAGGAGACATTGAAGGATCTTGTCCGAGATCCCCTTGCAGTAATGATGGAATGGGCCGCCTGGGGTGCCGTCTGCCATCATATGCGGTGCTTGAACATGAATATCGTATCCGACTGCCGGGCTTGTCGGTTCTCCACTTATGGCTGGCTGCATGGCAACCCCGCTGCATCCAACGGCTGCTAGTGCGATAACGGCTAATAATCCTTTTCTCATCACAAATGCCTCCTAGGTTTAAGAAATCCCTTCCCGGCCCTTGCAGGCAGAGTATGACCTTTTCATTCGAATAGCCATGAGAGGCAATTTCCTCAAAAAGGATTCAGATATTTATGGGGACGAGATCGAACCCACCTCTGGAGTGGGGCGCGACTATGAAGGAAGTATTGGTGTAGAAGGAGAATCAGGCCTTGTCGGAGTAATGAGTTGATGCGCTTGTGGGAGAATCTTTCCCTGGGCGTCCATCATCTCAAATATAAGACAGCACTTCAGCCGTCCGCAGACGCCGAGTAGCCGCGGATCATCGATCGGCAGGTCCATTTTCTTGGCCTGCTTCGCCGTGACCGGCTTCACATCGGTCAGGAACGACGCGCAGCACAAGACCAGGCCACAGGTGTCGATCCCACCCAGCCGCCTGGCTTCTTCACGGACGCCGACCTGGCGCATTTCGATTCGACCGCCAAACCGCCGTGCAAGGTCACGCACGAGCTCCCGAAAATCAACGCGGTCGTCAGCTGTATAGACAAAGGTGAGCTGCCGGCGATCCATAGCCCCATAGACTTCGACCAGTTTAAGGCGGATGTTGAGATCGGCGGCTTTTACTTTGCAATACCCAGCCGCCTCCTCCGACAGGCGTTCAAGTCGAGCAATCAGTTCAGCCTCCTCCGAATCTGGCTTGCGTAAGACGGATTTCATGGCGCGCATAGGTGGAGTAAATGGGGCTGCGTAGGGCTCGGTGTAGACGATGCCGTAGGTTACCTCACCGTCGGCCTCAAGTAAGACTGGTTCGCCATGCGACAAGGGCAGTCCATTCGACCCCAACTTCTTGACTTCCCCGCGGTTTCGAATCTTGACACCGACAAGGGGGACCCATGTCGGCCAGGGGGTTAAGATGTCTTGGTTCAAAGGGGACTGCATGCATCGATCATACACAATTCCCCTGTCTGGTGAAAAGGGTTGACGCTGTAGAAGGTCTAAAAGTTTTCGCAGCTGCTTGCGGTGCCATGGATTCGCAAGGCATTGATAGTACAGAAGAACATTGCTAACACTGATGCTGCCTGCTTGTGGTAGGCTAATCCACCAGGAGGAGGAAGAGGGAGTGGATCATGGGGACCATGTTGCGAGAGCGAAAAAAGATGCTCCGAATTCCCAATCAGGTTATCCTGCCGTTTGGCTACCGGATCTCGGTTCGGCAGTTGTCAGATGCAGAGATGGACAAACGTGATCCCAATGCTGATGGGATCTGGGACGATGAGACGAAGACCATTTATGTGCGAAAACGGCTTCCAGTGACCCGCCGCCGATATATTCTTGCCCACGAGCTCGGTCATGCTTGGTTGGACTGGCAACATCGGTATATGGACGATGGCAAGGCCAGTATCTAAGGTGCTTAGCAGTCAGTGTTTCGCCAGATGCAGGATGTGTTGCCATTCTCCCAAGGTGACGGGCTGAACTGAGAGCCGAGAGCCTTTCTTCAGCAGGACCATTGCCTTGAGTTTGGGATCTCTTCGCAAGTCGTCCAATGCCAATGGATTGGAAAATGCCCTGACATATTTGATGTCGACCATATCCCATTTCGGCTCGGAGGGCTTGCTATTCGGGTCGTAATGCTTGTCCTTCTTATCGAACTGTGTGGAGTCAGGATACGCGATCCTGACGACTTCTGCGATCCCCACAACCGCGGGAGGATCCGCATTACTGTGGTAGAACAGGACCTGATCACCGACCGCCATCGTGCGCATGAAATTGCGAGCTTGATAATTTCGAACTCCATCCCAACTGGTGGTCTGGCCTGGGGATCGTGCGAGATCGTCTATAGAGAATGTGGATGGCTCAGATTTCATCAGCCAGTAGTGTCTTGAAACCATTCCTCTCATTCCTTTCTCATGATGGGATACAGGATGTCATGAACGACGGCATTGTGCCTTGCTATAAAGTATGGGCGACAACCTTGCCCCCAAGACTTAATGCCCTTCTTCTGAACGAGCCTCTATAAAATTGACCAGTGCCTGATAGGTCAGCTGTCTCATTCTCGCTTTGCTAGAGCTCTGGCCGCTAAGATTGCCCTCCATCCACACTCGGTCCGAGATTGGTGAGAGGGCCTCGTTACAGAGTTCCCACATGGCATGGAGAAAACTGTCCGGCAGGCCCACCTGTATCCCTTCCGATTCGATACGGTCATCGAGCAAGGCCAGCAGATCTGAAAGCGCCTGGTCTGGTCGGTAGGGATCGGGAGTAAAGCCAAATTGTTCGTGAGATTGTTTCTCTTGCTCAGCCTGATCAACCAAGTCGCGCATGTACGATTTGAGTAGGCCGATGACGTGGCCCGAGAACATTTGGGGCGATTCCATGCCCCATTATCGAGCTTCTGTGAAGAAGGAGCAAGGTGAGCGACTATAGTCGTGAGCCGGTCGAACTGCCTCTTGAGCGGGATGAGGTCGGGTGAGGTTGGAAGAGACGCGTGGCGGTTGGGCGGGGGTACACCTCGCTGGTACGGTATGAGCGACGATCTCTCATTTGCTATCTCATGGACGCCAGGGTCGGTGTACCCGCGCAGTATAAACTGTACGCCTTTTCTTATCGTACGCAAGACCCAAAGATGGCCTTATAGGGAAGTCCATTTGGAGGTACAGCTATTAGCCGGTAGGATCTGGCGTGCTTAAGAGACAAGGTCGAAAGGGATGCAGGAAGGTGCGGGTGAATGGGTTGCCAGACCAGGGGGATGCTCAGCGGCACGGTTGTCGGACCCCAGCTCTTGATTCGACGCACACACGCATATTACTTTCTCAGTGCGAGCAAATGAAAGAGAAGGATCCTATTCACAGCCGGTCTATGTGATGATTCCAGAACCAAGTGAACGATTCGAGATTTCGCTGAATACATCAGCTGGCCAGATTACTACGGCTGTCGATGTGCCGACCGGGTTTGTTCCCGTGACGTCCATCGTGCCTCTCATGAGACGGTTAGGGGAGGAGACTCAAGCTCTTGAAATCACCCGGTTAGCCGAAACGGGGAGCGTGCCTACCTGTCAGAAGGGCTGCGCTGCTTGCTGCCGGATGTTGGTTCCCTTGTCTGCACCAGAGGCTTTTGCCGTCCGTGACTGGGTTCGCTCTCGTCCGGCCGAGCAGCAAGCTCAGATCATTGCTCGGCTTGCGGAGACAAAAGTTCGGTTGCTCTCTCACGGGATCTGGCAACGCCTGTCCGAGTTATGTGAGACCGCTGATCAACCTGGCGATGATGTTCTTGATGAAATCAATCGGAGGTACTACGCCCTTCGGCTGGCCTGTCCGTTCCTGGATGAAGAAGTCTGTACAATCTATGACGAACGCCCTGCAGCCTGCCGAGAACTGTTGGTCACCTCTCCCGCTGATCGGTGCGAGGACCTCATCGTGAATCCTGTGGATACCATTCCCACACCCTTGCGGATGAGCACCGTTCTGGGGTTGTTGTGGCAGGATTTGACCGGCACGTCGACACGGTTGATCCCACTGCCGGTGGCCTTAGACTGGGCAGAGAACCATGTACGATCGTCTGAACAAGAGTGGAAGGGGACTCAGCTCTTCGACCAGGCATTGGATAAGGTGTGGAGATTTTTGAGCCAGTCATGTTCTGGTGATCGCGGGGCATCTGGCAGCTGATCGTATCAGCCGCTGGAGCCTCTGTAGGAGGAGAGAAGATATGCAGAAGCCGGTTGTGGTGTGTTTAGACTTGGAAGGTGTGCTTGTTCCTGAAATCTGGATCAATGTTGCGCTCAAAACCGGGATTGAGGAGTTGAAGATGACGACCCGGGAGATGCCCGATTATGACCAACTCATGAAACAACGATTAGGAATTCTTGACAAACGCGGCCTGAAAATAGACGAGATTCAAGCCGTCATCAGCAAGATGGGGCCATTGGATGGGGCTGTTGCCTTCTTAGACTGGCTCAGAGAGCGTAGCCAGGTCATTATCTTATCCGACACGTTTTATCAGTTCGCACAGCCGCTCATGCGTCAGCTGGGTCACCCAACCCTCTTTTGTAATCAGCTCGACATTGACCTGGATGGGCGGATCGTGAATTATCACATGCGGATGCAGAATCCCAAGAAGCATGCCGTCGCTTCGCTGAAGGCCCTGAATTTCTTCACCATGGCCGCAGGGGATTCGTACAATGATAT
>Ga0224510_10001441_pt1 | contig 15672 bp, 13 predicted proteins | sample SF_May12_sed_USG_FD_170161 | JGI IMG/M metagenome (GOLD analysis project Ga0224510, IMG submission 170161) | Sediment microbial communities from San Francisco Bay, California, United States - SF_May12_sed_USGS_4_1 | ecosystem: Environmental > Aquatic > Marine > Sediment | place: USA: California... | reverse complement strand
CGGGCTAGCGGGTCGGAAACTCCTGCAAAGCCTTATGGTTGAACGCGTTAGGACTCGTTCGTTCTCGCTCGCTCTGGCCACCTTCCCGGTTTTGCAAGCCGGAGGTCGCCGGTTCGATCCCGGCACGCTCCACTCAAGAAAGTGCTGCAAGTCGGCATGATCGTTTGCCACCTACAACGAAAGCCGACGCCCGATGAGCTGGTTTGGAACGGTCCTGGAACGCTAAGAAATTTGAGCGAACCGCGGACCCCTTCATTACGAGTGAAGGAGGGTGTCATCGGCTGCCCATCAGAGTCAGACAACATCGGAAGCCTGCCGGAAGCAGCGCAGGTCTGGGCTTGGCCCGTATCGGTACGTCATGTTCCCTCCGCGCTGCCCGCCGAAACTGACCGCCCGTCTCGATCCCTGAGACCGTTCACCGTAGGCTTCGCGGTGATGCTCACGTGTCCCCGCTGCGGCCAGGAGAATCCCGACGGCGCGCGCTTCTGCAACGCCTGCGCAGGACCGCTCGCTGCCGAGGAGGAGACGCGGCTCGAGGAGCGCAAGATCGTCACCGTACTCTTCGCCGACCTCGTCGGCTTCACCTCGCGCGCGGAGCAGATGGATCCCGAGGAGGTGCGCTCGCTGCTCCGGCCCTACCACGCGCGCCTGCGTGACGAGCTCGAGCGCTTCGGCGGCACCGTCGAGAAGTTCATCGGCGACGCGGTCATGGCGGTGTTCGGCGCTCCGGTCGCACACGAGGACGATGCCGAGCGCGCGGTGCGAGCGGCACTCGCCATCCGCGACTGGATCCTCGACGAGCAAGCCGAGCTCCAGCTCCGCATCGGCGTCAATACCGGGCAGGCACTCGTCTCGCTCGGCGCGCGGCCGGAGGAGGGCGAAGGCATGGTCGCCGGCGACGTCGTCAACACGGCGGCGCGGCTCCAGTCGAACGCACCGATCAACGGCATCCTCGTCGGCGAGACGACATGGCGCGCAACCCGCGACGCCATCGACTACCGGCCCGCCGAGCCGGTTCAGGCCAAGGGAAAGGCCGAGCCCGTCGAGGCGTGGGAGGCGCTCGAGGCGCGCGGCCGCGTCGGCGTCGATATCTCGACGCGTGTACGAACGCCGCTCGTCGGCCGCCGCCGGGAGCTCGACTCGCTGCTCGATGCGTTCGAGCGGGCGCGGGCCGCACGCTCGGCCCAGCTCGTCACCCTCGTCGGCGAGCCGGGAATCGGCAAGAGCCGGCTCGTCTACGAGCTCTTCGAGGCGGTCGAGCGCTACCCGGAGCTCGTCTTCTGGCGTCAGGGCCGCTCGCTGCCCTACGGCGAAGGCGTCAGCTTCTGGGCGCTCGGAGAGATGGTCAAGGCGCACACCGGCATCCTCGAGACCGACGGCGAGGAGGAGGCCGACCGGAAGCTCCGTGCGACCGTCACGGCGACCGTGCCTGCCGACGACGTCGAGTGGACCATCGCACACCTCCGCCCACTGGCCGGCATCGAGGACACGGGCGGCCGGAGCGACAACCAGGAAGAGGCGTTCGCTGCCTGGCGCGGCTTCCTCGAGGGAGTCGCCGACCAACGCCCGCTCGTCCTCGTCTTCGAGGATCTCCACTGGGCGGACGACGGCCTGCTCGACTTCGTCGACCACCTCGTCGACTGGGCGACGCGCGTGCCGCTGCTCGTCGTTGCCACGGCCCGCCCGGAGCTTCTCTCGCGGCGCTCCGGTTGGGGAGGCGGCAAGACGAACGCGCTCACACTCTCGCTCGCGCCACTCTCCGGCAACGAGACGGCAGAGCTCGTCCACGCACTCCTCGAGCGTGCCGCGATCCCCGCAGACGTGCAGGCGACACTGCTCGAGCGCGCCGGCGGCAACCCGCTCTACGCGGAGGAGTTCGTGCGCCTGCTCGACGAGCGCACTGACGGCACGGCGCTCCCCGAGACGGTGCAGGGGATCATCGCGGCCCGCCTCGACGTGCTCGATCGCGACGAGAAGGAGCTGCTCCAGGATGCGGCAGTCCTCGGTCGAGTGTTCTGGGCAGGTGCCCTCGGACGCGATCGCGGTGCGGCCGAGGCCGCACTCCATCAACTGGAGCGTCGCGAGTTCGTGCAGCGCGAGCGGCGCAGCACGGTCGCGGGAGAAACCGAGTACGCATTCCGTCACGCCCTCGTTCGCGAGGTGGCGTACGAGCAGATACCACGCGCGCAGCGGGGCGACAAGCACCGCCGCGTCGCCGACTGGCTGGAGACCCTCGGTCGCTCCGAGGATCTCTCCGAGCTGCTCGCGCATCACTACGTGGCCGTGCTCGACTACGCGGAGCCGGACGCGGAGCTTGCCGCTCGAGCTACGCGTGCACTGTTGGAGGCGGGAGACCGGGCGGTCGCGCTCAACGCGTACTCAACTGCGGCGGGCTTCTACCGGCGCGCCCTCGAACTTGCCGGCGACGCGGAGCGCGGGCGACTGCTTTTCGGCCTGGGCAACGCGCTCGCCACTCTTGCCGACCCCGAGGCGGCAGAACGCCTTGCCGAAGCGTCGGAGATGCTCGTGACGGCAGGCGACCCAGAGAGAGCTGCGGAGGCCGAGTGCGCGCTCGCCCAGATGGCGTTCGACACGGGTGACGCCCCCGGCGTGACCAGGCACGTCGGTCGCGCCGTCGAGCTCGTGCGCGGGCGCCCACCCTCCGCAGCCCACGCGCAGGCCCTTTCGCAGGCCGCCCGGTTCCAGATGCTCGGCGGCAGCCGGAGCGATGCCGTCGAGACGGGCCTGGAGGCGGAACAGATGGCCATCGGACTCGGGCTCGACGCGATCCGCGCGGATGTACTCGCGACCGTCGGCACGGCGCGAGTTGGCCTGCGGGATTCACGAGGCGACGCCGACCTCGAGACAGCCGTCGAGCTGGCCGAGGCGGCTAATGCACCAGGGCCACTGGGCCGCGCCCTGAACAATCTCGCGGTGAGGTACATGGGCGTAGACACGCGGCGGGCTCACGAGCTCATGAAACGACAGTACGACACGGCACTCCGGTACGGCCGTGTGCGGTCGGCGTGGTGGGCGCGCACCCAGCTGGTCGACACGGCGTTCGAGTCCGGTCGGTGGGACGAGGCGCTCGAGCACGCCGAGGCCGTGATCGCCCACGTCGAGGCCGGCAACCCGCAGTACGCCGAGGCGCAATGCCGCCTCGCCCGTGCTGCCATCACGTTCGCACGCGGGGATGCCAGTGCCTTCGACTCCGAGATCCACCGGTCGCTCGCGCTCGCAGCCGAGGCGACCGACCCCCAGGCGAAAGGCCCAGTGATCTACGCCGGGTATCTCCGCCTCTGGGCAGGCGATCGCGAGGGCGCGCAGCAGCTCCTCGACTCGTCGCTGGAGACGGCGCGGACGACCGAGTTCGGGCTTCGCCTCATCCACTACGAGGCGGCGCTCTTGGCTGCGCTCCTGGAACTCGACCCAGCGGAGCTTGCGATACCAACCGTCGAGGTCGCCGACACGCCGCGACAGCGTGCCACCGCCGCTCTGCTCGAAGGCGATCTCCTGGGCGCAGCGGACGCCCTCGCAGAGCTCGGGAAGGTGAACGACGAGGCGTACCTCCGCCTGCGAGCCGGGGAGCAGTTGGTGGCCAAAGGACACACGGAGGATGGGCGAGCGCAGATCGAGCGTGCGCTCGACTTCTATCGCGACGTACGCGCGACGCGGTTCATCGCCGAGGCGGAGGCGCTACTCGCCGATACCCACCGGCAGTCGGCCTAGAAGAAGCCAACGCCGCCGTCTTGGGGGGAGCCCGTCGTAAAGCCAACGCCCCGGACTCGAACGGGGGGACACCTTCGAGCGCGCCCTGCGGAGGACGCCCGTTCGCACCGGCATGACCGCTGGAACGAATCTGGAACGGTGAGGCGGGGAACGGTGAGAAACCGGAGCCGCCCCGTCGAGCGGCGCCAGGCTTGACTACGCCAAATCTGGGAAGGACGGGAACCGATGAGAAGCCCCGAAGCCGGAGGTCACCGGTTCGATCCCGGTACGCTCCATGGACGAGAACGGCTTCGTTGAGCCAAGAATCGCGGTACCCGCAGATTGCTCGAAGCGGCAAACCCCAGTGTCCCAGCGGCGAGCCAACTTCCGTCACGACTGCTGGGGTTCGCCATCCCCGTAGCGTCGGAAAGCAGAGGCCGTGGCTGCTGAGCCAGCGCCCTCCAGATCCGCGAGGCGCACTCTGGAACTAGGAAGCACGGTCGAGCACGTCGTTGTAGAGGGCATCGAAGCGCCCTGCCAGCGCTCGCCAGGAATAGGCGTCGAGAACCTGCTGCCTGCCGTGACTGGCCCGTTCTCTTCTGGCGGCACCGTCGTTCACCGCTTGGACAAGTGCGTCGGCAAGGGCATCGACGTCGTCCGGCGCGACGAGCCAGCCGTTCGGCTTCCCAGCGACGGTGTTGACGAAGCTGAGAGGCCCACCAGTGCGAGTCGTGATCACGGGCAGTCCACACGACATCGCCTCGAGGAACACCTGCCCGAAGGGCTCGTCGACCGAGGGGGCGACGAAGACATCGGCACACGACAGGCCGAGCGGGAGTTCGTCGTGTCCGCGCCAGCCGCTGAAGAAGACACCGTCCACGGCCAACTCTCTGACGACCGTGTGCGGGTGCTCACCCTCCCACTCCCCTGGCGATCCACCCCAGATCAAGAGCGGCGCCGGGGTCTCGAACCGTGGCCGCGCCCGAGCGTATGCACGCACAAGAAGTGGGACGCGCTTGAAGCCGAGGTAACGCCCGACGAATAGGAGAACGGGAAGCAGCTCGCCATCGCGATTCGTGAACGCCTCCAGCGCCTCCAACGGGTAGCGGATGCTCCCGACAAGCCCTGACTCGTCCCAACCCTGCGGATCATCGACGAGCCAGTCGCGCAGCAGTCTGAGGCGCTCGTCGCGCGTGAGCGCCGCTCGATCGAAGAGATCCGCGTCGACTCCGTTCGGAATCACTTCGATCAGGTCGTCGGGAACGCCCAGGAGACGAACGGCCTCGGACGCGTCGTGTGACGAGATGCAGATGATGCGCCGGCTTGCCCTCGCGGACGCTTGGAGGCGCGCGGCCCAATCCTTTCCGTAGCAGTATCGGCTCACGTTCGTGCGCCGCAGCAGCTCGCGCTCCGTCTCCGGCAGGGGGAAGCCGGGCGCCAGCTCATCTGACTCAACGGCGATCGCAAGTCGATCGAGACGCGTGTTCAAGGCGACGGCCGCAGCATCGAGGCGCTCGATGCGATCGAGCATCTTCAGCTCGGTGCCGTGCAGGTGCGTGACGAGCGGGCAGTGGGGCCATAGCCGAGCGGCGGCCTCGTGCATCGGCGTCAGGTGATGAAGGTGGATGATGTTCACGTACTCGAAGCCGGCGCGCTCGAACACGTCTTCCCACGCCGACACCTGAGCCTGTGCCTGCCCGGCGTCCAATGCGGTAAAGATCGGATCCGGTGCTGCCTCCCGATCCTCGAAGGAGCCGTGAAACGGCAGGGGCCCGGCGAGCTGATCCTCGCCCCGTTCGAAGCGCTCGAGAGCCGGTGTGTAGTCCGCGGCCTCGACGTGAAGCCCAGCGAAGAATGTGGCGGAGTGCGTTTGCTGTCCGGACACGCCGAGCGACCCTGAGGCGAGCACGACCTCCCAGCCGGACTCCACGAGCGCGCGTGAGAGATACCGGGCAACCTGCGCCGAGCCCCCGCGCGGATAGAACATGAGCCCCATCCCAAGTCGCCTGCGTTGCCCGTTCAAATGCGGAACCTCCTGTCAGTGCCGGAGCTGCCGAAGCGAGAAGGATCCCACTCCTCTGCCCCGCGTGCGTTGGGTCGAGAGGCTCGTGGCTAGACCGGACAAGCGCCCGGTTCGGTCCCGGTACCTTCCGGCTTCGACCTCGCAGGCTCGGCGCTGGGCGCCGCCCATTGACTTCCCAGGTCCGCCGCGGTCCAATCGCGCGATGTCGAATGTCGATTGGGAGACGGCTTCGGAGATCGAGTGGGAGATGTATTACCGCGCGGTCGCTGGGCGGCCGCTACGAGAGCTCTTCGTCACCGCAGCGCCATTCCTTCCGCCTGCGGCACCGCACAACCGCCCACTCGTCGCCATCGATTTCGGATGCGGTGACGGCACGGAAACGCTCGAGCTCCTCGCGCGAGGCTGGACTGTGCTTGCCGTCGACCTTTCACCGGGAGGAGTCGCACGACTGCGGGAATCCGTGGCGCCCGCTGATCGCAAGCGATTGTCCACGCGGGTCGCGCCGTACTCCGCGGTGGAGCTTCCGGCAGCGGATCTTGTCTACGCCGGGCTGAGCCTGCCGTTCTGCGCGCCCGGTGAGTTCGAGGAGGTCTGGCGCCGAATCACGTCTGCGATTCGCCCCGACGGGCTCTTCGTAGGCCATCTCTTCGGCCCGAACGACACCTGGGCGGGCACGCCCGACATGACATTCCACACTCGAGCGCAGGTCGACGCACTGCTCGCGGACTTCGAGATCGAGGGACTCCGCGAAGAGGACGACGACGGTGAAGCCGTGAGCGGGCCGAAGCACTGGCACGTGTTCCACGTCATCGCGCGGAAGCAACGCTCGAGGCAATAGAAAGGCCCTGTCTCCAGGGCCTTTCCAGCGAACGAGACGCATGAAGCTCAGGCGGTCGCGCCCGCTTTCGTCGTGACGCCAAGTGTTGTCGAGAAGAGGATCTCGCCGATGCGGGATTCCTTGAGATCGAGGTACGCGGCCATGTTCTCACCGACCCAGCCCGCGGCGGCGGCGTTTGCCGCCTCAGCCTGCTCCGCAGTGTCCCATGCGCTGAAGGACATGATCTCGCCCTCCGACGCGATCACCGAGTATGCCCGGAATCCAGGCTGTGCCTCGAAGATCGGAAGAATCCCCTCCTCTGCGCGCTGAGCAAGCTCTTGGGCGTCACCCGAGAACGTGTACCGGGCCATGCGACCGTGCATTTGTCTCCTATCCGGCCACCGCGACACCGACGTGGCCCACCCACGTCGACCCGGTGGCCTCGTTCGGGAGACTTACACATCTCGCATGACGAGGTGGAGACGCCACGGGATCGGAGAGATCGCGCCCTAGGAGATGCCTGCCTCGGCGAGCGGACTGCGAGCCCAGGCAAAGGTGGTGTCGTACCAGCCGGTCATCGGCGTGAGCGTCGTTCCGAAGCGTGACGAGTGGACGATCCAACCGTTCCCGACGTAGATCCCCATGTGACCGATGTCGCTCGGCCGCGAACTCGGGCCCCGCGAGCCGAAGAAGACCACGTCGCCGGCCTGAAGCAGATCGCGTCCAAGCCGAGCCGAGCGGAGGACCTCGCCGCTCATCGCGTAGCTCGTCCTCCCCCTGAGAGTCTCCGCGAGAGCGGGTGCTCCTGCAAAAGGCTCGAGCTTGTAGACCCTCCATACGAATCCGGAGCAATCGAATCCTCCGGGCATCCGCTTGCCGAAGAGCGGCTGCGGTCGCTCCGACATTCCTCCCCAGACATAGGGCGAACCCACGAAACGGAGCGCGCGAGCAAGTACGACGCGCTGCCACTCGGTCAGGAACGGAAGCGCGAAGCCCTCAACAACGTCACGAACAGCCTCGATTGCCGCATCGTCCAGTGCGAGCGAACGAGCGATCGAGTATGCAGCCTCGGCCCGGGTTGCCGGCTGCGATGGCTGGAGCTCGAGCTCCTCCTCGCTTCGCGGATGGTTGATTCGAAGCCCGAGCAGTCGCGCGACCGTCTCGGTTCCGAGCCACGGCGTCGGACTGAGCCCAGCATCGACCGCCGCGAGTCGGACCTCACGTGCAGCCGGACGCAACCCTACGAGCGCCACAAGCTGCGCATCCAGCTCGCGCATCGTCACAGGGCGATCGGGGTCGTCGACCGCGACCGCAGCGCCGAGACTCGCCAGCACCGTTGCAAACTCGGTCGCCGTGAGCGGTTCGTTAGGCCTGAACTCGGCAGCGGACGGCGCCATGAGACCGACGCTCACGACTTCGGCGATCTGCGGCGTCGCCCACGACCGAGAAGCCGTCGAGCGCGCTCCCGCGGTACCTGCGAGAACGGCGAAGAGGAGCGCGGCGAAGGTGAATGCGGCGAATCGGCGCATGGGGTAGGTATCGGCGGCGAGGCGTCCGGGCCACATCTTTCGAAAGGATGAAATCGAGGTGACGCATCGAGACGTAGGGGTACAGTGGATTTCGTGCGCGCACTTCTTCTCGTGTTGGTGGCAGCGCTGTACGCCTTTGGAGTTGCGGCCTGCGGAGGCGATACCAGCGAGAGCACGGCAAAGCCGAATCCGACGCCGACCGAAACCGAGACAACGGCGACTCCCGCCCGCGAGCAGGCACCGGCCATCGCCGGTACGTCACTCGACGGAAACCCGATCTCGCTCGCCGACTACCGCGGTCAGGCTGTACTCATCAACGTCTGGTCATCGTGGTGAAGCACGTGTCAGAGCGAGGCGGTCGCCTACGCAGACTTCCAACAGGAGAACCCGGAGCTCGCGTACCTCGGCGTCAACGTCGCAGACACGCCTGACGAGGCGAAATCGTTCATCGATCGCTACGGCTGGAGCTGGCAGTCGATCCAGGATCCGCAGCGAGACCGCGCCCGCTCGCTCGGCGCCGACTACCAACCGCACTTCATCCTCCTCGACGCCAAGGGCGGCATCGTCGACACGTGGGAGGGCGGTGGTGACGCCGGCATCTGGGCTGCGATGGCCACGAAGCTTCCCTAGAACACCGCGCCAGGCCGATAGTCTGCACCGAGGATGAGCTCGACGACAGCCACTCTCTATCCGGACAGCATCGCGGCAACTTGGCTTGCCGCCCGACTCGCTGTCGAGCCGGCAAAGATCGACGTGATGCGGCGCAACGGCGATCTGATCGCAGTGCGCGAGCCCGGCTCGATCGAATGGCGCTACCCGGCTTGGCAGTTCGAGGGCGGGAGACCGCGGCGCGGAATCGCGCGCATCGTCGCGGCGGCCCGGAGCGCCGGAATCGACGAGACCCGGCTCTACGACGTTCTGACGGCGCCGCTCGGATTGCGGGAGAGCGGACGACAGCGACTCGTCGATCTGTTGCTCGAGGGCCGCGAAGACGAGGTCGTGACGGCCGTCAAGACAGCGCGCTGATCTCGCTCGCACGCACGATCGAAACGTCCCCGCTCACCGTCTTGAGGTGGAGCGGGACGACAGTCCCACCGTCATCGGAGTCAGCTTCCGCATCGTCGAGACCGAGCTCCGACTCGAGATCGCCGGAAACGGTGCCTGCGTCGATCCAGACGCGCGTCCCGCGGCCAACTCCGACGCGAACGTCACCGGACACGGTTTGGATTCGCACCTCTCCCGCCTCGACAGAGCGGACCTCGATGTCACCTGAGGTCGTCGAGAGACCGAGCACCCCGTGGAGAGACCCGATCGTCACGTCCCCGGACACGGCGCGGACGGTGAGCGAGCCGTCGGCGCGTTGGACTGCGAGATCGCCGGACACGGTGGTCAACGACGCCTCTGAGACAACCGTCCCGACGGAGATGTCGCCGCTGGCCGTCTTCACCTGAAGCTTGCCGCGAGCTGTCTCGAGCCTGGCCTCTCCCGAGGCGGTCCTCACGGTGACGTCGCCGAGATCGCCACTGACGCGAAGATCGGTCGAGCCACCCGAAAGCTCGAGGTCCGAGCCAGGTGGGCACGTGATGCGCGTCTCGACGTCCGGCTCACCCCAGGTGATCTGGATCGGCCCCCAACGGATCTTCTCTTTCTGCTCGATGCGAATGGTATGACGACCGTGATGCTCATCGGCCGTCACGGAGACGTCGTCGATCGCGTCGGGGCCGCGACGGCCGAGCGAGACGAGCTCAACGCTCGTTCGCGGCTCGTCGGCCGTCGTGACCACAACGCGTCCACTCGGGAGCTTGATCTGGAGGGAGACGCTCCCGGGAGTCTCGAAGACCGGCATGTCGATACCTACGCCTCGCTCGGCCTGCTCAGGCGGCGAAGTCGGCTGTCGGCGTTGCGCTTGCGCGCCGTGCGAACCCGATCGCCGCAGTCGACGAGCTTGGCATAGTCGAAGGGAAGTGATGTGAGGAACATGGTGCTCTCCTTTCAACCCTGGGCGTAGCCCTGAAGTCGGTTGCGGCTGCGCTTCGATGAGCGGTGATCGACCATCCGCGCGATCGTTCGCACGAGCCAAGCGTTGGTAGAGATGCCTTCGCGGGCGGCTGCGGCCTCGACGCTCACCTTGAGCGACTCCGGGAGACGCAGCGTGATCCGGCCGGAGTGCTCTTCGCCGAAACCGATCGGGCCGGCATCCGGGACCTGGTCCGTGACGACGACGAGCTCTGGATCGCGTCCGGCAAGACGAACCTCGACCCGCCCCGCCTCGAGCTGGCCACCGATCTCGAGTGCGGCTTCGCCCAAGAGGTCGAGAAGACGGAGGTGCAGCGTGGACGCGAGAGCCTCGCTGAGGCGTCTCGCAGCCTCGGCGGTCGCCTCGTCTCCGAGACCGGCCGTCGCTGCAAGGTCTTGCTGGATCGCCTGGATGTGACTATCGAGCTGCATAGTGACTGCACTATGACATCATTAGTGAGGTCTTGTCAAGGTCAAAACCGACACTGCCGTGGCCATGCCCGAATAAGTCCCATGGTTAAGCCAAATTGAGACGATTTCTTAACAGTGCCGGGCACGGTAGGTCAACAAGTGTGCGCCAATGGCCCCACGGAGCGAGTTGCTACGAGAGCTGCCAGACGTCGTTGCGGATGATCGGCGTCGTGTTTCCGGCCGCGTCGCGACCATCGACGTCCACCTCAGGCCCGCCGACCATGAAGTCCGTGTGGATGGCCGACACGTTGACTCCGCGCTCCAGCAACTCGTCCGTGCTCTGATCACCATCGAGGCCGAGGGTGGTTGGGATACCTCTGCCGTACGCGATGTGACAGGTCGCGTTCTCGTCGAAGAGCGTGTCGCAGAAGATTAGACCCGTGCGCTTCACAGCGGACGAACCGTCGACCAGCGCGATCTCGCCCAGGTACCCCGCTTGCGCGTCAACGGCGAGCTGCTCGCGGATGATGTCGGCCCCGGCTGTCGCGCTCACATCGACGATCTTTCCGCCTTCGAACCGAACGACGAGATCGGAGACGCGCGTGCCGGCAGTAACGAGCGGCAGGGTCGAACGAACGAAGCCCTCCGTGCGGCGCCAATCCGGTGTCGTGAAGACCTCTTCGGTCGGAAGGTTCGGGATGTGCTCGATCCCCGTCTCCGTCTCGAACGTCGCGCACATCCAGCGCGACGACCGCAGAAGCCCGACCGTGAGGTCCGTCCCGGGACCGCGGAAGCGGACGGCATCGAAGCCGTGCGCCTCGAGTGCGTCGGCTCTCGCTTGAAGCCTTTCCGTGTGAGCGCGCCATGCCTCGACGGGATCCGGTTCGTCGAGACGGGTAGCCGTGGCGACGGCACCCCAGAGGCGCTCGACGTCGGGCTCGCCGAATATCTGGGTCGCCCAGCCGGCGTTCGGAGCCGAGACGATCGACCAGTTGAAACGTCGCGCTGCGATCGCGCTCCCCATGAGCACGCGTATCTCGCGCGGATCAGCTCGGCCAACGAGTCCCGGATCGAGATCGGCAAGGAGGTCAGGATCGGGATTGCCCGTCAACGCGATGAGGGCCGGGCGCTCGTCTGGCCAACGGCTCATCCAGTCGAGAAGATATGGAGGAGACCAGCCGAGCTCCTCTTCCGGGCCGAGCTCGATCGCGGCACGGCGAAGGTGGAGATCGGAGTAGAGGACGATGACGTGGCGCGCGCCTGCGCGATACGCCTCGCGGGTGACTGCGCGTGCGATCTCCGCGTGCTCGATGAGACACATGACGACCACATCCTGCTCAGGCTGAACGTTCGCGCCGACGCGCACGGTCAGCTCGGCATAGCGTCGAGTGCGTTCGTCTGGAGTCACGAGCGCCCTTCTCTACGTGTGTCGATCAGTCTCCCCAGTCGAAGTCACGCGGACGCCCCGTCCAGAGTGCTTCGTCCAGCGCAGCGCCTTCGACGTTCTCGGCGGTCTGCTCGCCAGGCCACGGGAGCCGCTCGGAGCTGAGCTCGGCAGCAGGCTCGCCGTCCATCGTCTCCTCGATGCGGGCCTGCTCCTCGCTCTTGAAAAGGGGATGGTTCTCGAGCTGGTCACCGTCGAGATAGCGGTCGAGCGGCATCTCTGAGTTGAGGTTCGCGTTCTGACCCTTCAGCTTCAGATGTTCGCGAATCGCGCTTGCGAAACCGGACTCCGTTTCGACGGCAGGGTGATCTTCGAAATCCGACATGGTTCCCCGGGGGGTCGGGAGTCTACCGGAACGTCAGCACAAAGACCCCTGCTAATACCCGATTGTGGCTCGAACCCTCTCGTATGCGAGGATTCCACCATGCCGTTTATCGTCTCCGCGGTCCTGCTCTACCTTGTGAGGCGAGTACGACCGGTGACGGTTGCAGTCGCCATGTTCGAAGCCTGGAAGAGATTGCCGCCTGCACACCGAGAACGGCTACTGACGGCTGCGCGGCGCAACGGCCCACGTGTCGCATCCTCCCTTGTGCGCCGACGCCGGCCGCGCTTCTAGCACTCTCTTGCGTCAGCTCGGGCGAAAGCCCAGCGCCTCGCGAACGATCCGGTCCTGCTCATGGTAGTGCGATCCTGGATAACCCTCGCTAGGACTGGCTCGCCAGGTTCGGCCGATGTACTGGACGGTGACAGCGTGAGGCGGGTGTGCTGCAGCTTCCTCGAGCCGATGTCGCAACGAGCGCCACGCGCCCATGTTCTGTGGTTCCTCCTGCGCCCACACGATCTCGCGAAGCTCAGGGTACGACGCGACGAGGGATGCGACTGCCTCGAGCGGGAACGGGTAAAGCTGCTCGATGCGTGCGACGGCGACGGTCTTCGAGAGACCGCGGAGCTCGTGGCCAACGATGTCGTAGTACACCTTCCCGCTGCACAGGACAAGGCGGCTCGCTGCGTGATGATCAGCCCCCGGATCGTCCAGAACCGGCTGGAACGATCGCAGCGCAAGATCGTCGAGAGTGGACGTCGCCTGCCGGAGCCGGAGCAGGCCCTTGGGCGTCATCACGACAAGCGGCCGCGCGGTCGCGTCCAGCGCCTGCCGCCGAAGAAGGTGGAAGAACTGTGCGGCCGTCGTGCAGTTGACGACGCGGATGTTGTCCTGGGCGGCCTGCTGTAGGAACCGCTCGAGGCGCGCACTCGAATGCTCCGGCCCGTTGCCCTCGTATCCGTGCGGGAGAAGGAGCGTCAGCCGCGACGTCTGGCCCCACTTCGATCGCCCTGACACGATGAACTGGTCGACGACGACCTGGGCGCCGTTGACGAAGTCGCCGAACTGCGCCTCCCACAGGACGAGAGCGTCCGGGGCGGCGATCGAGTAGCCGTGCTCGAACCCGAGGGCTGCGAACTCGGAGAGCGGCGAGTTGTAGATCTCGAAGGAGGCCGCTGCCGCCGGCAGCTCCTGCAGCGGCGTGGAGGTCTCCCCGGTGCGCGGATCGTGCAGAACGGCGTGACGGTGCGAGAACGTGCCGCGCTCGGTGTCCTGCCCCGAGAGGCGAATCGGAATCCCTTCCTCGAGCAGGGATGCAAAGGCGAGCGCCTCGGCGTGCCCCCAGTCGATCCCGCCGTCGTGCATCGCCTCGCGTCGACGCTCGAGCTGGCGGGCGAGCTTCTGGTTCACCTCGAACCCGTCCTTGAGGCGAAGGAGTTGCTCGTTGAGCTCGAGGAGGCGTTCTGCTGGTACAGCAGTGAGAACCGCGGCGCCGGTGTCGGTCCTGATCCGTGCCTCCACGACCGGACCGGGTGCTTCCAACGAAGCCCGAAGCTCGTCGTGAGCGTCGGGGAGTTCCTGAAGCGTCGTCTCCATCAGCCGCCTGGCTTCGTCTTCCTCGAGAACGCCCTCGGCGACGAGACGCGCGGCGTAGGAATCGCGCACCGGCATCTGCTGCGCGATGCGCTCGGCTAAGAGTGGCTGCGTATAGGCCGCCTCGTCCTGTTCGTTGTGCCCGAACCGGCGGTAGCCGACGAGGTCGATCACGACGTCGTGGCCGAACTCGGAGCGGTAGGCAAGAGCGAGCCTAATCGCGGCCAACGCTGCCTCGGGATCGTCGGCGTTGACATGGACGATCGGAACATCGAAACCCTTCGCGAGATCGCTCGAGTAGCGCGTCGACCGACCTTCCGGCGGATCGGTCGTGAATCCGACCTGGTTGTTGGCGATGACGTGGAGCGTCCCTCCCGTCGAGTAGCCGTCGAGCGCGTGGAGGTTGAAGGTCTCGGCGACCACGCCTTGTCCCGCGAAAGAGGCGTCGCCGTGGATGAGAATCGGCACCGCAATGGTCGGATCGTGGATTCCTCCGCCGCGCGAGCGATCCGTTTGCTCGGCCCGCGCCAATCCTTCGATAACCGGATCGACAGCCTCGAGGTGGCTGGGGTTGGCGGCGAGCGTTACCTGGATCTCGCCCGTGCGTGTCGTCCGCGGCTCGGAGGCCGAGAGGTGGTACTTGACGTCGCCGGTGCCGCCCTCGGGATCCGCCACGAGCGCGTCGGCGTTCCGCTCTCCCTCGAACTCGCGCAGAATCGACGCGTACGACCATCCGACCACATGGGCGAGAACGTTGAGCCTTCCCCGATGCGCAATCCCGATGAGCACCTCATGCGCGCCAGCTTCGGCCACGAGCTCGACAGCCTCGTCGAGCATGGGCACCAGAGAGTCGAGACCTTCGATTGAAAACTGCTTCTGACCCAGGAATGCTCGCCGGAGATAGGTCTCGAACGCCTCGACCTGCGCGAGGCGCTCGAGAAGTGCACGTCGCGCGTCACTGGACAACGACGTGTGGAATCGACCGGACTCGATCGCGCGTCGCAGCCACAAACGCTCGGCGTGATCCGAGATGTGCTCGATCTCGTAGGCGATCGTGCCCATATAGACGTCTCGCAACCGTGGAAGGACTTCTGCAAGCGTCCCACCTTCGACGTGAACCCCAAGGAGCTCCGCCGGGATCCGCGCTTGCAGCTCGATCGGCAGCGGGACCTCGAGCTCGGACTCGTCGAGCGCCGGGTCACCGAGAGGCTCCGAGCCGAGTGGGTCGAGCCTTGCGGCGAGATGGCCGTGAGATCGAATCGCGTCGACGAGCGCCATCGCCGCTGCTACTCCGGCGAGGAGCTCCGCATCGGGGGCGCTGGCCGGGACGGCGTCCCGAAGCGCGCCCGACTCCGTGACAACGGCCACGGGCTCGCGGGCAACGTGTTCGGCCTGCAGCTCGACCGCTTGTGGCGGACTGCGCGGTGCCTCGACGAGCGCGACCGAGGGCTGCAGGCCGTTTCCCTCATCCGCGGAGCGACGACCCACGAGGCGCGTCAGGCCCGGAAGGGCCGACAGCACATCCTCGTCCGCGCCCTCGAAGAGTTCGCGCCAGGCGGGATCGACAGCCTCGGGGTTATCGAGGTACTGCTCGAGGAGTTGCCCGACGTAGCCGGTGTTGAGACCGGACGGCTCAAGAGAATGAGGCACGTCCCAGGTTGTAGCAGGGCGGCCTAGAACAACGAGCTGTCGGTCGTGATCGCGATCACCATGCCGAAGAAGAACGCGAGTCCCGAGACTGCGACGGCCACGGCAGCGAGCGTGCGGTGCGCTTCGGTCATGCGCACGGCGACGAGGGCGACCACGACC
>Ga0224510_10001440_pt1 | contig 15682 bp, 14 predicted proteins | sample SF_May12_sed_USG_FD_170161 | JGI IMG/M metagenome (GOLD analysis project Ga0224510, IMG submission 170161) | Sediment microbial communities from San Francisco Bay, California, United States - SF_May12_sed_USGS_4_1 | ecosystem: Environmental > Aquatic > Marine > Sediment | place: USA: California... | reverse complement strand
GACGGGTCAGGCACGCAAGATCGGCCGGGTCATGCAGGTCGGTCCGCCCGAGCCGTTGACCCCGATTTCGCTCGCCGGATACGTGTGGACCTCGCAACCCGCGGCGGCGAGCGCGGCCGCGGTGACTGGATTGCCCTCGGCGAGGATGACGACGCCGGGCCGCACGGCGAGGACGTTGCAGCCGAGCGTCGCGAACTCTTTCTCTGGCACTTCGATCATCCGGATCCCGAGGTCGCCGATGAGCTCCCAGAGTCCCACGGGGAGCAGCGGCAGGTAGACCACTGCGAGATCGTCCGCGACCGGCGAGATGACCGACAGCAGGTGGATCAGCTCGTCCGCGCCCTTCCAGTACGGGACATCGAAGACGCGCACGTCGCCGCCGACGATCCCCGCGAGCTGGCGAACGCCCTCGCCGTTGGTCCGCAGTGTCCGGCCGATGCACAGGAGATCGGGGCGCAGCCAGAACGTGTCGCCGCCCTCGATCGTGCCGGGTGCCTCGATCCGGCCCATCGTAGGGATACCGATGTCCTCGAGCCACGCCTCGATGATCGCCTCCTCCCCCATCCGGTTCGGCTTGCCCGGTCGAAGCGGGATCGAACCGCCGTTGGCGACGAGCAGCGGATCGAAGGTGTAGACGAGGTCGGGATCGTCGGTCTCGACGTCGAGGTCGTGGACCGTCGGCCCAAGCGACGCCAGGGTCTCGACGAAGGTGTCGTGCTGGCGCTGAGCACGCTCGAGATCCACGGGGTGGAGGAAGCCGTGGGCCGGATCGTCGAACGCCCGACCGAAGGCGGGACCCGGCCGCTTCACGAGGACCTCGCGGAGGGGTGCGGTCATGCTCTGGGCGCCGTAGCGGCGTTCGGTCATCGTCATGCGCGGCAGTCTACGGTACCCAGCGGGGGTTCCCGTGGAGCGCGCGGCGCAGTAGCCTGAACCCATGTCGGGCTACGCGGCGACCGCGCGATTCCACGGAGCGGCCGTTCACGCTGGCTCGACGCTGGCGCCGGGGGACGACGCTCCTGGACCGGACGAACTCGCGCCGACGTCCCTCGGTGAGTTGCCCGGCGACGAGATCGCCCCGGCTGATCCGCTCGAGGACCGGATCCACTACGTCCGGCAGGCCTGGGCGCAGACGACCTTCTTCCTGTTCGATCCTCAGAGCTGGCGCTGACCGGGACGACGATCAGCGGGCCGACGATCAGCGCTCATCGAGATCGAACCCCGGCGGGAGGGCGTCGCGCAGCCGGGCCAGCACGGCAGCCCGGTCGGCATCGGCCGGACCGCGCAGGATGAGGATCCCGCTGACCTCAGCGGCGGTCTCCGTGTCCGTCGGACGGCCCTCGCCATCCGCGGTCGTGCGCGCAGCGATGGCCGCGTCGCCGCGAACGGCGAGGCCGTGATAGACGGCCACGATGAGCGCCGTCACCAGCGCCCCGATCGGCGTCGACAGCTCGGACACGGGGTTGCCCGGCAGGTCGACGCCAAGGGCCGTGGCAAACGTCCGATAGAGCACCAGCGCAAGCGCGCCGATCGCCGTGACGAGCGCCACGCCGAACACGAGCAGCAGCGCGACACGGCGAGTCGTCGAGGCCGCTTCCGCCGCCGGGTCGGCAGCGCGGCGTGCGCGCAGCCGGGCCCAGGTCAGGGCCCACAGGATGAACCCGAGGATCGCGACCGGAACGTACGTGGCGATCTCGAACTTCCACCCGTCGCCCAACGTCCGATCCCCGCCGAACGCCACGTCGACGGTCAGCCCGACGAGCCAGCCGATGCCGACGGCCCCGAAGGCCAGACCGACGAGTGATGTCCCGTGCAGATGAAGACGCGTCGCCGTCGCCGGGCTGACCGGGCCGCGCGCCATCCCCTCGGCCGTCGCCTCGCGCTGCAGCCGACGATGGTGGAACCACCAGGCGACGGCCCACGGGACGGCGGACCCGAGAGCGACGGCGATCGTCTGGGCGAGCGCGACGATGTGTCCCGAGCTGCCCAGTGCGTCGTTTGCCCCGAGCGCCAGCGGGATCCCGGCGCCGAGCGCCTCGGAAAGGAACACGATCACGGCCGCCGCGCCGATGACGATGACCGCCTCGAGGAACGCGACCCGCACCCGTGAGGCGCGCTCGCTGACCCCGCGCCAGCCGGGGCTCACCATGGCTCGGGCGATCAACAGCCAGTGGAGGGCCCAGGCCCCACCCCAGGCGACCAACTCGGAACCGCGGTCGATCGCCTCGTACCAGCGTGCGTCGTCCGGGGACAGCCCGGGGTCGTGGCCCATCCCCGGCTCCAGGGCCGGGGCGATCGCGACCGCGAGCAGCGAGCCGATGGTCACCGCCGAGACAAGGAGGCCGACGAGGGCAGCTCCGTACAGGTAGATCCGCGGCCACCAGGCGGCGGCCCCATCGAGAGGTCCCGCGACGAGATCGGCGCGGCGTACGTTGTGGTGATAGACCCAGATCAGCAACCCGATGACCGCCGCGGCCAGTGCGCCGGTCCCGCTGGTGACATCCCAGTACGGCTCCTGGAGGCCGCTCGTCGTGCGCAATCCTGCTCGGATCAGGTCGCGCATCGACAGGGCCACGATGAAGGCAGCGACCAGCAGGACGACCGCCAGGTACAGCGCGCGGATCGGCGCCCGACGCTCGGCCTCGGCACCCTCGGCGCCAGACCGCAGCGACCGGCCCACCAGGTACCAGTGCACGGCCCAGAACGGCAGCGCGACCCCGACGAGCGCGGCAGCGAGGCTCAATCGCTGTCGGTCGGCGTCCGCGAACCCGCCGAGCAGGTCCGCCCGGCCGAGACCGAGCTGGTCGAAGAGGACCTCCAGCAGGATCGCCAGGCCGGAGCCGAGGACCGCGAGGGTGATCCCCGACATCGCATAGAGGTAGAGGCGTCGCACGGTGAGCATGGCTGCTCCTAGTACGGTGTGATCTCGAACGAAGCCTGGTCGAGGCCGATGAGGGCCTCGTCGACCTTCCACGAGCCGTCCTCGCGGACGAGGGCCACGGTGCGGCCGTAGCGGTAGGTCTGCAGATCGAGACCCTGACCGACGATCTCCTCGACGACGACGGTCACGGTGACTCGATCTCCGCTCCCGCGCGAACCGGTGACGAAGACGCTTCGTCCGATCCCGTCGGCATCGGAGTAGCGTCGGTAGTCATCGACCATCGTCCGGTAGGCGGCAAAGTCCATCCGCTTCTGCACGGCACCCGAGAACGATGCGTAGGTGGCGGACGCATCCTCCGCATCCCAGGCGCGCAGATAGGCCTGCATGGCCCCTTCGGGCGAATCGGGCGCGAACTGGACCGGCGCTCGTTGGCCCGCGAGGACGACGATCACCACGGTCAGGCCGAGGATCCCGATGATCCCGGCCACGATCGCGGCGAGCGCGCGCGGGCTGGCCATGTGGACAGCCTACGCCCCGTGGCGGTGGCTGCCCGTCTCGATGCGCAGCTCAGGACACGATTCGGGGATGGCCGCGTCCCGGACGCGGTCGGCGGCTACGCTCGGGCCGGGCCGAAGCGCGCCGCGTCCAGCGCCGCCGGGATCTCGGGCGTGCGGCCGAGCACCAGGTCCGCGATGAGCCGAGCCGAACCGGGACCGGTCGTGATCCCCCACGGCCCGTGCCCTGCGCAGACGAACAGTCCTTCGATGCCGGGCACCGCGCCGATCAGCGGCCGACCGTCGCGCGACGTCGGCCGGGCGCACAGCCGGACCTCGCGGATCGGCGCGTCGGCGATCCCCGGGACGTAGGTGGCCCCGCCGGCCAGGAGCGGCTCGACCCAGGCGGCGGGATCGGGCTCGGCGTCGAGGAACGTGGACCCGACGACCGAGACCCCGCCGGCGGTCACGAGGCTGAAACTGGACGATCCGGCATCATGGGCGGGCCCGGCGGAGACTGGCTCGCGTCCTTCACCGCCCACGCCCGCGCCGACGGCCGCCAGCGGATCGGTGGCGAGCGCCTCGTCCAGTTCCGCGTTCTCGATGACGTGCCGCGGCGGGTCCGCGAGGAGGGTCTCCACGACCACGCCCCAGACCCGCTCGATCGGGCGCCAACGACCGGTGGGATCCACGATCTCCGGCGTCCAGGGCCCGGCGGCGACGACGACCGCGTCGGCTTCGATGGATCGGCCCTCGACGATCACGCCGCGGCAGCGGCCACCGTCGATCAGGAGGGACGCGCCGCGGCCCTGGCGGATCACCGCGCCGCGGCGCTCGGCGAGCGTGGCCATCGCGTACGTCGGTGCCGAGGGGATCACGGGGTAGCCGATCTCGACCCGGCAGGCCGCCATCCCGGGCGCGATCGACGGTTCCAGCCGGTGGAGCTCGCCGGCATCGAGGACCTCGGGTGCCAGGTGCGGATGGATCCGGGCCAGCTCCCGTGCACGTGCCTCGGCCGTGCCGAGCCAAGGCGTCGCGAGGAGCAGGCCGGCGGGCTCGGCGTCGAGCCGGAAGCCCGTCGGGACGGCCTCGAGATCGAGCGATCGGTAGATCTCGACCGTTTCCCGGTAGAGCGCGACCAGGGCCGGGTCGAACGGATGCTGGATCACGCCGGAGTTGCGGCCGGACGCTCCCGCCGCGATACCCTCTCGTTCGAAGACGGTGACGCCGGCACCCTCGCCGGCGAGGAAGGCGGCCGCCGACGTCCCGACGATCCCGCCGCCGATGATGGCGACGTGCATGGTCAGGCGGTCGCGACCGGTGCCGTGGCCGCTGCCGTCGCCGACGAGGAGGCAGGCGCACCAGCCGCGATCCGGGTCAGTGACGCGAGCAGCCGATCGACCTCCTCGAACGTGTTGTAGTGGGTCAACCCGATCCGGACGACGCCGCCCGATTCGACCAGCCCGAGCCGCTCGATCAGCCCGGTCGCGTAGAAGTCGCCATCCCAGACCGCGATCCCCTCGGAACCGAGCCTCTCGGCGACGGCCCGCGGTGACACGCCACCGATCGTCACCGCCGCGGTCGGGGTCCGGGCCTCGAACCGGCTCGGATCGGTGATCCCGTACTGGCGCACACCCTCGATGGCCGAGAGCCCGGCCACGAGGTGCCGATAGAGATCCAGCTCGTGGCGGCGGATGGCGCCGAACGCGGCGAGGAGCTTCGCCCGGCGTGGGGCGTCCGGCGCGACGCCACCGTGCGTGACGCCCAGCTCGGCGAGGTACTCCACCGCCGCGAGCGCCCCGGCGAAGCCCTCATGATCGCCGGTCCCGGTCTCGAACCGATCCCCCGCCGGACGCACCTTGTACGCGGGCAGGGCGTCGAGGATCTCGCGCTTCCCATAGACCGCACCGAGGTGGGGGCCGAAGAACTTGTAGACCGAACAGGCGAGGAAATCGGTGTCGACGGCCCGGACGTCGATCGCCAGGTGCGGCGCGGCGTGGACGGCATCGACGTAGGTCCATGCGCCGGCGGCATGGACCCGGGCCACGATCTCGGCGACGGGATTGATCGTGCCGACCGCGTTGGACGCCCAGCCGAACGCGACGAGGCGCGTCTTCGGGCCGAGCAGCGGCTCGAGATCCTCGACGTGGAGCGTGCAGTCCTCGAGGCGCGGTTCCCAGCTGCGAACAACCAGACCGCGATCGGCCGCGATCGCCAGCCACGGAGCGACGTTGGCGTCATGGTCCAGACCCGTCACGACGATCTCGTCGCCGGGCGCGAAGGTGGCCCCGATCGAGCGGCTCAGGTGGAAGGTCAGCGAGGTCATGTTCGCGCCGAACTTGACCTCGTCGGCGTCGACCCCGATGAGGTCGGCGACGGCCGCGTGCGCTGCGTGATCGATCGCGTCGGATCGTCGGCTCGTGGCGAACGGACCGCCGTGGTTCGCATTGGAGGTCTCGTAATAGTCCACGACCGCATCGATGACCCGGCGCGGCACCTGCGTCCCGCCCGGGCCGTCGAAGAAGACCATCGGCCGGCCCTCGTGCTCGAGAGCGAGGGCCGGGAACTGGGCGCGGACGGCATCAACATCATAGGTGGTCATGGTCCGGATGCTACCCGTTCGGCGACCTAGTGCGCGCCGCAAACTGCCGGGCCATGCGCTTCCCATGCCGCCCACCCGAGGTAGTTGTCTTGTCAACCACCGATCGTTGACGGTATCATGCCCGCCATGTCCACCGACACGACGCTGACCGCCGCCGGCCCGGCCGGGCTCGCGGACGCCCCGTTGCGACCCGGCGATCCGCGGCTCGTCCCGTGGCGCGCGTTCCTGATGGCCCACTCGACGGTCTGGCACCGGCTCGACGAGGACCTGCGCCGCGAGCACGACCTGAGCCTCCCCGAGTACGAGTGCCTTCTCTTCCTGGTCGAGGCGCCGGAGCGGCGGATGCGGATGGGCGAGATCGCCGACCGGATCCTGCTCAGCAAGAGCGGCGTGACCCGGATGGTGGACCGGCTCGTGGCGGACGGCCTGGTCGAACGTACCTCGTGCTCCACCGACGCGCGGGGCGCCGAGGCGCAGCTGACCCGTGAGGGTGTCTCGCGCCTGCGGATCGCGTCTCGCACGCACCTCCAGGGGATCCACGATTACTTCCTGTCGGCCCTCGACGACTCGGAGCTGGCCGTCCTCGCGCGGGCGATGACGGCCGTCGACGCCCGGGCGAGCTGAGCCGGTCCTCGACACGAGCCCGCTGACGGTGCCGGCCGGACGGCTCTTCGTCGGGACCAGCGGGTTCGCCTACCCGGCCTGGACTCCGCGCTTCTACCCGGCCGGTCTCGCCGCTCGTGACCTCCTCTCGTACTACGGCGGGCGGTTTCCGGCGGTCGAGCTGAACAACACGTTCTACGCGCGGCCGAACGCGGCCAAGGTCGCGGCCTGGCTCGCGGCGACACCGCCCGACTTCCGCTTCGCGGTCAAGGCCCAGCGCGGCGCCTCGATGCGGGCGCTCCTGACCGATCCCGTTGGATCCGTTCCCTGGCTGACCGAGCCCCTTGCCGCGTTCGGGGAGCGGCTGGGTGCCGTCCTGTACCGGGTCCCCGCCAACGTCCGGCGCGACGACGAGCGGCTCGCGGCCCTGCTGGGACGATGGCCACGCGATCTCCCGCTGTGCCTCGAATTCCAGGACCCCTCGTGGCTCGTCGACGAGACGTTTGCCGCCCTCGCGCAGGCCGGGGCCACGCTCTGTGCGACGGACCTCCCGGACACCGACGACGAGCCGACGATCCGACGGACCGGCGCGTTCCTGTATCTGCGCCTGCGCCGGCACGCATACCCGGACGCGGCCCTGCGTCCTGGGCCGCCCGGATCGCGCCGTTCCTCGAGGACGGCCGGGACGCCTACGTGTTTTTCCGCCACGACGACGACGGGCGCGCGACCGAGTTCGCGGATCGGCTGCGAACGGCGGTCGAGGCCGGAGCGAGGTCGATGCCGGGCCGCTGAGATGCCCGGGCTAACCGGGCGCGCCGGCCCGCGCACCCTCCGCCGGGCCGAACGCGACGAGGATCACCAGCTCCTCGGTGATGTCGTGGAAGCGGTGCGGGACTGCGGCCTGGACGAACACGACGGAGCCAGCCCGGACCGGCCTCGTCTCGCTGCCCACGGTGATCCGGCCACGTCCCGACACGACCCAGTAAACCTCGTCCTCCGTGTGCGGCGACTGGAGATCCGACTCCCCCACTCCGAGGACGTACAGCCCGACCGACAGGTCGGGCGAGCGCAGGAATTCGTGCCACGGGCCACCCGATGCGGCGCGAGCCTCGATGAGATCGGCGAGTTCGTGGGCGTCCACAGCGCTCCCCTGGACCTGATCCCGACGCGGCGAGGATACCCGGCCGCCGACCTCGCCAACGGAGTGGTGCCACCGCGAAACGCGCAATTCGGCGGCCGGACATAGCATTCCCCGATGGACGCGCTGCGCGACCTCATCCCCCGCCGCCCGTCCCTTGTCGACCGGGCCATCGCGCTCGTCTCGATCGTGGTGGCGATCGTGATCGTCCTGATCGTCGGGGCGAACCTCCTGACCGGCGACGACGGATCGCCGGGCTCCTCGTCGGCCGGACCCACGACGGGACGCTCCCCCGCACCACCGAGCGCCGCCTCCCCGCCGCCGTCGCCCTCCGGGAGTGTGCCCCCGAGCGCTTCGGCCAGCGCGGGCGCAGAGCCATCGCCCGATGCGACGCCGCCGCCGGCCCTGACGCCGGCCCCGACGGCGGCCCCGACGCCGAGGCCCTCGGTCGCTCCCACCCCAAGGCCGGCGACCGGGTTCAATCCGGCGCGCGTCGCCGTGACCCTCAAGTCCATTGCCACGATCAACGGCCGGCCGCTCGCCGTCGCGAACGCCGGCGACGGCAGCGGCCGCCTGTTCATCGCGGACCAGGAGGGTCGGATCTGGATCATGCGCGATGGCGCCGTGCTGGACCAGCCGCTGCTCGACATCGCGGGGCGCGTGTCGTGCTGTGGCGAACGCGGCCTGCTCGGGATCGCGTTCCACCCCGACTTCCCGGCCGACCCGCGCGTCTTCGTCGACTACACGGACAACGGCGGGGACACCGTCGTCTCGTCGTTCGTGGTTCCCGCCGGAACGCCGGATCGTGCGGACGCCGGCAGCGAGGTCGAGATCCTCACCTTCGCGCAGCCGTACGCCAATCACAACGGCGGGGCGCTCGCGTTCGGCATGGACGGGTTCCTGTACATCTCCACCGGCGACGGCGGATCGGCGGGCGATCCGCAGGGCAACGGTCAGCGTCTCGACACGCTGCTCGGCAAGATTCTGCGGATCGACGTCGACGCAGCGTCGGGCGGCGACCCCTACGCCGTTCCCGGTTCGAATCCGTTCGTCGGCCGGTCCGGCGCCCGCGGCGAGATCTGGCTGACCGGCCTGCGCAATCCGTGGCGGATGAGCTTCGATCGGACGACGGGTGACCTGTGGATCGGCGATGTCGGCCAGGGCAACTGGGAGGAGATCGACGTCGCGCGCTCATCGGCCGGCGGCGGGGCGAACTATGGCTGGAACAAGATGGAGGGCAATCACTGCTATCCGATCGGGAGCAGCTGCACCAAGACCGGCCTGACCCTGCCGGCGACGGAGTACAACCACGGCGGCGGCCGCTGCACGGTCATCGGCGGGGGCGTCTACCGCGGTGCCGCCTACTCGATCCTGCGCGGCGGATACCTGTTCGCCGACTACTGCTCCGGCACGATCTGGGGCATCGTCGCCTCGAAGAACGGGATCCAGTCGCCGGTGGCGATGGGCTCGACGGGATCAGGCCTCGCCGGGTTCGGGGAGTCAGAAGATGGCGAGCTGTACGTCGTCAACGTCTCGAACGGGAGGCTCTACCGGATCGTCGCCAGCGCCCGCTGAAAGCACCTGGCGCCCGCGAGGGGTCAGCTCCGTGCCGGCTCGATCGGCGTGCCCGCTGGTCGCGGCGTCGGCGGCTTGACCGGGCGCAGGTAGAGCGCGAGGACCGTGACGAGGTACACGACGTGCACGACGAGCGTCGTCACCTCGGGCCGCGACGAATAGCCGAAGATCGCCCGCAGGAACTGCCCGACCCCCTCGCTGTGCGAGAGGACACCGCTGATGTCGAATGCGACCGCGGTCCCGAACCCGATGATGCCGACCTCGATGAACTCGTGGACCGCATGGCTCAGCAGCCCGGCCGCGATGAAGATCAGGGCCACGCCGGTCCAGCGGAAGAACACGGCGAGGTTCACGCGCCGGCTGCCGGTGAAGAACCCGACCCCGATCAGCGCCGCGCAGCCCAGTCCCACGAGCGCTCCCACGAGGACGCTGCCCGCGCCCGAGTCGGCGGAATTCGCCTGGCCGACCAGGAAGAGCGACGTCTCGAGGCCCTCGCGAATGACGGCGGTGAACGCGAGGAAGCCCAAGCCCCAGGCCGTGCCCGCCGTGAGCACGCGATCGACGGCGGCCTGCAGCTCGCCCTTGACCGACATCGCCTGGCGACGCATCCAGAACAGCATCCAGGTGACGACACCGGCCGCCACCAGCATCGTGAGGCCTTCGAAGATCTGCTCGTACGGCGCTTCGAAGCCGCCGACCGTCACGAACAGCAGGACGCCGACGGCGAGGCTCGTGGCCACCGCGGCCAGCGTGCCGATCCAGATCTTGCCGGCGTGCCGGCCGTTGCCGGTCCGGACCAGGTAGGCAAGGACGATCGCCACGATCAGGGCCGCCTCAACGCCCTCCCGAAGGCCGGTCAGGAACCCGCTGCTGAACGCGCCGAAATCCACGTGCGATCGCTCCGCTGAGTTGGATGGCCGATCCCGCCATGCAGCCGACCGGATCGAAACCGGCCGAGCTTCGGGTGGATCGAAGCGCATGGTAATGGGGCATGCGCCAACCGGTCAAGGGCCCTTGAGTTGGACACGCAAGGGCCATTGACTGCCCGCGTCGCCGACACCCTCGCGTCAGAGGCTGAAGGGGCTCACCCGCTCGGGATCGATCTCGAGGTCCTTGATCGCCGCGACGGCCTTGGCCACGGGGAGATCGCCGGCCCGCGCGAGCTCGGAGAGCGTCGCGGCGGCGATATGGCGCGGATCGATCTCGAACAGGTCGCGCAACGCCTCACGCGTGTCGGACCGCCCAAACCCGTCCGTCCCCAGGGCCGTGTACGAGGTCGGCAACCAGCGCGAGACCATGTCGGGCAGCGCGCGCATCCAGTCGGTGGCGGCGACGATCGGTCCTCCGTCGGGCCCCAGGACCTGCGACACGAACGGCACACGGGCCGCCTGGTCGGGGTGGAGCCGGTTCCACCGCTCGATCTCGATCGCCTCTCGGCGAAGAAGCGGGAACGACGGCGCGGAGAAGACCTCCGCCGCGACCCCGTACTTCTCGGCGAGCAGATCGCGCGCCGCGAGCACCTGCTGGAGGATCGCCCCGGATCCGACAAGCCGGGCGCGTTTGGGCCGCTTGCCGACGGCCGGGGCCTCGTTGAACCGGTAGATCCCGCGCAGGACGCCTTCGTCGACGCCGTCGCCGTCAGGCTTCGGAGCCTGGACGTAATTCTCGTTGTAGAGCGTGACGTAGTAGAAGACGTCCTCGCCCTTCCCGTACATCCGCTCGATGCCGTCGCGGACGATCGCCGCGAGCTCGTACGCGAACGCCGGGTCGTAGGCGCGCACGTTGGGCACGGTCGAGGCCAGGATGTGGGTATGGCCGTCGTCGTGCTGGAGGCCCTCGCCGGTCAGCGTGGTGCGGCCCGCGGTAGCGCCCATCATGAAGCCGCGGCCACGGGCGTCGCCGAACTGCCAGATCTGGTCACCGGTCCGCTGGAACCCGAACATCGAGTAGAAGATGTAGAACGGGATGACCGGGAACGCATGGGTGGCATACGAGGTGCCCGCCGCCTGGAGGCTCGCCATCGACCCGGCCTCGGTGATCCCCTCCTCGAGGACCTGGCCGTCCTTCGCCTCGCGATACTTCAGGATGAGCTCCGAGTCCACCGGCTCGTATCGCTGGCCGTGGGCGGCGTAGATCCCGACCTCGTTGAAGAGCGGATCCATGCCGAACGTCCGCGCCTCGTCAGGGATGATCGGGACGATCCGCGATCCGAGCTGCTTGTCGCGGATCAGGTTGCGCAGGATCCGGGCGAAGACCATCGTGGTGGATGCCGGCGTCGTGCTGCCGGCGGCGAACTCGGCGTCAACGGCCGCGGCGGGGGCCGGCAGCGGCTTCGAGCGCACGACGCGCTTCGGGATCGAGCCGCCGAGGGCCTTGCGCCGTTCGGTGAGGTACTGGACCTCCTCGGAGTCCGGGCCCGGGTGGTAGTACGGCGCGTCCTTGAGCTTCGCGTCGGGGATCGGCAGTTCGAGCCGGTCGCGGAAGACCTTCAGTTCGGTGTCGCTCAGCTTCTTCGCCTGGTGGGTGATGTTGCGAGCCTCCACCCCGGAACCCAGCGTCCAGCCCTTCACCGTGTGGGCCAGGATCACCGTCGGGGCGCCCACGAACTCGGTCGCCGCCTTGTAGGCCGCGAAGACCTTGCGGTAGTCGTGGCCGCCGCGCCGAAGCTTCGCGAGATCGTCGTCGCTGAGGTGCTCCACGAGGGCACGGAGACGCGGGTCCGGACCGAAGAACTTCTCGCGGATGTACGCCCCGCCCGCCACCGAGAACTTCTGGAACTCGCCATCGACGGTGTCGTTCATCTTCTCGACGAGGACGCCGTCGACGTCGCGCGCGAGGAGTTCGTCCCACTCGCGGGCCCAGACCACCTTGATGACGTTCCAGCCGGAGCCGCGGAACACCGCCTCGAGCTCCTGGATGATCTTGCCGTTGCCGCGGACCGGACCGTCGAGCCGCTGCAGGTTGCAGTTGACGACGAAGGTCAGGTTATCGAGTCCCTCCCGGGCGGCGACGTGGAGTGCGCCGAGCGACTCCGGTTCGTCCGTCTCGCCGTCGCCAAGGAATGCCCAGATACGTGACTGCGAGGTGTCGAGCAGCCCACGGTTCTGGAGGTAGCGGTTGTAGCGAGCCTGGTAGATCGCGCTGATCGGCCCGAGGCCCATCGAGACCGTCGGGAACTCCCAGAAGTCGGGCATGAGCCGCGGATGCGGGTAGGAACTCAGGCCCTGGCCCGGCACGGACTCCCGCCGGAAGTGGTCGAGCTGCTCCTCGGTCAGCCGGCCCTCGAGGAACGCCCGCGCGTAGATCCCCGGGGCGGCATGGCCCTGGTAGAAGATCTGGTCGCCGGCAGCGTCCCCGTCCTTGCCGCGGAAGAAGTGGTTGAACCCGACCTCGTAGAGCGACGCGGCCGAGGCGTAGGTCGCGAGGTGGCCGCCGATCCCCGAGAACTGGATGTTGGCCCGCAGGACCATCGCGGCGGCGTTCCAGCGGATGATCCGCCGGATCCGCAGCTCGATCGCCTCGTCGCCGGGGAAGAACGGCTCCTGCTCCGGGCTGATCGTGTTGATGTAGCGCGTCTGGGTCAGCGGCGGCAGGCCGACGTGGAGTTGGCGCGCCCGCTTGAGGAGCTTGTAGGTGAGGAACCGCGCCCGGGTCTCGCCGCTGCCCTCGACGACCTGGTCGAACGAATCGAGCCACTCACCCGTCTCGTCGGGATCGATGTCGGGCAGCTGGTTCTTGAACTGATCGAAGTACATCGTGGGCTCCGTTGCAGGGCTCCTGGCGGCGTCAGGCGGGGGCGACGACGCGCAGCGTGGTCGGAAGGGTGTGCGGCACGAGCATCGTCGGGAGCGCCGGGTCGGCGCGGTATTTCGTGCGCAGCGCGGCGCTGCAGCGCTCGACGCTGTCGCCGTCCGCCGCCGCCAAGAGGAGGGCGTCGATCCGACGTCCGTCCGCGATCAGCGCGACCAGGGAATCGCCGACGGCCTCGCGGTACCAGCGGGCTCCGAGGCCATTGACCGACCGGATGAACACGTCGTCACCGTCCACGACGACCCAGATGATCGTGCGGTGGACGGTACCGTCGGCTGCGCGGGTCTCGATCCGGACCTCCTCGCTGGCCGCGAGCAGGGCACGATCTTCGGCACTCAGGCTCACGGCCGAAGGGTAGACCATCGACCGGCGATACGGGCTCGCCGCGCGGTTGCGGTTCGGTCGCCGTTTCGTGTGTGGTGGCCGCCAGAAGCGCCGCGGCGGGTGTCACGGCGGGTGTCACGGCGAGTATCGCGGCGGCTCGACGCCGTGTCGGCTAGAGTCGGCGCATGACCGCATTCGATCGTCGGACGGCACTCGTCGTCGTCGACGTGCAGAACGACTTCGCGGATCCCGCCGGCGCCCTCTACGTGGCGGGCGGAGAGGACGTGGTGCCGATCGTGAACCGGGTGGCCTGGACGGCCGTCCGCGACGGGGCGTTCGTCGCCTACACGGCGGACTGGCACCCGGAGCGCACGCCCCACTTCACGACGGACGGTGGCATCTGGCCGGCGCATTGTGTCGGCGGGACCTGGGGGGCGGCCTTCCACCCCGCGCTCGACGTCATCGGGCCCTGGGTGCGGAAGGGTACGGGTGGCGAGGACGGCTATTCGGGCTTCGCCGTCCGCGATCCCGCGAGCGGGGCCGAGACGCCCACGGAGCTCGGCGACCTGCTCCGTGTACGCGGGATCGAGCGGGTCGTGGTCTGCGGCCTGGCCACCGACTACTGCGTCCAGGCGACCGCGCTCGACGGGGTACGTCTCGGGTTCCAGGTGGAGGTCCTCGAGGACGCGGTCGCGGCCGTCGAGCTGGCACCGGGCGACGGCGCGGCCGCGGTCGCGGCGATGGTCGCTGCCGGCGTGACCCTGCACCGGGCGGACGCGCCGTGACCCCGGCCGCCGCTTCGTGATCCGGGGTCTGGTCCGCCTGTTCGTCGCCGGGGCGATCGGCGCGTTCGCCCTCGATCGCTGGCTGGCACGCCAACCCGACGGAAAGGAGCCGGTCGAGGTCGTGTCCGAGGTGGAGATCGCCGCGCCGCCGGACGCGGTGTGGGCGGTCCTCGCCGACATCGAAAGCCAGCCCGAATGGATGCACGATCTCAAGCGGGTGGAGATCATCACGGGCGCACCGATCGGCGTGGGCACCCGTGCGGTCGGCACCGTCCGGATCCTCGGGATCACGGTCGATGACCCCGTCGAGATCACGGCGTTCGAGCCGCCGACGCGCTACGCGATCGCCCACGAGGGGCTGTTCAGCGGGACCGGGACCATCGAGCTCTCGCCGCCCGCGACCGGGACCCACGTCCGCTGGACCGAGGTCCTCGTGCCGCCGGTCCTCCCCCACCTCGGCGCGCTCGTCCAGCGGCCGATCCTCGGGACGGTCTTCCAGGCCGACAGCGAACGCCTCCGCGACCTCGTCGAGCGGTCGGTGGCGGATCGGCCCGCCGCCGACGCCAGCCACACGGCGACCACGGCCTGAACCGCCGGCCCGTGCAGCTCCACCTCGTCGACGCGACCTACGAGCTGTTCCGGGCGCACTTCGCGCCGCGACCCGCCGTCCTCGGCCACGACGGGATCCCGCTGTCGGGCGTGTCCGGGCTCGTCGAGCAGCTGATCTACCTGCTCCGGGACGAGGGCGCCACCCACGTCGGCTGCGCGACCGACCGGGTCATCGAGTCGTTCCGCAACGACCTGTATCCGGGCTACAAGTCGTCGGCCGGGATGCCGCCGGAACTCCTGGCCCAGTTCCCGATCGCCGAGGCCGCCATCGAGGCGCTCGGGATCGTCCTCTGGCCGATGGTCGAGTTCGAGGCCGACGACGCGATCGGAGCCGCGTGCGGGGCGTTCAAGGGTTCGCCGGGCGTGGACCGGATCCTCGTCTGCACGCCGGACAAGGACATGGCCCAGCTGGTGAGCACGGCCGATCCGCCGCGCTCGGCCGAGGTCGTCCTGTGGGATCGTCGACGGCGCATCGTGTACGACGAAGCCGGCGTGATCGACAAGTGGGGCGTGCGACCGGCGTCGATCCCGGACTGGCTGGCGCTCGTGGGCGATTCGTCGGACGGCTATCCGGGCCTGCCCGGCTGGGGCGCCAAGTCGGCCGCAGCCGTCCTCTTCCGCTACGGATCGCTCGAGGAGATCCCGGCGAGGGCCTCGGCGTGGGACGTCTCGGTCCGGAGCGCCCCGACGCTCGCGGCGACGCTCCGCGACCAGCTCGCGGATGCCCTGCTGTACCGGTCCCTGGCCCGGCTTCGAACGGTCGAGGACGGTGTCGTCATCGCCCAGACCGACCCGGACGAGCTGCGCTGGCGCGGCGCTCCGCGCGAGACGTGGCAGGCGTTCTGCGATGCCTGGGGCCTT
>Ga0224510_10001439_pt1 | contig 15692 bp, 15 predicted proteins | sample SF_May12_sed_USG_FD_170161 | JGI IMG/M metagenome (GOLD analysis project Ga0224510, IMG submission 170161) | Sediment microbial communities from San Francisco Bay, California, United States - SF_May12_sed_USGS_4_1 | ecosystem: Environmental > Aquatic > Marine > Sediment | place: USA: California... | reverse complement strand
CGATCTGTATTGCAACGCATCGCCAGGATTGACCTGGGTTTTATCCTGTTCACGGATGACGTACAGACCCGTATTAAACGGTTCAATGGGATTGAAGTGACTTACCGCCGGTTCAGTCTGAGAGGCGAATGTTTTGTTTGAAATGCTTTGTTCTGGTGTAGTTTCTGGACTCAGTCCAGAAGCTTGTAAACTTGAGGCAATCAGGGTTAACGCCAACGCCATGGTCGTGAAAGTCCATCGAATCCATCGCGCAAACTTGTTCATCGTGATTGCAGCACGTTAATTCAGCGTGATTTTGAATGTTGTAGCGCTGCGCATCTCCGGTGGGACGGATGTGATGGTCCAGCAAATGTTGTCTTGCGCCAATCCTGGGACATGGGTGGTTTGTCCAGGGATGGGGGTGACAAATTTGGCATGGTGTACCCTCTGAAAACAAACGGGGTTCATTTTTATTTCTGTTAATTCATTGATATTTAATGTCTTTTTGTAGGCGTCATAGGGGTGATCATTGGACGTACGCAGTGCAGCGGACATCAATGCGTTTTGATTTTCGGCTTTGGTGTTGTAGTTAGACATAGCATTCATCTGCCTAGGGATTGGTTCCTATGGGTATCAGTGGGGATATCGGATGATTTTTCGGGGAAATGTAGAAGATTGATGTCCGGGAGTGTGATGTAGATCACAGATGTATTTGAGCCCCCCCTAAAAACGAGGTTTGGGATTATCTATTACGCCAGGGGGAAGCAAGGGTGGTGAAACCGGCTAATCAAATGATGCCAGTCAAATTACTTTCTGGAAGGGCAAGCCAAGTCTTGCTTGGGGAGAATTTGTTGGCTGAATAAGGGCCTGCTACGACTAGGACAGTCAGCGCAGGCCACAGGGTGATTATTCGGCAGTGGTGCTGTTGTCGTCAGCGTTATCCTTGCTGGTTTGTTCGGTTGTGGTTGCAGACTGAGCATTGTCTGTTGTTGCAGCGTCGTCGGTGGTGTTAGCGGTGTCGGTTTCACTGGTGGCTGGGGCGGTTGTGGCTGGGGCTGTTGCTGCAGCAGCAGTCTCGGTCTCTGAAGCAAGCAGAGGGGTGCTTACCAGCGTCAAAACTAAGGCGGTGAGCAGATAAAAGCGTGTTCTCATTGTTATATTCTCCTAGTAAATTTAGCAACTATCGATGTGCTGGCACCAGGACGTTGGCGAGTGACTGCGTAGCTTTGGCATGGCCCCGCCTGGGCAGGCTCGTTGAGATTAAACTTGAATCGGTTATTTTGCAATTGTCTCTGAAAGCAGACGCTTTTTTGTGTTTTGATCCGGTTCGACTGTTTTCATGCAAATGTTTTTGCAGTATTTTCTGTAGAAGGTAGGTAATTTGATGGCTGATGGGGGAGTACTGATTTTGCTGACAACAATAGCGAAGAAATGGTTGCTGGCTGCGGGCATCCTTTTTTTTACTTGCATTTCTTCTGTTCAGGCCATGGAAATCGAAGACTTAATCCGCCATATGGACAAGTTGTGGCGCGGTGAAACATCTCATGCGCTGATGTCAATGCAGGTGACGACCAAAAACTATCAGCGAACCATGGTGATGGAGACATGGTCCCGAGGGATGGATCATTCGTTGGTGGTCATTAAAGACCCGATCAAAGATCGCGGCGTGGCGACGCTCAAAGTCAAAGAGAATATTTGGAACTATCTGCCCAAAATAGACCGGGTAGCCAAGGTGCCTTCCAGTATGATGTCTGGTTCATGGATGGGAAGTCATTTCACCAATGATGATTTGGTGAGAGAAAGCACTTTCGAAACGGATTATGACTCAACCATCAGTTATGCAGGCATGCGTGACGGGCGACTGGTGTATGAAATAATGTCGATTCCCAAGGAAAATTCCGCGGTGGTGTGGGGAAAAATTGTAATGATCATGGACCAGAAAACGCTGGCGCCCTTAACATCTGAATATTACGACGAAGAGGGTGAACTGATGCGAAAAATGCTGTTTGATAAAACCAGGAAGATAAATGGTTTTGATGTGCCCATGCGCATGACGCTGCTGCCAAACGACAAGCCTGACGAGTCGACAATTGTTGAGTACCAGTCGATCGAATTTGCCGTGCCATTACAGGAAAACTTTTTCTCGCTACAGAATTTGAAGAAAGGTCTGTAGTTGCCTATGCGTACAGTTTGGTTGCGCGATTTTTTTTCACGCTGGATGGTGCTGGTTTTTATCGCCTGGCGGAATATCTGGCGAAATCAGGTGCGCAGCCTGTTGACCGTATCCGCGCTGGCCGGAAGTCTGGTTATTGTGATCCTGTATTCGGCCCTGCTGGAAGGTATGACCCGACAAATGGCGCAGTTTGCCACGGAGATATCCACCGGAGATTTGCAGATTCATCGCAAAGAATTTCGTGACGATCAAGATTTATATGCCACTATCCCTGTTTCGTATCTGGATAAGTTGGAGAAGCGCTTCCCAACTTTAAATTTTTCACCAAGGATGTATGCAGCGGCATTGGCCAGCAGCGGCGAGATATCTACCGGCGTGTCGATCAAAGCTGTCGATCCGGTGCGAGAGCCTCAGGTCACAAACATCTTGCAACACATCCGTGAGGGAAGTTTGAATCTTGCAATGGATGCAAGCGGGTATTTTAATGTGCTGCTTGGCGCGCAACTGGCGAAAAGCATGGCAGTTGTACCGGGCAGTGAAATGATCCTGGTTACCCAGGCAGCGGATGGCAGCATCGGCAATGCCTTGTTTAGAGTGGCAGGAATTATCAAACCGGTTGAGCCAAATTTTGATCGCATGGGTGTTTTAATGTCGATTGATGCTTATCAGCAGTTGATGGTCATGCAGCCGGGGTTTCATGAGCTGGTGGTCAAGGTCGGTGATTCACATTCATTAATGGTTGCGCAGCAACAAATTAATGCTGCGATAGCCGCGTTGTCGTTGGCAGATCCGGCACATGCGGAAACTGATTTGTTGGTGGAAACGTGGCGACAATTGACACCTGCGGTGGCGGATATGCTGGATTTAAGCAAGGTGATGGTGTGGATTGTTGGCGCAATTGTTGTCAGTCTTGCTTCATTGGGTATGCTGAATACCATGTTGATGGCTGTGTATGAGCGCAGCCATGAGTTTGGAATTCTGTTGGCAATTGGTATGAAGGCCCGCGTGCTTATGGTGATGGTTTTGCTAGAGTCGCTGTTTCTTGCGAGCATCGCTACGTTGGTTGGTGTGGTGATTGGATCTGGTCTGGCGACTTATCTGCAGACTCACGGCATTGATTTCAGTAGTTCCATGCCTGACGGCTATGACTGGGGCGGTATGGTGTTTGAACCAGTGATGCGCGGCCATTTGGAATTTTCTCAGGTGGTTATCGCAAGCGTATTGATGTTGGTGATTGCGATGTTGTCGTCCCTGCTTCCTGTCTGGCGCGCCATTCGCTTGAAACCGGCCCAGGATATTCGATGAATACTCGTCACAATCACTTACCTTTCTCAATGCTGTTGGCGCTGGCTTGGCGAAATCTGTGGCGCAATCGGCGACGTACGCTGCTGACCCTGATATCGATTTCATTGGGATTTGCCTTGGCGGTGATGTTCATCGGCATTGGCGATGGCAGCCACAATTCCATGATACGCAATGCCATCAAATTAGGTGATGGTCATCTGGTGGTGCAGCCCAATGGCTATATGCAATCGCCTGCCAATTACAAATTTATTGCGGACGGTCAGCAAATCAATGCTCAACTAGAGCAGCTGAAGATACCCGCGAGTATTCAACCCCGCGTTACGCTGCAGGTGTTGGCCAGCACGGCGAGTAATTCTGTGGGCGCAGCCTTGGAAGGCATCGTCAGTAGTGATGATCCTCGAGTTGAATTGTTGCGCGGCAAATTGCTGCAAGGCCAATGGTTTGAGTCATCGGACAAGCGCGGGGTTGCGATCGGCGAAGGCATGGCGCGCAAGTTGAAAGTGTCAGTGGGTAGCAAACTGGTGTTGATGGCAGGAACGCAGCAGGGGGATACGCAGGCGCAGCTGGGGCGTGTTCGTGCCGTGTTCAAATCAGGCATTGAGGAACTGGACAACTTTCTGGTGTTTGCAGACGTGTCATTCGCGCAACAATTTCTGATTGGCGAAGGCGCCGATGCGAATGCATATCCGGTTACAAAATTTGCCATTTTCTTGCAAAACCCCAAAGATGTTCAGTTTTGGAAAAATCGTATCGATATGACACTGCAAGCCAGTCAGACGGTTGTACTTGATTGGCAAACCATGATGCCGCAGTTATTGCAGTTTGTGATGCTGGATGATGCCGGCAACTATGTCTTTTTGATATTGATTATGACTATGCTGGTGTTTGGTATTGTCAATACGGTGTTGATGAGTGTGCTGGAGCGGACACGCGAATTTGGTTTGCTCAGGGCATTAGGTTTGAAAAAACATCAGCTGATGTTGCTGGTGTTGTGTGAAACCTTATTGCTGAGTTTATTGGCACTGCTATTTGGCTGGGTACTGGGAGGCGGAGTTCATCTGTGGTTATCTATCCATGGTTTGGATTTGTCCTCAATGATGAAATCAGGAACCGAAATCATGGGGACTTTTATGGACCCGATTATCTACACCGAACTGTCATGGAATCGAGTTTGGCAAATAACCATGGTGGTTTTTATTGCGACCATGTCATCAGGTATTTATCCGGCGATAAAAACGGCCAGAGTCACTCCGGTTCAGGCGCTGCGAACCTAAGGCGATACGCATGGAAAATTTGTTGAAAATAGTTGGCGTGAACAAAACATATCTGCAAGGGCAGATTGAAGTTCATGCATTGCGAAATATTGAGTTGCAAATTAGTGAAGGGGAGTTTGTTGCTTTGGTGGGGCCTTCCGGCTCAGGCAAGACGACGCTGCTAAACATCATTGGCGGCATTGACAGTGTTGATCAGGGTTCGGTGATTCTCAATGGGGTGGATATGACGACCATGAGTGAGTCAGCCCTGTCTGATTTTCGTCTATACCAATTGGGATTTGTATTTCAGGCTTACAATCTGGTGCCGGTGCTCAGCGCGCTGGAAAATGTTGAGCTGGTGATGGTGTTGCAAGGTCGAACAGCAACAGAACGGCGCCAGCGTGCTGAACATTATTTGCAATTGGTGGGATTGGGCGATCTGATGAACAGACGACCTGCGGCATTGAGTGGTGGTCAACAGCAGCGTGTTGCGGTTGCCCGTGCCTTGGCGGCCGGTCCGCGACTGGTATTGGCGGACGAGCCTACCGCCAATCTGGATTCGGAAAATGCTGGTGCCTTGCTCGATATCATGCATCGATTGTCGAGAGAAGAAAAAACCACGTTTATATTTTCCACCCACGATCCACGAGTGATGCAACGCGCCGAGCGCATCATTACCCTGCGTGATGGCATGATTACCGATGATCAGCGGGTGTTGACGGCAACATGATTCGTGCGATTGTGTTGCTGCTGGCGATGATGTTTTCCTCTGCGGGAAAGGCGGAGGAAATGAGTCAGCGCTTTTCATTGTTTGCGCTGTGCTTTGCGGCTGACATGGAAACTTCGGATAGCGAGACCGGTCACTGCCTGCAACAGCAGAGTCTGCGGTTTATGCTTGATGACAGCAGTGAATCGTCTTCCTGGGCTACGCATCTGAAAGTCAGGAACCAATATTTCAGTGATGCGTATGCCTATGCCCCAAAAGCGACTTCGCCATTTCGCTATCAATCACTGAGTGACAGCTACGCCACCGACTGCGGTGAGCGTGATTGTTCGCGTTTTGATTATGAGGTTGATCGTGCGCTGTATCGTTGGCAGCAGTCGCAGATGGATTTGAGCATTGGTCGACAGGCGGTAGACTGGGGAAGTGGACGTTTCTGGCAGCCGTTAAATGTGTTTGGTGCTTTTTCGCCAACCGACATTGATACCGATTTCAAAAATGGCATTGATGTGCTGACGGCCAGTTGGTATCCCAATCCATTTGCATCGCTGACTGGGGTATACCAGCCGGCAATGCAGGGCGAAGATAGTGGCGTGTTGCATTACCGTGCGCAGTTTGCAGACCAATTGGAAGGCGCGGCGTTGATTGGTAGCGTTATTGATGACTGGGTTGTTGGTGCCTCGCTGGAGGGACCGATGGGCGGTTTTGGCTGGCGATGGGAAATGTTGGCGCGTCAATCTGCCAGTGATGCGCGTAGTTTGTTTTCCATTGCAGGAATGGATTATCAATTTTCAGACGGCACGGTGTTGATTGTCGAAGGCTATTATCACAGCGATGGCGTTGATCGCGAACAGCAAATACCGATGGTATCCGACAACATGCTGCGCATGGCCAATATTCGGCCGCAGTTGGCCAGTCAGTTGTTGGGAGTGGGCGCGAGTAAGAATTTTCTGGCACTGTGGCAAGGCAGTTATTTGTTGCTGTTTTCGGTCATGGATGACATCGACCAGCAAGCGGAAATTTCGCTGTTGCAGCAAGTGTCATTGACCTATTCGCTGAGTGACGAATCCGATCTGTTGCTGCTGTGGGCAGCAGGAGTAGGAAAATCACGAACCAGCGAAGGGCGGGTTCGCTCCGAATTCGGTGACATTCCTTGGAGTATGGCCGCGCGGTTTCGGCTTTATTTTTAGCGCTTAGCGCTATTGGGTTGTATGTTGCGTTTGCGGCGGCTGCCGATGACTTCGAAAAACAAACCGGATACCACCGTAAAGCGTGACACGCGATAAAACAGTTCACGCACAGGCATCTCGCGATAATTGCCGACTTCTTTTAGCTTGGGCAGGAAAATGGCCGATACCGCAGCGCGAGCGATGCCTGATACCAAAAACAGAATAAAAAACACGCTGAAAAATTCGTACGAGAAGTCACCAATCTGAATTGTTTTGTCCATATGGGTTGCCAAAAAACCCCCCAGGGTTGCACCGGCAAACACGCCGATGTTGGCCAGGGTGCTGTGGGCTGCCATGAGAGTGACGCGCTTATTGGCGGGCAGTGCGTCATAAACGTAATTGCCCGCACTTAAGCTGAAACCTGCCCAGACAAATCCTCCCAAGGCTTGCAACAGCATGATGTACCAGATGTTGGTCGTTGTGGTCCACAGCAAAGGGAAAATTGGAATTAACATGCCGCAGGTGATCAGTACCAGGCGATTGCCAAACACATCTGCGATGCGTCCCCACCAATTCAAGGTAAGAAATTGGGCGAGAATGATCGCGCTCATGTTCAAGGTAAATTGGAAATAGCTGAGATTTAACTCGCGCAGCAAATAGACGCTGAAAAACGGGGATGCAATGGCGGTGGCAAATTGCATGAAGGCGAAATACATCGAAAACAGCGCAAATGGCGAGTTGATGAACTGCTGTCTCCACAAACGCCAATTGGGAATTTCCAACACGGCCGTTTGGCCCGGCGGATCGTACATCTGCTTCAGTTGATGAATCGACACCATGCGCGCAAACATCGCAATCGCAAAAATGGAGGCAAAGCCGGCAAAGGCGTAACCGCTTTTGTCGAATAAGTGTAGCAGCATGCCGGCGCCCAACAGCGCGATAAACGAGGTGACACTGGCCAGGCGGGTGCGGTAGGCAAAGTAGCGGCCACGGCGGCGTTGGTCGACCAGGTCGCCCATCAGGCTGCTCCATTGTGGCAGCGTCATGTTGGAGCCGAAGTAGTACATCATCACCGCCAGCAGGAACAGCGGCACCGCCTGTTCAGGGAAAATCCATGGCAGCACGATCATCGGTAACCAGCTGAGGCATTGGATGTGGGCGCCGATCAGAATGATTGGTTTGCGTTTTTGATAGCGCTGTCCCAACCAGGCGGACAGCATTTGGGCGATGGAGGCCATCAGTTGCGGCAGGGCAGCCAGCAAGCCGATCTGGCCGGGCGTGGCTTTAAGCATGACCGCAAAGGCGGAAAAATACGACTCACCGGCGCCGCTCATCACCGAGTATGCGACCCCGTCCTTTACGGAGTGGCGCAGCGACTTGTCGACCTGGGGGTCTTGGGAAAACTTGCGTAACTTGTTGCGCCGACGAAATAAAAACATGCTACCCCGGGGACTTCGGTTGACCTGATTTTTTTGGGTTATGTTTTTATATCGGCAGGCAATTTAAGAAATTAGCCTAATGTCGTTGAATTAATGATCAAACGGTGTCTTACCCCATGATTTTTGCGCGGAATATAAAAAATACTGCACCCAGCAGGCACAGTCCGGCCCACAGATAGTCCAGGGTCAGTTTTTCTTTCATGTAAAAAATGGCAAAAGGCACAAACACGCTCAGGGTAATGACTTCCTGCAGCAGTTTGAGCTGGCCCACGTTCATCACTTCATAACCAATACGGTTGGCCGGTACTTGCAGCAGGTATTCAAACAGCGCGATGCCCCAACTGACCAGCGCGGCGATAATCCACGGCTTATCCGCCAGATTTTTCAGGTGGGCGTACCAGGCAAAGGTCATGAACACGTTGGAGCACAGCAATAACAGGGTGGTCGTCAGGTAGGGATTCATGAATGTTTTCGGTGGGTTGGATACCACCGATTGTTGGACGGCCTCGGTGGCTTGTCAATGGGAATGTGGGCCAATTCCACCGCTGGATTGGTTGATTTCCACCAGGCAGGGTTGCGCGACTAAAAATAAATTGCTGATAAAACAGGTAGATAGAACTTGGTCTGGTTGTTGCCATTAGTGCTTTGAGACGAAGGTCTTTTGCGATTCGCCGCAGTGGCAGCGCAACACGTGAGTTCTAACTGGCAACAAGGTGAATGTAATGAAATTGAACAAATTGGCAGTGATTTTTGGTTTGGTCGCGTCAGCAGTATTGTTTTCTTCGGCACAGGCTTGTGAGCATGTCGCATCAACCGATACTGAATCAGCGATTCATGTATTGGCAAATAATTCTGCCGATGTTGAAAGTTATGCAGTAGAGCAAGCCTGTGAAATGCCGGTGACTGAGGAACTTGAATTGATCGACCCTTCTGATGTGGCCGATGAAGCCATGCCCGAAGGCAAACCAGCGTTTGCCAGTACCCAAATCAACGGCTGACACAGCCGGGTCTTGCTTGGCAGTATTACAGGCCGTGTTTTTGTTTGCGGTAGCGTAGTTTCTCGCGGCTGGTGCGCAGCAATTGTGCGGCGGCGGAGGCATTCTGCTGACAACGTTGCAGCGCTTCATCGATGATGTAGCGTTCCATTTCTTCCAGGTTCATGCTGCCATCCAGCGGGATGAGCAAGTGGTCCGTTGTGGCCGGCGACACGGTTTGCGATCCGGGTTGAACACTGTCCAGTTGCAGCCATTGCAGCGGCAGTTGCTCGGTATCGGCAAACAACACGCAGCGCTCAACGACGTTGCGCAATTCACGCACGTTGCCAGGCCAACTGTGCTGATTCAGCATTTGCCACGCAGCGGGTGGAATTTTGCTGACTTGGCGTTTGGCTTTTGAATTAAATTCGTTGATAAGTGCCGGCACCAGTTCCAGCAAATCGTCCTTGCGATCACGCAGCGAAGGCAGTTTGACTTCGAATAAACTAAGGCGATGATACAAGTCGTTGCGGAATTGCCCTTGCTGCACCAGTTCTGCAAAGTTGCGATTGCTGGCGGTGATGATCTGGATATCAATGCTGGTTTCCATTTCACTACCCAAGCGACGGATTTTTTTATCTTCGATGGCTTTGAGCAACTTGCTTTGCAGTTCCAGCGGCATTTCACCGATTTCATCCAAAAACAGCGTGCCGCCATCGGCTTGCTCGAACAAGCCACGGCGGGATTTTTTGGCGCCGGTGAATGCTCCGGCTTCGTGACCAAACAATTCCGATTCCAGCAAATCCTTGGGCAGGGCGGCGCAGTTTAATTCGACAAATGGCGCTGTCGCACGCGGCCCGCTGTGGTGAATAATTTTCGCCGCCAGACCTTTGCCTGTGCCGCTTTCGCCGCTGATGATCAGCGAGCTGAAAGGCACTTCGGTGAGGCGTTGCAGCATGGCGCGTGTCTGTTGTGCCTGGGGACTGCTGCCCAAAAATGCGGCAACGGTATAGCGCTGCGTGTGTACGGTTTGTTGTGCGAGCAATCGGCTTTGCGCCAGGGCACTGCGTTTGGCGCTGTTGATCACCAGATCCAGCCGGTCCAGATCGCAGGGCTTTTCCAGAAAATCGCACGCGCCCAGTTGCAGTGCGCGCACGGAATCGGGCACGGTGCCATACGCGGTTAAAAACACCCATTCACTGCTGGCGAGTTGTTCACGCACTTCGGCCAAAAAATCCAGGCCGTTGCCGTCGGGCAAATTCATGTCCGACAACACCACCAGCGGTTCCAGTTGTTGTTCCAGCAGGGCTTGTCGTGCCTGCGCAATGGTGGAACAGAGTTGGACTTCAAAACCCATGCGGCGGAAGCGACGCGATAATTCATTGCCCAACAGTGGTTCGTCTTCAATGATCAGTAGCTTGTTGTTCATCTCATTGGTTCCATGGCAGTGTCATGGTGACGCAGGCGCCACCTTGGTCAGGATTGCTCAGTTGCAGTGTGCCGCCTTGTTCATGGCAAAAACGGCGCACCATCGACAGGCCCAGGCCGGTTCCATGTTCGCGTCCTGTCACAAACGGTTGCACACCGCTGGCCAGGATGTGCTGCGGAAAACCCGGGCCATCATCGGTGACGCGAATAATCAGTCGTTGTTGCTCGGTGTATGCTTCCAGCACAATGTGGCCGGATTTTTTTTCGATGCTTTGGGCGGCATTCAGCACCAGATTCAGGATGGCTTGGCGCAGGCGGCCTTGAGGAAGATAGCAAAAAATGTCGTCGTTGATGCGTTGTTCCAGGCGGATGTTGGCAGAAATCTGATAGCGAACCAATTGCAGCAGCGAGGAAATGGTTTCTGCCAGTTGAAAGCGGCTGGCCGGTTCGGGCGTGTGCTGTGATTGATTAAGCACGTGGTTGAGAAGTTGCGTGATGTTTTGCAATGACTCGATCACCAGGGTGAGGCGTTCGATGTGATCTGGTTCAGTGGTATCGCTGCGTAGGTTGGCCAGTGCCAAATGAATGCCTGCCAGTGGATTGCGCAATTCGTGCGCCAGACCGGCGGTCAGTTCACCCACCGCAGCCAGGCGTTCTGACTGGGCCAGGGTGTGATGGTATTCGAGCAGCGATTGCGTTGCCAACCGAACATTGCCTTCAAGTTCTTGCTGATGTTTTTGCTGGGCGATTTCCAATTCACTTAAGCGTTGCACCATGCGGCCGAAGTTTTCAAACAAAGGCCGTAGCAGCGGATCAATGTGTTTTAACTGAACATCGGGCATGACCGTTTGATGTCCCAGCCGGTTGATCAGCAATCCCAGTCCATCCAGTGGACGCAAAATGCGATGGCGTAAAAAAAACAGCATCAGCATGCCGATGACTGGCAGCGAAATGGCGATAAAGGTACTGGTTTCCAGTTCCAGATGGTTATCGTGGGCTAATAAATTGATGGATTGGTTTAGGGCATGGGTTTCCATGTGCAACACTTCACGCAACTCTTTTTTTGAAGCGGTCAGGGTGGGCTGCGCGCTGCCGAGATTGGCATTTTCCAGTTGAGTGGCGATATGCAGCAGCGCTTGATGCGAGCTGGTATTTAGTCGGGCTGGGGCAAGGAAGGTCGCATTGATATCTGTCGCCAGTTGATGAAGTTTTTCAAGTTGCTGCGATTCGTTGTCTGGCCCGCTGCTGTCAATGTCATCAAGCATGGCGCTATAGCGTTGCAATTCATCCACCAACACTATTTGCGCGGCGAGAGGCTCGGTGCGATGTGCGGCATTCCAGGCAGATTTAATCAGCAGGCCCAGCGCAATGGCGGAAATCAGCAGCAAACAGGCTATCGTTATCCAAAATGGCCGGTAAACCAGATGGCTGTAACTGCTTTTGGGCGAGGGAAGAGGATTCATGACGTCGACTCAAAGGGCCTGACTGGCTTTGCGACATGATAATCGCTTATCCGTCAGTAAACTACGGATGTTGGCAGCGAAAAAAAGAGCGCTGGATTGCGAGGTCCAGCGCTAAATATTGACGAAAGGGGAAAGAGGTAGAACCCCATAAAGCTTATCGCCAATTTGCCTTTGCAAGCATTGCGGCCATCCAGCCACAGTACGCCTACAACGTGCCAGCTCGGAACATCAGGCGAGGGGGGCTCGCTGAGGTTGCCTGCGGGCGACTTGGTACGGTCGGACAGTCGCAAAAACTTGCGCAGCAATAATGGCAGGATCTGTGCCATACATTTAATTGACTGAAATCCAAAGGTATTCTGAATTTTGAGCAGCCGGTTGCGGGGTCTGACTGGTTGAAATAAACCTATGGACTGGTTGATTTCAACCAGGGTGATGCCAAATCAACCAGTCAATAACGAACTAATCCTGATGGACTCGGTGCCCCGGTTTTAGCTTTTGGCAAATTGCCAAGCGTGGGCAGCAATCACTTTTGCGGAATGCGGGCTGTTCCAAGGTGCAGGGTAGAGCGAATGTCGTCCATGGTGGACAGCCGTGCCTGCCGAATCAGATGGCTGATGCTAAAAATATTATGGTTGATCAAGTGGACTAAACACGCCTATCCCAGGGCGGTTCAGGACATGGGTGTAAATCATGGTGGTCGAAACGTTCGAGTGGCCAAGCAACTCTTGAACGGTGCGGATATCGTAGTTTGCTTCCAGCAAGTGAGTTGCAAAACTATGACGCAGCGTATGGCAACCGACGCGCTTGTTAATGTGGCTGGCTGCAGCGGCTCGCTTCACTGCTTTTTGTACCACGCTTTCATGTTGATGGTGGCGACGTATGCTTCCACCGTATGGGTCTACGGCAAGACGACTGGACGGAAACAGATACTGCCATTTTAATTCTTTGCCCGCATGCGGATATTTTCGGCTGAGCGCATCAGGCAAGTTGACCTCACCGTAGCCTGCAGCAATATCCAATGTATGAACCCGTTGAACTTCCTTTATTTGTTGCTGAAGTTCATCGACAAGTTTGTGGGGCAGAGGAACGTAGCGATCTTTTTTTCCTTTTGCCTGGCGAATGTGAATGCGTTGGTAATCGAAATCAATGTCCTGCACGCGCAGACTAATGCCCTCCAGCAGACGCATGCCCGTCCCATACAGCAAAGAGACGACCAGTTTGTAGGGTTCGTCAATTTGTGAAAGCAGATTCTTAACTTCGGCTCGGCTGAGGACCGTGGGCAACGATTTTGCGCGTTTGGCTCGAGCAAAACTATCAAAGTCTCCAAGCTCTTTCATCAGCACATGTTTGTACAAAAAAACTACAGCATTGAGCGCTTGATTTTGCGTGCTGGAACTCACCTGGCGGCGAATGGCCAGGTGCTCCAGAAATGACTTCACTTCTTGCTGTCCAGTTTTGTCGGGGCTACGGCCATTGCAAAAAATAATGTAGCGGCAAATCCATTGTTCATAACTTTGTTCGGTTCGATAGGCATAACCACGTCGCCTTATTTCGCTGGTAAATTGGACCAATAACTTCCGATGCGCAGATCGGACTTCGCTCAATGGTCCATCACTGTTGCGTTCCTTGATGTAACTGAGTTGATCCGGCGTAAGCTGGCGGACTGTGCTCGGATGGTCAAATTCCAGTTGCTTGGCGGTATCCAGCCAATATTGCCATGAGACAGACTTGCTGGTATCGGTAGACAGCAAGTCACAATAGAGAATCCGTATAGCATCGACGCATTGATAAAATTGCCAACCATTGAGGCGATTTTGGCGGCCTATCATTTCAAAATACTGATTGATGTCGCTATCCAAAAGGCTCTTGATCTTGCGACCTTTTTGAGTCTTAATAAAGTCTTCGACGCGTTTCACATACCAGCGACGTTGGGGCTCAGGTATGGATGCCTTTTTGAGGCATATTAAATAGTTGTCAAAGAAGCGTGCAGTAGCATCAGAGATGCCGACAGAGGATTTGGTCATAGAAATGTCCTTGTAAAAAACTCGGGCTTCCTGCCCATAGACCGATGTGCTGAGTCCAATAATAGGCCGCGCACGTCAATAGTACAATAGGCCGCTGCGGTAGTATTCGAATAGTACAGTTGCGGCCTAATATAATGTTAGGCAAATATATGGAGTTTCATCTAATGGAAAAAATTTCGGCCGATAGAGCATTCTTTATAAAGTTGGGTGAAAGAGGTGGGTGGGAATCTGATTGCATAAAAAATGGTCGGATTGAGCTAGGATACTTGGACGTTAATCATGATCTTTGCGTGTCCGGGAAGTGGGATGAGGTACGTGAAACTTTTCCTTATGGTGCAAATTCTGGTGCAAAGACTCGTCACTTAAATCAAGTAAAAGCATTCTATGAAGAGCCAAATACTACGCTTTGGATTACATTTTTTTCGGATAGGATGTGGTGGTGCTTTGCAGATGAAGAAGTAGTCTACTTGCCTGGCAGTAAATCAAAGTACCGGCGTGTGATTGGTGAATGGAAAGATGTCGATGTAAATGGTGACTGCCTCACTAAATCGAGATTGAGTGGTAAGCTTCTGGCAGTACAAAGTTTTCAAGGAACGATTTGTAGCATAGGGGAAAGAGAATATTTACTTCACAAGATAAATGGAACAAATGAACCGCATGTTGAAGCTGCTGAATTAGCATTCGAGCATCTAAGAAAGTCGCTTATCCCTATAATAAAAAACCTCCACCCAAAGGACTTTGAAATTTTCACAGACTTAATTTTCAGACAGGGGGGGTGGAAAAGATCAGGTGTTGCAGGGGAAGTCGAAAAAGATATTGATATGGCTCTTATCTCACCTATTTCTGGCGAGTCTATAGCTGTGCAAGTAAAGTCAACGTCGAATAAAGCAACGTACGATGCTTATAAGAAAAAATTCGTTGAAATGGCTGGGTTCTCAAAATTCTATTATGTGACACATTCACCATCTCAGGATCTTGTAGAAGAATATCGTGAATTCGGTGATGACTCGTTTATTTTATGGGATGAGGATGAATTATCGAGGCAGGCGGTGAAGGGTGGCATAGTGGATTGGTTAATTGATAGGGCGTCATGACTTGCCTAACCATAGCATACAGCAGAGCCAAACTACAGCCTGCTGATGCAAGGCGTTATGTAAATAAATAATAAAAGGTCATACCTATGACAAGAAAAAGTGGCATCACCAGTACAAGTGAAACCAACCTCATTCTGAAATTGATAGAATCTATCTCGTCTTGGCGGCTACGCACCACCATCTCTATTATTTTCCTTCTTTCATCGTCATCCATTTTAATCTCCTATGTTACTAAAGATGCTAATTGGTTTTCTGCTTCTGGCGGTATAGTGACAATCATTGGTGTACTAATACTTTCTGGTGTTACTACCCACACTAAATTTGAAGATATAGGTGAAGAAATTAATCATAGGTTAGGGTTCAACAATAAAGGATTACCAAAAAATGGTAACGAGTTTATGAGTAATGTTGTTACCATAACCAATGAAGTCCTGCACATCCGACAAAAACAAATTGAAGCAGCTTGGTATGTTGCTGTTGGTACATTTATCTGGGCTTATGGTTTTTTGTTGGGAAAGATCTCTTGGTTCTCTGCAACAAATTGTACATAACCATCGCATACAGCAGAGCCTGAACTTCCCCCGAATTAGTGGACACGAAAGTCTAGCTAAATCGGAAGATAACAATGCCAAAATATCAACAGCACAAGAAAACTCTAAAATACAACGAT
>Ga0224510_10001438_pt1 | contig 15701 bp, 15 predicted proteins | sample SF_May12_sed_USG_FD_170161 | JGI IMG/M metagenome (GOLD analysis project Ga0224510, IMG submission 170161) | Sediment microbial communities from San Francisco Bay, California, United States - SF_May12_sed_USGS_4_1 | ecosystem: Environmental > Aquatic > Marine > Sediment | place: USA: California... | reverse complement strand
CGAGCAGGGGGTGGTGTCGCCGGGCGGGGTGGGCTACGACATCAACTGCGGGGTACGGCTGCTGCGCTCAAACCTCCTTCGCCATGAGGTCGCCGCCCGCATGGAGGAACTGGTCAACACCCTCTTCTCCTTCATCCCCACCGGCGTCGGCTCCCGCCAGAAACAGCTGCGCCTCAACCAGGCCACCCTCAAAAAGGTTCTGAGCCAGGGGGCGGCCTGGGCGGTAAAAAACGGCTACGGCCATGCCGACGATCTCGCCCACATCGAGGAGAACGGCGTTCTCACCTGGGCTGACCCCGATCTTCTCTCCGACCGCGCACTGGACCGGGGGCTGGCGCAACTGGGGACCCTGGGGTCCGGCAACCACTTCGTGGAGGTGGGCTATGTGGACGCCATTTACGACCAACCCCTGGCCCGGGCCATTGGCCTTGCCCTCGACCAGGTAACGGTGATCGTCCATACCGGCTCTCGCGGCCTGGGCCACCAGGTCTGCAGCGACCACATCCGGTGCCTCCAGGGTGCCTCCCGCAAGTACGGCATCGAACTGCCGGACCGGGAACTCTGCTGCGCGCCCATCCGTTCGCCGGAGGGGCGCGACTACCTGGCGGCCATGGCGGCGGCGGCCAACTTCGCCTTTGCCAACCGGCAGATCATCACCAGCGAGGTGCGGGACACTTTTTCAAGAGTTTTCGGCCGGGGAGAGGGTGCGCTCCGTCTCGATCTGGTGTATGATGTCTGCCACAATATCGCCAAGTTCGAAGAACACCTGGTGAACGGCGTCAAACAGGAGGTGGTGGTGCACCGCAAGGGAGCCACCCGCGCCTTCCCGCCCCACCACCCCAAGGTTCCGGAAGCCTACCGGGACATCGGCCAGCCGGTCCTGATCCCCGGCGACATGGGTCGCTATTCCTATGTTCTGGTCGGTACCGACAAGGCCATGGAAGAAACCTTCGGCAGCAGCTGCCACGGCGCCGGCCGGGTGATGAGCCGGCACGCCGCCAAGAAAGCGGCCCGCGGCCATGACGTGCTGGCAGAGCTTGACGAGATGGGGGTCAAGGTGCGGGGCGCCGGCATGGGCACCATCATCGAAGAGATTCCCCAGGCATACAAGGACGTGGCCGAGGTGGTACGGGTGGTGCATGAAGCGGGCATCGCCCGCAAGGTCGCCAGACTCCGGCCCCTGGGGGTGATCAAGGGGTGAATTTGCCGACCCTGGCTGGGCGCTGACAAAACACGCTTACGGCCGCCGATTTCGCGCCACAGTCGCCAAAACAACTTAAACAGCTCAGAAAACGGCTGTCGCCGCCCCGACGCCATCGACCATACACACCCAGGCCATTGACCATGACCCATAGCAGCAAGGAACGCCACCGCCAGTTTCTCGACGAGGACGAGACGCAGACCTCCACCAAACGCGTCTCCATCCTCTCGGCGCCCTTGGCCAACACGGTGAGCTGGGGCTCCGGCACCGAGCACGGCCCGACCGCCATCATCGAGACCTCGCCCGCCCTGGAGTCCTTTGACGACGAACTGCGCCAGGAAACCTTCCTGGCCGGCATCGACACCCTCCCCCCCATCACCCTGGCCGGCCTCTCCACCCCCGACGCCTGCCAGGCGATCAGCCAGGCCACGGACCGGGAGCTGAGCCGCGGACGGCTGCCGGTGCTGCTGGGCGGCGAACACACGGTGACCGTGGGCGCGGTGGCCGCCTGCGCCCGCCACTATCCCGACCTCCATGTGGTCCAGGTGGACGCCCATCTCGACCTGCGCGACAGTTACGAAAACGACCCCTTAAGCCATGCCTGCGTCATGCGCCGGCTCCACGATCTGGCCCTTCCCTTCACCCAGGTGGGCATCCGCTCCTTTTCCAAGGAGGAATGGCAACTGGTGAAGGACAACCGCTGGCAGCCTTTTTTCATGGAACGCATCCACCGGGAGCCGGACTGGATCGATCAGGTTTGCGACGAGATCCGTGGTCCGGTCTACCTCACCTTTGACGTGGACGGCCTCGACCCGGCGGTGGTGCCGGCCACCGGCACCCCGGAACCGGACGGGCTCTCCTGGCTACAGGCCACGGCGCTGATCAGGGCCATCGCCTCGCGCCACCGGATTGTCGGCCTCGATTTCGTGGAGCTCTCGCCACGGCCGGAACTGCCCCATGCCACCTTCAACGTTGCCAAACTGATCTATCGCACCCTGGGCTATATCTTCCGGCCCCTGTTGAGCGGACAACGCTGAACGCCATCCCCTACGTTTTCCAAAGAGGAGCCTGATATCGTGGAAAAGGAGATCTTTCAATGCCGCCGTTGCGGCCACTGCTGTCACGGCGAGACCACCGTCTCCCTCACCGAGGAGGATCTGGCCCGCATGGTCGACCACCTGCGACTCCCCAGGGAAGAGGTGATCAAAAAATACCTGCGGGTCACCGGCAAGGTGGTACAGATGCAGGTGGTTGACGGCCACTGCATCTTCTATCACCAGGGCTGTTCCATCCACCTGGCCCGGCCGTGGCGTTGCCGGCAATGGCCGTTGCACCCCAGCATTCTCACCGACCAGGCCAACTTCTCGGCCATCAAGGACTCCTGTCCCGGCATCAGGCTCAGCGACTACAGCGAGTTTGAGCGCAGGCTGCGCACCCTGCTCGAAAAAGCCCAAAGAACCCACCGACGCTGACCCGGCGGCACCATGCGTTTCGAGCTGCTCTTTCTGGGCAAGACCAGGGAAGGATATCTGGCTGCTGGCATCGAGGATTTCCGCACCCGGCTCAGCCGTTATGCGGAAGTGGAGATCAAAACCATCAAGGAAAAACGGTGGGGGGCGGGAGAATCGGAGACGCGGATCAGGGAGGAGGAAACCAGACTGCTGCTCTCCCAGGTAACCTCCCCCTCCCTGGTGGTGGCCCTGGACCGCACCGGCCGGCAGCCCACTTCAGAGGGGCTGGCCCAACTCATCGGCCAGTGGGAAAACCAGGGCCGGCGCAAGGTGACCTTCATCATCGGCGGGCCGCTGGGGTTGGCGGAATCGATCAAAACATCGGCGGATCTTCTCCTGTCGCTGTCAGCCATGACCTTCACCCATGAGATGGCGCGGCTGCTGCTTCTGGAGCAACTCTACCGCTCCTGCTCCATCAGGGCCGGCAGCCAGTACCACAAGTGATCAAGCCGGAGTCATTTCTGGAGCAGGTCCACCACGCAAAATCAACTGGCAGGAGAGTCAGACCGACTCGACGGAAACCACCTCTTCCACCTCGCCCTTCAAAAACTTCTCGATCCCCTCTTTCAAGGTTATCTGCGACATGGGGCAGCCCTTGCAGGCACCGGTCAACTGGACCTTGACCACCCCCTCGGCGCTGACATCGACCAGCACCACGTCGCCTCCATCCTTCTGCAGGGTCGGCCGGATTTTGTCCAGAGCCGTTTGCACCTTATCACGCATGAAACAAAACCTCCCTCTCGGGTTGGGAATATTGATGAAGTCGCAATAACTCGTTGTGGTCACAGGTCCACCACACAAAATCAACTGGTTACAACGCAATAACACGTTGGATTCGCGGTTTCGGAGTCTCACCTTGTTCGCTTACCTGCCAGTCCATCAAAATTGGTTGCAGGTCCCGCCCGCCCGAAACCGTTCCTTTGCCAAGCCCCTCACCTCAGTTTCTTGCGGCGTGAGAGCGATTCCGGTCGGGGATCAGAAATCATCCTTATAGCACAGCCGCCCTCGGCTGACAACCTTATCGCCGGCCTCGCCCTGCCGGGTTCGACAACATGAGACACCCCATTTCCAATTTAGCGGTTTGCTTTTTAGGCGAAAAATCGTATAAAATTCTAGCAATTATCCATTCACCCCCCACGGGAGCAACCTCCATGGCGCAACCCTCCGGCAGCCAAAGCAAGATTCTCACCGAATCCGGCACCAACGAACTCGAAATCATCACCTTTTTCCTGCAATGGCAGGATCCGGCCACGGGCAGAACCACCAAGACCTTTTACGGCATCAACGCCGCCAAGGTCCGCGAACTGGTCGCCATGCCGGCCAAGGTGACCGTTACCCCGGAGGCTCCGGAGTGCGTGGAGGGGGTCTTCCTGCTCCGCGACCGCACCATCTCGCTTACCAACCTCTGCAAGTGGTTCAACTACCAGCCGGATCTGACCCCGGAAGCCCTGGCCAAATGGGTGGTGGTGGTGGCCGAGATCAACGGCAAGCCTTTCGGCTTCATCACCCACGGCGTCGACAAGGTGCACCGGGTTTCCTGGACCAAGGTTCTGCCGCCGCCTGGGATTCTGGCCGGATGCCAGAGCATCACCGGCGTCTGCCTCATGGATGATCAGGTCATCCAGATGGTGGATTTCGAAAAAATCGCCGCCGCCATCGACCCCGCCATGGCTCTGGACAGGATCGTCACCAGCCAGCGGCTGGAACCGGCCAGCGGCGAGGAAGACAAGGTGGTGGTCATCGCCGACGACTCGTCGAGTATCCGCATGCAGATGGTGAAAACCTTGGAAAGAGCAGGGCTCAAGGTCGTCGCCCACAACGACGGCCAGGCGGCCTGGGAATACCTGGAGCACCTCCGCGAGGCCGGAACCGTTGACGACCGGGTTCTGGCGGTGGTCACCGACATCGAGATGCCGCGCATGGACGGCCATCACCTCTGCCTCAAAATCAAGGAGCAGCAGGCCTATGAAAAAATCCCGGTCCTCCTCTTCTCGTCGATGATCAGTGACGGCCTCCGCAACAAAGGCGAGGCGGTGGGCGCCGACGATCAGATCACCAAGCCGGAGTTGAATATTCTCTTCGAGAGGCTGCAGGCCTGCCTGGACCGCAAAAAATCTCGTTAACAGCCAAAAACAGGCCACAGGACAACCATCCCATGGACAACATCCATCTCCGTCAGGCCATCCAACGGTTCTTGCGCGAAGATATCGGCAGCGGCGACATCACCACTGAAGCAATCTTTGCCGCCGACCAGGAAGGAGAAGCCCTTTTTGTCGCCAAGGAAAGCTTTGTGGCGGCGGGCCTTGAGCAGGTGGCGGCCCAGGTCTTCCTCACCCGCAACCCGGCCATTGCGGTAAGCGACATGGTTGCCGACGGCACCAGGGTTGTCCCCGGCACCACCCTCCTCAAGATCCACGGCCCGGTGGCCGATCTGCTGCAGGCGGAACGGGTGGCCCTGAACCTGGCCCAGCGCCTTTGCGGCATCGCCACCCACACTTCCCGCTTCGTCGAAGCGGTGATGCCGCTGCCGGTGCGCATCGTCGACACCAGAAAAACGACGCCGGGGCTGCGGGTGCTGGAAAAATACGCGGTGCGGGTGGGCGGCGGCCACAACCACCGTTTCAACCTCGCCGACGGCGTACTGATCAAGGACAACCATATCGCCGCCTGCGGCTCGATCACCGCTGCGGTGGAGCGGGTCCGGAGCCGGGCGCCCCATACCCTCAAAATCGAGGTGGAGGCGGAAAACCTCCCCCAGGTGCGGGAATGCCTGGATTGCGGGGTGGAGATCATCCTGCTGGACAACATGACGCCATCGCAACTTAAAGCGGCGGTGGCCATTGCCAAGGGCAGGGCGCTGCTTGAGGCATCGGGCGGCGTCAACCTATCCAACGTCCGGGCAATCGCCGAAACCGGCGTTGACCTCATCTCCATCGGCGCCCTCACCCACTCGGCGCCGGCGGTGGACATCAGCATGCGGTGGGTGGTTTCCGGCTCGCCTTGACGAGAATGAAGTCAGCGCCAATGGCCGCCATTTCGTCGGTAAGGCACTCCAGCCTGCTTGCAGCAAGATCGAATTCCCGAGTCGACATCCTTCGCCGCAGAGACAGAGGGACTATTTGATGAAAGAACAGCAGTAATCGGTGAGGCTCTTGATCCGGAGGCCGAACTTGGCGTTGGCCGGCACCTCGAAGGATTGGCCCCCCTTGACCGGTTGCCAGCTTGCGTCGCCGGGCAGCTGCACATCAAGGTCGCCGGCAAGGATCTCCATGATCTCCGGGTCGGCGGTGTTAAACTCGTATTCGCCGGGCAGCATGACGCCCAGGGTCTTCCTGTTGCCGTCAGGAAAAATGACGGTACGGCTGGTGACCTTGCCGTCGAAATAGACATTGGCTTTTTTGACAACGGTGACATTGTTGAATTCGGACATGTTTTTTTCCCTTATCAATATGGATGGTTGTAATGATGAGCTGCCCAGCGCCGGAACCTTTCGGTAACGGTCTGGCGGCAAAGCCAAGGCTCTGACCCTCTCCCCCTTAGTTAGCCCACCCGCCCATTCTCCGCAAGTCGAAAACGGCAAACCAGCAAACGGCCCGTTGCCACTGGCGGCGCAGCCCTTATGGTTTTCGCACAAAGGGCCGGTCGCCCGGGCTCCGGACGAACAAATCAAGGACGCGCGACAGGCTGATTTGCCACCCGCCTCAACCGCGTTACGGACAAGAGAAAAAAAAGTTCGCTTTTTCTAAAGTTACGTGTTAGGGTGGTTGAAACTTAGTGTGCAGTATCTGTTTGTAGATTCTATTTACGAAAAGTGAGCCGCACAGTTCTCGATCAAGAGGAAGGTGCGGTTTTTTTTGTTTGCTCAAACAAGCTGCCTGACGGTTCATCATCGATGGACCGCTATTATCAAATGGTTCCCATGCGGAACCAAGTTTCAAGGAGCAGTAAAATGTCTGAAGGCACTGTAAAATGGTTTAACGATTCCAAGGGGTTCGGCTTCATCGCTCAGGACGGCGGCAAGGACGTGTTCGTCCATCACTCCGCCATCCGCGCTGAGGGTTTCAAGTCCCTCACCGAAGGCGCCCGGGTCAGCTTCGATGTTGTCGAAGGCCCCAAGGGCCCGGCAGCTGAGAATGTTGTTCAGCTGTAATCCCGACCGCTAAACCGAAAAAGCCCTGCATCGCTTGCGATGCAGGGCTTTTTTTTTATCTTTTCATGCCGGGGCACCTTGCGTATCGCTCACCCCGAGCTCGGCCAGAAAAGCCCGCACCTCCTCTTCATCATAAAACGCCCTTTCAAAAAACAGCCCTCCCGACGGCGCGGTGTGCCGGACCGGCACCTCGGACTGCCCGGCCAGCATGGCGCCGACCTCCTCCACACTCAACCCGTGTCGCCCCACCTCGACCAGAACTCCCACCATCCTCCGCACCATCCGCCAAAGAAAATGTGACCCCACCACCCTGAAGAGGAGAAGGCCCTCTTCTTCGCGCAGTTCAACGGCGTGAACCAACACCTTGGTCGATTTTTTCAATTCCTGCTTTTCGGCAAAAGAAGCAAAGTCGTGCATGCCGACCATGAGGCTCGCCGCCTCCCGCATGGCCGCCAGGTCGAGATCATCGCGCACCCACCAGACATAACGCTTGCCAAAGGCGGATTTCCGCCGCCCCACCTGGTAGAGATAACACCGGGCATGACAGTGATGACGGGCGTGAAACCGCGATGAAGCGGACGCAACCTCGATCACTGCGATATCCTTGGGCAGCTCCTCGTCGTAAAGCTCTCTGATCGCGGCCGGAGCAAGTTCGGTGGCCACGTCAAGATGGGCCACATAGCGCAGACCATGCACCCCGGCGTCGGTCCGCCCACAGCCCTGAATATCGATGGCCGTGTCGCCGAAAACCCGGGCCGCCGCCTTTAACAGATCGCCCTGGATGGTGCGGGCATCGTTTTGCTTCTGCCAACCGCTGAAGTTGGTGCCATCGTATTCGATAACCAATTTGAAGCGCCGGGAGAGGGTGCGGGTTTTCATATCCAAAGGAATCTCCTACGAAACGTGGCCACCACGCCCGAGGTTTTTTATTAAGCGGGAAGGCGCTTCGACCTTCGGCCTCGCACCGGCCTGGCGGGCCGAAGCGGCACTCTCACGACTGATCCGCCCCCGGGACCTGTCCGGCGCCGCACTTCCTGTAGGCCGAGGCCAGGACCGCCAGATCCTCCTTCCTGCGAAGCGCCGCCTTACCCTGACCATAGACCTGCCGCACCCGCAGGGGTTCGTCCAATTCCGCCGCCGCGATATCGAGCATCTCCAGATAAACGCGTAACTCCCGGGGATGCTCCGTGGCAATCTTGGCAAGAACGGCCATGGCCTCCTCATGCTGCCCCCTGGCCCGTTTGTCCGCGGCGATCAGGTAGTTGGGCCGGCTGCTGGCGCCAAAGCCATCTCGAAAACAGAGATCGCCGACGAAGAGTTCGGCCAGGAGACGCGCCACTCCCGGGGCAAAGACAAAGGCGGCAACGACAAAGCAGAGCATGGCCAGCAGCAGGCTGGACACGCCCTCAATCCCCGGCGGGGCGGAAACGATGAGATGCCGGCCCAGAGCGGTCACCAGGGTAGCGATTAATAACCGCAAGACAAGACCGGCCAACAATTTTCGAAAATTGATGAAGTCGCAATAACTCGTTGTGGTCACAGGTCCACCACACAAAATCAGCTGGTTACAACGCAACAACACGATGGATTCGCGCTTTTCGGAGTCTCACCTTGTTCACTTACCTGCAAGTCCATCAAAATTTGCCATCACGTTTTTCCTTGTCGGAACTCTTCGCCACTCCATGGACATGAACGCCGGTGGTGCCGAAGCCACCGGGCAGCCTTGAGTATCAGCCATTTCCACTGACAAAGCAAGTAGCGCCCACGGGAATAGGGCTGTTTTGCCTTGTCGCCCCTCTCCCCTCTCCCCTGTTCCCAGTCTACGGCTGCCACTATTTATCGCCCGGGACGGATTTCATTTGCATTGCAGCCGAACCGGAATGCTACCATCAAACCATGCCGACTCCATTCCCACCCCATACGTCTCTCTCTGCTGATGCGGTCCGTGCCCTGATCGTAAGGCATGCCGGTGAAGAAGGGGTGCCGAAAAAATTCAAGGTCATCACCGACACCAGCGATTTTTTCAAAATCGACTACAACGATGTGGTCATTCTCGCCCAGACGCCTTACTGGGTCAAGCGCTACGAAAAGGAAGGCCGCTTCGGGCTGGATGATGAGCCCAAATACTGGGTGCGCCGGGCCATCGATCTGACGGACGGCTCCACCAGGATTCTCAAACTGGTCTTCCATGAGGAGTTCGAAACCAAGGTCTGCGGTGTCATGATCAGGTGCTTCCGCAGCCCGAACAAAGAAGCACGGATCCTTGATCTGGTCGCCCACCACCCCAACTTCATGCACGGCCACTGGGTCTTGGATGCCAAGGGCAACAACGTGCGGGTGCTGGAGTTCATCCATGGCCCCCGTTACGACGAGGTGGTGAACACCCACGGCACCGACCATCGGGACTACTTTTACAACCATTTCCTCAAGGCTTTCGACCACTACGTGGAGCTGCTCACCGCCATCAAGTTCCTGCACGACCATGGCGAGAAACACGGCGACATCCGCCGTGACCACATCATCTGGGATCAGGGGCTGCAGATTGTCCGCTGGATCGATTTCGACTACAACTACCAGCACGGCGAGTCCATGTTCAGCTTTGACCTGGCGGGGCTGGACAACATCCTCATCTTCCTGGTGGGCCGGGGCGACGTGCTGGTGCCGGACCTCTACCACAACCAGCGCCGGATCTTCGACTCCTTGTGGGGAGAGGATTTGAGCATCTTTTACAAGAACAGGGTGGCCAACCTCAAAAAGATATTCCCTTACATCCCTGAGTCGCTGAATCGGATCCTGCTCCATTTTTCCGTGGGGGCGAATATCTTTTACGACACCACCGACCAGATGCTGGACGATCTGGCCAAGGCCCGGGAAGACGTGGTTTCACTGACAGGGAGAAACGGATGAGCGAGCAACCCTTCACCGATCTTGAACGCCGAGACACCGAGCGTCATCTGCTGCTGGCAGTGGACGAATCAGAAAACTCCAAGCGGGCGGTCATGTACGCGGCCGATTTTTTCGGCGGCTACCGGGAAATCTTCATCACTCTTCTTTCCATCATTCCAACGCCGTCCGAGGATTTTTTTGACGGTGAGGCGGGACGCCGGCAGTGGCTGCGGGAGAGGGAAACCCTCATGAAGAAAGTGCTTGCGGGCTCCAGGGAGATCCTTCTGGGGGCAGGCTTCCGGCCGGAACAGATCGATAGCAGGCTCATCATCCGGCCATGCACCTCCATCGGCGACGCCATCCTCGAAGAGCAGGGGAAAATGCGCTGCTGCATCGTCGTGGTTGGCAGGCGCGGTATCAGCCACAACGAGGAGTTCATCCTGGGCTCCACTTCCAGCAAGATCGTCCACCATGCCAAGCATTGCGCGGTGATGGTGGTCGAGTGAGAGACCCAGCTCCCCACAAGGGAAAATAGCCGGAAGAAGCGCCACCGAGAGCCGATGTTGCCCCGGAATCACTCGCTGCCGCCGCCGACCTTGCCAGTCAACGTCCCATGGCCAGCCATGGCCGCCAATCCCGCCCCGCCGGTACTCCTTCAGGAAAATTCTGCCACCAGCTCGCGAAAGAGGTCGAGCTTCCGGCACTTCTGCAGCCGCCGCACCGACTTGGCCAGGGCCGGGTCGCCGATATGGGCAAGGACCTCCTTCATCTTGCCCAGCACCTGCTGTTCGCCGCAGAACATCTGCTGGTAACGTTCGACCAGCTCCTCCAGATACCGCCGCAACTCGGCAAGACGCTCTTCGGGCGAAGAGACGGCCGGGTACCTGCCCCGCAGCCTCTCGAAAAGAAAAGGATCGGCAATGGCGCCGCGGCCCAGCATCAGGCCGGCCGCACCGGTCTGTTCCATGACCCGCCTGCCGTCCGCCACGGTGAAGACATCGCCGTTGGCGATCACCGGCAGCCGGGTGCGGTTGACCACCTCGGCGGTGACGCGGTGATCGGCCAGCCCGCTATACCGCTGGCTGACGGTGCGGGGATGAACGATGAGGAAATCCACCCCGCACTCCTCAAAGAGGGGCAGCAGGGAAAAAAGCTGGGCAGGCTCGTCAACCCCGGCCCGGACCTTGACAGAAAAGCCGCCCCTGATCGCCCGCCGCAAGCCGTCGAGCATAACGGCCAAACGGCGTGGCTCCGCCAACAGGGCACCGCCTGCGGTATTGCCGGTCATGCGGCCGTAAGGGCAGCCGAGATTGATGTTGAGATGCTCGCAACCAAGCTCCTGAACGGTATCGGCGGCGGCGACCAAGGTCTCGGGGTCGGTGCCGATCAACTGCACCACCAGCGGCACCCCGTCGCTTTGGCTGGCGGCCTCCAGCCGGTCGCTGTCGGAGATGACCTTTCGAGCCCCGGTCTGCGCCCGCACATATTCGGTAAAGACCACGTCGGGCCGGACCCGCTGGATGAAAAGAGTGCGCAGGGCACGGTTGGTGAGTCCCTGCATGGGGGCCAGCATCAAGGGAAAAGTGCCGGCAGTCCATGGCAGCCTGGGATCAGGGTGGCTCTGGTTCATTTTTTCTCCCGCGCCGACAAAGGACCTGGACATGGAGCCGGCGGGCATCTCCGGTGGCGGACATGTTCCTGGGAAGGGTGACGAAGCATGGTGAAAATTTTCATTCTCGGTGAAAAAGGGGCAGCCCCAAAAGGAGCCCCGCCGTTGGCGGCGACGAGATCAGGCAAGATGCACATGGCGGGCGACGGCATCGAGGAGCTCTTCCTCCCGAACCGGCTTGCCGACGTAATCATCCATGCCGGCCGCCAGACATTTTTCCCGGTCACCGGCCATGGCATGGGCAGTCATGGCGATCACCGGCAGATGTTTGCCGCCCTTTCCCTCCTGGGCACGGATGGCGGCAACGGCGGCAAAGCCGTCCATCTCCGGCATCTGCACATCCATGAGGGCCAGATCAAAGGGGTGCGACGCCAATGCGGCCAAAGCTTCCCTGCCGTTTTCCACCGCCGTCACCTGCCAGCCCGGCTGGCGCTTCAGGATCTCCTCGGCCAGGGTACGGCTGACCAGATCATCCTCGGCGAGCAGGACACGGATGCCAACGGGAGCCATGCCGGCGGCCGCGGTGAACTGCTCCCGCCGGGGGGATGGTTCGCCCAGACGGAAGCGGGCGGTAAAGTGGAAGGCGGAGCCGTATTGTTTTCCGTCGCCGCCACCTGCCGCCTCGGCAGGCGCCTTGCTCTCCAGCCAAACGCGGCCGCCCATCATGGCCACCAGCTTCCGGCTGATGGTGAGTCCCAGGCCGGTGCCGCCGTGCTTACGGGTTTGCGAACCGTCCACCTGGGTAAAGGACTCGAAGATCGCCTCCCGCATCTCCTCGGGAATGCCGATGCCGGTATCGCGCACCGTGAAATGGAGAAAAACGCCCTCATCATCCAGCTGGCCCATGGTCACGTCCACCGCCACCTCGCCCTGTTCGGTGAACTTGATGGCGTTGGCCACCAGGTTGGTGATGATCTGCGACAGACGGTTGACGTCACCCATCAGGTCGTCCGGGACCTCTTCCGCCACCTGCCAAAGGAGACGCAGCCCCTTTTCATGGGCCGGCAGCTCAAGAGCCCGGAGGATATGGTTCATGGCCAGCCGCAGCCGCATGGGCTCAACCACCAGGGCCAGCTTGCCCGCCTCGATCCTGGAGAGGTCGAGGATGTCGTTGATCAGGGCCATCAGCCGGTTGGCCGACATGTGGATCATCTCCAGGAAACGGTGCTGGGCCTCAGGAAACTCCATCTTGAGGAGAATGGAGGTGAAGCCCAGAATGCCGTTCATGGGGGTGCGGATCTCATGGCTCATGTTGGCCAGGAACTCGCTCTTGGCCCGGTTGGCGGCCTCGGCGGCGTGGCGCGCCTCGATGAGTTGCCGCTCCGCCTCCTGGCGCTGGTGGATATGGAGCATCAACGGCCTGCCGAGCAGGAAGTAGAGGAGGGGGGCGGTGATCATCACCAGCAGCGAACCGTCAATGAGCGCCTCGGCGAATCTTGCGGAGCCTCCCTGCAGGGGAACCAACCACATCAACGCCAGTTCGGCGGCGAAGATGAGCAGCGAGGCGATCAGCAGAAAGAAGAAGGGCGACAGGAAACGCTGGCCCCGCTCGATGCTGGGCACTTGCCGGGCCGCGGCGAGATCGACCCGCGCCAGGATGGCGGTGACCAGGACGAGAAAAACGAACATCATCGCCACCGGCATGGCCGAGGCACGCACCACCACCCGCTGCATCTCCTCGTGGCGGCGGGTGACGTCGTAATAGATTTCAAAGGCGCCGACAAAGCGGGTTCCGTCCATGATCGGCGCGTAACTCTCAATAACGTCAACCTCCACCCTCCGCCCCTCTTCGGTCTGATGGTCCTTGCGGACGAGCTTGGAGTAGGGGAGCCCCGTGGCGACGATGTCGCGAAAGTAGCCGTGGGTATTGCGGGTACCGATATCGGCCGGGGCGGTGGAATAGATGATCTCGCCGCCGGGATTGAAGACCTTGAGCTTTTCGAGCCCGAAACTTTCCGGAAGACCGGCCACCGCCCCGGCGATCCCGGCCGTGTCCTTGAGCTCGCCGTTCCGGTCGGTCACCAGGGTGGAGAGATGGCGGGCCAGACGGGCGGCCTCGTCCTCGGTGTTGGCGATGAGCAGGTCGGTGAAGGAGGGAAAGACGGAGAGGATGTTGACCAATGGGTAGCCCACGGCAACGACCAGACAGATGATGAAGATGTATTTAATCTTGCTCGCGAACATAACCCGTCAACAGGGAAGGAGGTTACATGGCAACCCGGCGCGCTGACCGGTCTGGGCCTGAATCCGCCTCACGGAAAGGACATTTTGTATGTAAAACATCTAACCCGAGACAAGGCAATGGCAAAATGCGTGAGCCCCCACAAACCCAAGCGCGCCCAAAAAGACGAAAGAATAACCATTTGTAGAAAGCAAAAGAGAGAATCACGCCCTCCCCGGCCAACGGCGACGGCGCACCCCCAGCGTGAGGCCACAGCACCGGCTGGAAAAAAAAAGCGCGGCAGGGACTCCCCCCTGCCGCGCCCTGAAGGCAAGCCTTGCCCGGAAGATCAGCCGTTATAAAAATCGACGATGGCATCCACCAGGGCAGGGATGGTGTAGCTCGCCGGCTGCACGTCGATGGCAAGACCGTGCTTGGCCGCGGTCTTGGCGGTGATGGGGCCGATGGCCGCGAAGGTGACGCCGGCCAGCAGCCTATCGCGGTCTGCGCCCAGCATCTCCAGGAAGTTGGTCACCGTGGAGGAACTGGTGAAGGTGACCATGTGGATCCCCCCCTCGGCCAGTTCCTGGCGCACCATCTCGTAGTCCCTGGGCCGCACGTTCTGGTAGACGGTGACCACGTCGGCCAGGGCGCCATGCTCCCGCAGGGTTTCGGGCAGAATCTCCCGGGCCTTCTTGGCCCTGGGGATCAGCACCCTTGCCCCGTTCACTCCCTGCGCCACCAGGCTTTCGGCCAGGCCGTCGCCGGTGAACTCCCGGGGGATGAGATCGGCGCGGATGCCGTAGTCGCGCAACGCCTCGGCGGTGGCAACCCCCACCGCCGCCACCTTGGGGCCCTTGAGGTCGCGGCTGTCCATGCCTCTGGCGTGCAGCCGCTCGAAGAAGTAGCGGATGGCGTTGATGCTGGAGAAGACCAGCCACTGGTAGTCACCAATCCGATCCAGGGCAGCGTCGAGTTCATCCCAGGAGTCGGGCGGCTCCATGGCGATTGTCGCCCCTTCCACGCAGTCAGCACCCTGATCCTCCAGCAGCCGCACCAGATCGCTGGCCTGCTCGCGGGTGCGGGTGACGAGAATCCGCTTGCCGAACAACGGCCTTTTTTCAAACCAGTTGATGGTGTCGCGGAGCTTGACCACCTCGCCCACCACCACCAGGGCCGGCGGCTGGATATTTTCCTGCTTCACCACCTGGGCGATGTCGGTAAGCGTCCCCACCACCGACTTCTGGATGGGGGTGGAGGCCCAGCGCACCACCGCCACCGGGGTTTGGGGGTCGCGGCCGTGCTTGATGAGGTTTTCGGTGATGGAGGGGAGATTCTTGATCCCCATGTAGAAGATCAGGGTGCCGACGCCGGTGGCGAGTTTCTCCCAGGCGATGTTGCTGTTCTCCTTGGTGGGATCCTCGTGGCCGGTGACAAAGGCCACCGACGAGGTGTACTCGCGATGGGTGATGGGCACGCCGGCATAGGTGGCGGCGGCGGAGGCCGAGGTGACGCCGGGCACCACCTCAAAGGCGATGCCGTACTTGGCCAGTTCCTCGATCTCCTCGCCGCCGCGGCCGAAGATGAAGGGGTCGCCGCCCTTGAGCCGCACCACCACCCGCCCGGCCCGGGCGTGATCCACCAGCATCTGGTTGATCTCTTCCTGGGTGTGGGCGTGATGGACGCCGCCCTTCTTGCCGGCGTAGATGAGCTTGGCGTCCTTGGGCACATATTTAAGGAGCTTGGGCGAAGCCAGGTAGTCGTAGACCAGTACCTCGGCTCTTTTCAGCAATTCCAGCCCCTTGACCGTGATCAGGGTCGGATCGCCGGGGCCGGCGCCGATGAGATAGACCTTGCCAGGCCGCACGGCCGGCTGCAGTTCGTTGTGAGTTGTCATGGGCAATGCTTCTCCATGCCTCTGGGGCACGGCTTGGGGTTAACGGGATTTTTTGCGGAGCCGGCGGCCAGCTTCAGAATCGGCAAGGCAGCACCTGTCGGCTCCCGAACGGAGGAAGCCTCAGGCCATATCCCGGCCGTAGACCTCTCCCAGGATGGCGCCGCCGCCGTTGGCGAGCAACTCTTCCGCCACCCGCACCCCCAGGGATGCAGCCTCGGCCGGATTG
>Ga0224510_10001436_pt1 | contig 15712 bp, 13 predicted proteins | sample SF_May12_sed_USG_FD_170161 | JGI IMG/M metagenome (GOLD analysis project Ga0224510, IMG submission 170161) | Sediment microbial communities from San Francisco Bay, California, United States - SF_May12_sed_USGS_4_1 | ecosystem: Environmental > Aquatic > Marine > Sediment | place: USA: California... | reverse complement strand
CGTCCCGTCCGTCGAGCTTCAGAAGGCGCTCCACGTCCCGGGCCGGATCAGCGCGCTCGATGTAGCCATGACGCTCGTCTATCTCGCGCATTTCCTCCTGCCCCTGCTCGCCGCGTTTCTGCTCTGGGCACTACGGCGCCACCACTACTACCCATACGTCGTGGCGCTCATGCTCCTGTCGTTCGCCCAATTCGTGACCGCCGTGATCATGCCGGTCGCCCCACCCCGATTCGCCGGCCTGTACGGCGAGGCACTACCCGTCTACGACATCTCGCTGGAGGTCACCCAGGCGCTCCATCTGGGAACCCTCAGCTGGGCGTACCAGAACCTCAACGGCAACCCGGTGGCGGCCTTTCCCTCGCTGCATGCCGCGTACCCGGTCCTCGCGTTCCTCTTTCTTCGGCAGGCGTGGCCTCGCGCTGCGTGGCTGATGCTGGCATGGGGCGCCCTGGTCATGTTCGCCATCGTCTATCTCGCCCACCACTACGTCGTCGACGCCATCGGGGGCGTGGCCTATGCCGCCGCCGCATACTGGGTGGTCGACCGGCTCCGCCACGCCGACTGGCTGCGGGCAATCTACGCGCTCTGGCGCGGACGCATCGGTCGCCGCCTCCCCGGCCGGACGTGAGCGCGACTCGCGCGCCGAGCTTGTCCACGCGACGGATGGCCCGAACCGTGGCGCTGGCCATGATCCTGGCCATCGGGATCGTGAACCTGTATTGGGCATTCAGTTCCTGGACGCTGTCGGATGCCGCGGCCTACTGGAACGCGGCCCTGCGCCTCCGCGATGGCGAAGCGCTCTACCCGCTCCTGACCAACGTGGACGCATCCGAGGTGTACCGATACGCCCCGTGGTTCGCGTGGGCGGCCGTGCCGTTCACACTCCTCCCGGTCCAGGTCGCCGGCGCCCTCTGGTCGACGGTGCTGCTGGCAGCGAGTGCCATTGCCCTCGTGCCGCTGGTGCGAGCGCGAGCGTGGCTGCTGGTCGTGCTCTTCGCGCCGATCCTGATCGGTATCAGTGCGGTCGGCAACGTCCAGGCCCTGCTTGTCGCCGCGCTGGTCTGGGGCGTGGATCGGCGGGCCGGACCGCTGGCGGTGGGCGCGGCAGCATCACTGAAGATCTTCCCGATCGTATTCGTCGCTGTCTACCTGGGCCGTCGCCAGTGGGGGCGGGCAGCGGCGGCCCTTGCGGTCGCAGCCGCCCTCTGGGCGCCGGCGCTGCTGTACGACCTGCGCGGTTACGCAACCGATGCCGGTCAAGCTGCCTCCCTGTACGCGGTCCCGGTCCTTTGGGCGGTAGTGGTCGGCGCCGGGATCGGGCTCACCCTTCGCGTGGCACGCACCCGCTACGCATGGCTGGCCGCGGCGACGACCGTCGTGGTTTCGCTGCCCCGCCTCTTCGTCTACGACGTGACCTACCTGATGGTGGGCGTGGAGGGGCGTCGGGGCTGACCCGGGCCTGCACGGTATCGGAGCATACCGACAGGGATTCACCGATTTCGGCCCCGAATCATGGCGGTCTGGCTCGGATGCGGAGTATGCAGCTAGGATTCGGGCCTACCTCGGTCCATGCGCTCGGATGCCGAGCGCGGCCTCAGCCGCGCAGTGCGCACCGCTACCGAGTCAGTCGCGCCACCAGCCGCTCGGCGAGGTCGATCGAGTAGTTCTGCCCCCGGTCGTGGGGATACACCTGGAACATGCTCGCCACCCACAGCCCCGGAATCGGCGTGTCGAAGGGCGGGATGTGGTCGCGGTAGTCGACCGTGACGATCGGCTGGGCAAAGGGGGCCGAGAACGACCAGGCATCGGTCACCCAGTCGGGACGGAACTCGGGATTGATGCGGGCCAGGTGCGGCGAGAACTGCGCGACCGCCTCGGAGGTGGACGCGCGCAGGAGCGGGTCGTCCATCGGTCGATAGTTGCCCAGGTAGACGAGGTGCCGTCCCCCATAGTCGGCGCGATGCATGTAGTTGGTGTGCTCAACCAGCGCCATGAACGGGAAGCCCGGGTCGTTGACGTTCATCCAGTAGCTCTGGGTCAGCGGCCGATCAAGCGCCAGCACCAGGCAATGGGCGCCGTAGGCGGTCCCCCACTCATGCCTGGACCGATAGTCGTCGGGCAGCTCCGGCGCCAACCGGCAGGTCAGCCGCACGGCGAGCGTGGAGACCACCCGGTCGACGACGAGCGACTCGCCGGTCGTGGTCTCGACGCGCAGCCCGCCGGACGGGTCGCTGCGGATCTCTTGCACCTCGGTGCCCAGGCGAAGGGTGCCACCCGCCTCGGTGATCCGCTCTGCCAGTCGGTCATACAGCCGCTGGAAGCCGCCGCGCAGGTAGCCGAGCTGGGCGGTCCGGTCGTGAACGCGCGCCCAGAACCAGGGCATGGCGATCTCGTCGGCCAGCCCCCCGAACTTGCCGCGCAAGAGCGGTCCCCAGACGACGTCGTAGGCGCGGGCGCCCATGCGTCGCCGGATCCAGTCGGCTGCGGTGTGTCCCTCGAGTCGGGCCGGCCCGCGCAGCGTCCGGAGGTAGGCGAGCCACGCACCCATCCGAATCCGATCCAGCAGCGGGAGTGGGCCGAAACGAAGGAGTGATGTCGGCGAGTCCAGTTGATGGGGGGTGCCATCGCGAAGCGTGACCGTCAGCGGGCGGCGCCAGAGAAGGTCGTCGCCCAGCCCGAGCTCGTTGATCAGCCCGATGGCGTTCGTGTCGGACTCGAAGAGGTGGTGGTAGAAACGATCGAGCCAGATCCCCGGCTCGATCTCGAACCCCGCCGCCAACCCCCCGGGCAGCGGCTCGCGCTCGAGCACGATCACCTCGTCACCGCGCTGCGCCAGCCGGTACGCGACGGTCAGACCCAGGGCCCCCGCACCCAGGACGGCCGTGCGCGTCAAGGACGTCGTCCGGCCGGCTCGCGCCGCGCCAGCTCCGCCGCCACAACGAGGAACGCCAGGTAGGAGAGGACCACGCGGGGCGGCCCGAGGAACATGAGTGACGCGGCCGCGACCCACGCGTAGCGCGATCCCCGGATGGCCAGCCACACGGCCGCGACCAGGGCAGCGGCCGCGCCGACGACCCACAGCACCGGCGAGACGGAATAGAGCGACAGGAGGCCGCTGCCGGGATCAGTGACGTAGTTGCGCAGGTCGAAGAAGAGCATCGGAGCGAGCAGCAGCGCCGTCGTGCCAACGGCAGTACCGGCCGGGAGCCAGCGTCGGCGACCCGCCCACACCAGCGCAAAGGCGACAGGCACGAGCTTGATCGATGCCGCGACGCCCACCCACGCCGGGAAGGATCGGCGCCCGACGGTCCAAACCAGCAGCGCCACGACGAGCGGATGGGCATTGCCGAACATGGCGGTCTCGGCGAGCGTCTGGCCGACCAGCGCAGCCAGCGCCACGCGCGCCCAGGTGGGACGGCGCAACAGCGGCCAGACCGCCGCCACCGAGCACCCGAGCATGGCGAGCGACCACAGGTGCAGGGCCACGTCCCGGGGGAGTGCGGTCAGGGGGATCCACGCCGCGGCGAACCACGGCGCGTAGCGGTATGCCTCGTGGGCCTCCGGGTTGACCGCGGGATAGAGGGGCAGCCCGTGAGTCAGGCGGTCAGCCGCGTCGTAGTAGGCCCCGCCGTCGGCCGGGTTCCAGACGAGAAGCCAGGATGCCGCGGTGTAGCCCAGGTAGCCGAGAAGCACAGCCATGGCCAGGGTGCGCGGCAGGATCCGGACGAGGTGGGCAGCCATGGCGCGAATTGTGGGCCGCACCAGTGCCGCGCTGCTGGCGCTATCGGTCTCGCCGCCGCTCCGCGAGACCCACCAGCAGGAACCCGATCTCGTAGGTGAGCAGGCGCGGTAGCGCGGCCATCATGGCTCCCGCCCCGACGAGCCAGGCGAACCGACCCTTGGCCCGCGCAAACGTAACGCCCACCAGCGTGATCGCCACCGCCAGGTACAGCTGCGTGGCCACGGCCGTGAGGCTCATCTGCCCCGGTCCTGCTGCGGTCGAGTAGCCGGATAGGTCGAAGAGCAGCGTCGGGCCGGCCAGGACCGCGGTCAGGAGCAGCGCCAAGCCTGCGCGACTCCACTCGCCGCGACCGGCATAGACAACCGCCAGCACCAGCGGAACGGCCTTGAGCGACGCTCCGACGGCGATCCACACTGGACCGGAGCGACGCTCGACGCCCCACATCAGCATCAGGACGAGGAGCGGCTGGACATTGCCGAAGACCGCGGCCTGCAGCTGGATTGGCGCGAAGAGGGAGAAGGCGGCCGTCCCGGCTACTCCGTGCCGAACAAGTGGCACAGTTGTCAAGATCGCCGCGGCGATCATCAGGCCGACCCACGCCGCCGTCACCGCCTCCCGCGGGAGGAAGGTGAGGGGCACCCAGGCGAATGCGAACCACGGGGCGTATCGGTACAGATCGGACGCGTTGGCCGCGCCAGCCACGTACAGCGGCTCACCGGCGCGGAGTCGCTCCGCAGCGCCCCAGTAGGCCGCGACGTCCGCTCCGACTTCCCGGGAGAGGGCATAGGTCGACAGGGCGTAGCCCATCAGCGCAAACAGCAGGGTCGCGGCGGTGAAGAAGATCCAGCTGGGCACCGATGACGGGAGCGACGACGGTCTGGTCATGCCGCGGGAGACGATACTCTGTCGGCCGTGACGCTCAGCATTGATCCCGCCGCTGCACCCGCCCCCTCGGTCCGCCGCCGCTGGCTGGGCGTGCTGGCGATCGGTCTCCTCTCGCTCTTTGCCGCGCTCGACATCTGGCAGCGACGCGGGAACTGGCAGTTCGAGGACGTTCGCGCGTATTGGGACGCCGCCCTGCGACTCCGCGACGGTCTCCCGCTCTACGGCGGCACCGATGACCCGAACAACTATGCCGTCTTTCGGTACGCCCCATGGTTCGCATACCTGTGGGTCCCGCTGACCTACCTGCCGCGCGCGGCGGCGGAACTGGTGTGGGGCGGCATCCTGGGGGCTTCGGCACTGGCAGTGCTGTACGCCCTCGTGCGACTGCGGACCGCGGCTGCCATCGCCCTGGCTGTGCTGCTGCTCCCGATGTTCCACTCACTCGTCCAGGTCGGCAACGTGCAGCCGCTGCTGGTCGCAGTGCTCGCATTCGGCGTTTCGCGCCGCTCCGGACCGCTATGGGTCGCCGCGGCAGCCTCCCTGAAGGCCACGCCGATCCTCTACACACTCGTGTACGTCGCCCGGCGCGAATGGGTCAAGGTCGGACTCACGCTCCTCCTGGCAGCGGTGCTGCTGGCGCCCATGCTCCTCACCGATCTCGGCGCATACCAGACTGACCCCGGCGCCTCGTTCAGCCTCTACTACTACGTCTCGCCGCTCGCCTGGGCGGTCGCGGCCGGCGCGGCGGTCCTGCTTGCGGCATGGCTGGCGTGGCAGCGATCCGAATGGGTCTGGGTCGCAACGGCCCTGGCGGTCGCGCTCGTCGCGCCGCGCGCGCACCCGACCTATGCCACCTTCCTCGTGGTGGGACTGTTGGCCGGCACGCGTGATCGCGTCGCGAGTCGTACACTCCGCAGCGGACCGCGCCCGGCGACGCCGAGCGAAACCGCCAGGGAGTCGTCATGAGCCTGATCTTCGCTTACATCGACCCGGGGGCCGGGAGCCTGATCATCCAGGCCCTCATTGCGGCCGTCGTGTCGGTGCCGTTCTTCTTCCGGAACGCGATCCGTTCGACGCTTGGGCGGCTGCGTCGCAAACCGGCCGGCGGGGCAAGCGGCAGCATCGCCGCCGAGGATGCGGGCGCGACGCCCACCGACTCGGAGTGACCGAGCGCCCGCCCGCGCAGCGCGAACCCGGCTCGTACCGCGACCCGAGCGGTTTTGTATTCCGTCGCGACGGCGTCCTCTACCGCCAGGTCAACCAGGTCTTCGCCGACGATTGGGCAGCGTTCGAGTCATCGGGCCTGCACGCGGCTCTGGTGGGAGCCGGAGTGCTCGTCGCCGACCATCCCGCATCGATCGAGCTCGCGCCCGAACCGGGTGCACTGGCCGTCATCCGGCCCGATGAGGTCGGCTTCATCTCGCATCCGTTCGAGTGGTCTTTCTCGCAGCTCAAGGACGCCGCGCTGCTGACCCTGAAGGCCCAGACGATGGCCAGCGAGCGCGGCATGACCCTCCGAGACGCGAGCGCCTACAACATCCAGTTTCACGCCGGCCGGCCGATCCTGATCGACACCCTCTCGTTCGAGCGCGTACGCGCCGGGGAACCCTGGAAGCCGTACCGTCAGTTCTGCGAGCACTTCCTGGCCCCGCTGGCGCTCATGGCTCACCGCGACGGTCGGATGGGCCAGTTGCTCCGAACCTGGTTCGACGGCATCCCGCTCGATCTCGCCGCGAAACTGCTCCCGCGTCGGACGCGCTTCTCACCGGGCTTGACCGCACACGTCCATCTCCACGCCCGAGCACAGCGACGACACGCCGGTGACACCGACGCGCCGGGGCGAACCGCGCCGAAGAGCGTGACCATGAGCGATCCGCGCCGGCAGGCCCTGCTCGACCACCTGCGTCGCACGGTAGAGGGTCAGCACCTGCCCGCCCACGGGACCCAGTGGGCCGATTACGCCGACCAGACGAGCTACTCGGCCGCCGGCACCGCCTCCAAGGAGGCGATCGTGCAGCGCATGCTCGAGGCAGTAGCCGCGGAAGGCGGGAAGCGGGCATGGGACGTGGGCGCCAACACGGGACGCTACAGCGCGATCGCCGCGGAGGCCGGTTTCGACGTGATCGCGCTGGACGGCGACTGGGCGGCCGTCGAGCGCGACTATCTGAAACTGCGGGCCGCCGGAGAGACGCGAATCATGCCGCTCCTCGCCGACATCGCCGATCCACCGCCAGGAATCGGGTGGGCGAACACCGAACGCGCCTCACTTCTCCAGCGCGCGAACGCTGACGTCGCTGTCTCACTGGCGCTGGTGCACCACCTGGCGATCGGGCGTAACGTCCCGCTCCCGATGATCGCCGAGCTGCACGCCCGGCTGGCGCCTCACGTGATCATCGAATGGGTGCCGAAGGAGGACCCGATGGTCCGTCATCTGCTCTCCGCCCGGGAGGATGTATTCCCCGGCTACACGATGGAGGGCTTCCGCGCGGCGTTTGCCACGCAATTCGAGATCGTGGAGGAAGCGCCAATTGAGGACTCGAGCCGCGTTATCTTCAGGATGAGGAGCCTGCCGTGACCATGGCGGGCATGGCTCGCTACTAGAGATCACGGTGTGCGACGACCGACGAGGGACATTCCGCCAGCGGGCGTTGCGGCGCGGCTGATCGCGCTGCTCGCATGCAGCGTGTATCTGTTGGCCAATGTCATCCTCGTCACGCAGCAGTGGAAGTTCGACGACATCGGCGCATATCTGGGGGCCGCCGACCGATTGCAGCACGGCGCCCTGCTCTATTCCAACTCAGTTAGTGAGTCGGAGATCTATCGCTACGCCCCGTGGTTCGCCTATGCCTGGATACCTCTCAACCTGTTGCCAAGACTCGCGGTAGAGGTGGCTTGGGCACTGCTGCTCCTAACCGCGACTGGTCTGGCAATGGCCTATTTCCGGCGTTCGACCGCACAGCTTTGTCTCGCGCTTCTCTTGGGCGCTCTCCTCTTCCGGACCGCTGGGTGGGGCAACATCCAGCCCCTCCTCGTGCTTTCGCTGATGTACCTCCTGCCGACTCGGGCAGGACCGTGGGCTGTGGGTATCAGCGCTTCACTCAAAGTGCTACCCATCCTGTTTCTGGCCGTGTACGCCTGGCGTCGAGAGTGGGGCGCGGTGGCCATCGGTATCGGTGTTGCTGTCGTCCTGTGGGCCCCCGCCCTGCTCTTCGATCTCTCCGAGTTCCCTGCCCCCAGAGGGCCGAACATCTACGATTCGACGCTGCTCCTCGCCTTGCCTGCGATCTGGTGGGCACACAGGCGCAGGCACGGGAGTCTCCGGCCGGGCGAGAGCCGCTCGCCGAAATCCTCAGGAGGTCGGAACGATCTGGAGGAGTCGCCCGTCCTACACGGCGAGATAGGCGGATCTGCCCGCGGCGGCCCCGGACAACTTAGTCAGCGCCGAGTCGCTGCGGGTCATCTTCCGGATGGGGAGGCGGGGCTAGCCTCCCGCCAGTAGTCCTCGACCATGACCGGGGTGAGGGCGAAATCGCGAAGGTTGCGGGTCACGACCGTCGCACCCACAGCGTGAGCGGCGGCCGCGATCAGGGCGTCGGCGAGGTGCAGGGTGGAGCCGCGTTCACGCGCCTCGGCGCGCCAGATACCGGCGTTGACGGCAGTCTCCGGACCGGGCTGGATGAACTCGATCGGCTCGAGAAGGCCTCGGGCCGTGGCGCGATCCGCCTCGCGCAGGCCTGTGAACAGCTCGCCGACCACCACTTCGGTGATGTAGAGCGGGCCCCCATCGGCGAACAAGCGCTCCAGGCGGGCGAGGGCCTCGGCACGGTTGTGCCAGCAGTCGATCACGAAGCTCGTGTCGAGCAGGTGCCCGCCGGCTACTCCTGCCACGGATCGCGCCCGCCGGCTCGCTGCGCGGCCACCCAATCCACCACGCGGTCAGGCGTTGACCAGTGCTCGTAGCCGGGGCGATCAACAAGCATGCCCACCCCGGCGCGGAGAGCCTCGCGCTGCCGCTCGCGGCGGACTGCCTGCTCGAGAACCTCCGCCACGAAGCGGCTGCGGCCGCGCGGTCCCGCGACGCGATCGACCTCCGCGACGAGCTCGCGGGGTAGCACCAGGTTCGTGCGCATTGTCATGCGCACAGTATTGCGCACATAGTTGCCGTGGTCAATGGCGCACGATCACGAAGGTCACAAGTTCAGATGAGGTGCGCACCACGGCTCACGGCTGCGCCCCAGGTCGTTGCGGTGCGGGATGAGGTGCACATTCGGCGGAGCGAGGGTGTGTCGGTGCGCGGCATGCGCACTTCAGATGCATCGGGCGAGAAGAGGCCGCTGGCGTCCGCAGTGACGCCCGGGAGTGACTCCGCGCCGACGGGTTAGCTCAGTCCGGCAGGCAGTCGCGCAGGTAGAGCACCTGCCACTGATCGCGAAGCATCTCGCACCAGCCGGCCGACTGGGCGGGGCCGCGGGTGAGGGTCGTTTCCGGCGGCAGGAGGATTGCCTCCACCCCGTACTGCGCGGCCAGCGCCTCCCAGCCGGGATCCGCGGCACGGATGGCGGTGTAGTCCTCCAGCACCGACTGGTCGTACATGTCGTTTCTCCCATCGACGAAGACGTGGCCACCGGTCTCGTGCATGTGCCAGATCACGTAGCCGCCCCAGCCGTATTCGGCGAAGACATTGGCGTCCGGCGCGAGCTGGAGCAGCCGCTCCACCCCCGCGACCGGGAAACGCTCCCCGATGTTCTCGTCGATGGCCGCGTTGATGTCGCGCGGGATGAGCACCGCCATCGATCCGATCGCGATGACCAGCGCCGTGACCAGTTCCATCACTCTGCGCCCGAGGGCTACCGAGGGCGCCATCGGTCTGCGGGCCTTTGTTCGACGCGCATCACGCGCCCGCAGGCGCGCCTCGAGACCCATCACCAGCGTGGGCATGGCGAAAACGACTGCGATGGGCGCGTTTCGCAGGGCGAGCAGCCCCATGGCGACGCCGATCCACGACAGGGTCACCAGCCAGCCGGGCGTCGACCGTCCGCCGTTCAGGCCAAGCGCCACGATCATCAGCAGGAACCCCATGTGCGCCGGCTCGTGGAAGTTCGGCGACTGCCACTCCTGGATGTTAGCCAGGCCCCAGTCGCCGCCCTCCACGTAGCGCAGCGGATACAGGATCCCCACCGGTCCGGCCGGGGTGACCATCGAGGCGCCGATGGCTCCCGCCAGCGCGACCAGCACCCACCCCCTGGCGGGCGACATCGGCGTCCGGCCGATCAGGGTGAAGAGGGTGTAGAGCCCGACCACTCCAAGGCCGATGACGTACACCCCGTGCAGGTTTGCCCACAGCACAAAGAACGGGATCAACAGCAGGAAGCGTGCCGGTCGATCAGGCCGGGCGGCGAGGAGGAACCAGAGCAGGATGGAGAGCATCAGCCAGCTGATCGCCTGGGGACGCAGGGTGACGTAGCCGATCAGCACGAAGGCTCCGAGCGCGAACGGGAGCGCCAGCGACAGCACGCGAGCGCCTCCATGGCGAGTCAGCGCCTGGGCCAGCACCGCGAAGATGGCGGCCGGAAAGAGGCCAAAGACGAAGAGCGCGCCGATCCGACCGAGGCCGGTCACCAGCCAGTAGATGAGCAGCTCGGAGAGCCACTCGTGTGGCGTCCAGGGCTGCCCGAACCAGGTGAAGCTGAACGGGTCCGTTGACGGAACGCTCCCGGTCTCCGCGATCAACTGCCCCGTCGTGATGTGCCAGAAGAAGTCCGGATCCTGGACACCCTTGGTGACGGTGATGGCAAACATGACCCCGCCGAGGGCGATCGCGAGGATGGCCACCGGCGACGGCAACCATCGGAGCGAAGAAACGGAAGGGGTTGCCGCGGGCGCGCGCGTGGATTCGGCGGACATCGCCGGGAGTCTAGTCGTTGCCCGCATGCACCGGAACGGGACGGAAGTACCGCGCCGGCGCCCGGCTCCTGACGGTAGACGCTCAGTTGGCTCCGCCGAGGAAGAGACCCGAGAAGGTGGCCTGACCGGCGTTGCGGTCGGCCCGGATGGTGACCGTCCCGCCCGCGCTGACGCTGATCGGGAAGTGGAGCCAACCTCCGTCGTGGAACGAACTGCTCATCACGACGCTGCGGGGGCCTGAGCCGTCGTCAACCCAGACTGTCTGGCGCCGTCCGGTGCCGTCCCAGTCGAGCGCGTAGAGGTGCAGCGTGCCGCTGTAGGCAGTGCTGAAGGTCAGGTGCATCCGGAGGCTGGTGCTATGGAACCACTGGGTCGCTCGCCGCTGCGTCTGCGTCGGATTCTCCAGGGCCCGAAGCGCCGTGGTGTTGGTGCTCCAGCGGTATCGGCCGCCCTGGTCGAGAATGAGACTGGACTGCGGCAACGAGATCAGATCGCCGCCCGACTCCCATCCGAGCAACGCATAGCCGTCGGCGCCGTACACGCCGACCCAGTCACCCTGTGGCGCCTGCTCCCAGCCTCCCGATGGCAGGGGTGTCGGCGTGGGCGTTGGAGTCGGGGTCGGAACGGGAGTCGGTGTCGGCGTGGGCGTTGGAGTCGGGGTCGGAACGGGAGTCGGTGTCGGCGTGGGCGTTGGAGTCGGGGTCGGCGTCGCGACGCCGCCGCTTCCACCGAGGAAGAGGCCCGAAAGCGTCGCTTGGCCATAGTTGCGGTCGACGCGGATGGTGACCGTCCCACCGGCACTCACATCAATCGGGAAATGAAGCCACGCACCATCGTGGAACGAGCTCGCCAGGGCGATGCTGCGCCACCCGGCACCGTCGTCGACGTTCACCGTCTGGCGCCGACCAGTGCCGTCCCAGTCGAGCGCGTAGAGGTGCAGCGTGCCGCTGTACGCGCTCGTGAAGGCCAGGTGCATCCGGAGGCTGTTGCTATCGAACGACTGCGTGGCGCGACGCTGCGTCTCTGTCGGGTTCTCCACGGCGCGCAGCGCAGTGGTGTTGGTGCTCCAGCGGTACCGTTTGCCCTGGTCCAGGAAGAGGCTCGCCTGCGGCAGCGAGACCAGGTCGCTCGACTTGTTCCAGCCCAGCAGGGCATAGCCATCCGCCCCATAGACGCCCACCCAGTCACCCTGCGGCGCCTGTTCCCACGGTGGGAGCGGGGGCGTCGGCACCGGGGTTGGTGTCGGCGTCGGCGTCGGGGTGGGGGTCGGTAAGGGAGCGGTCGGCGTGACGCTCACCTCGGCCGAGGGAGAACCCGTGCCAAGGTCATTGGTGGCGGCGACCCGGTAGTAGTAGGTCGTGCCATTCGACACGCTGGCATCGGCGTAGCCGACAGCCGGACCGATGCTCGCAAGTTCCGTGGCAGTGCCCGGAGCCAGGCCGCGGTAGACGACGTAGCCGGTGATCGCGCTCCCGCCATCCCACGGGGCAACCCACGACAGGTTGGCGACGCCATCGCCCGCGGTCGCGAGCACGACGGGTGCGGCAGGCACCTGCGGCGGTGGCGCGACCCAGCCGTCCGCTGCCTGGGCTGCGCGGAGCGCATTGACGAGGGGCTCGGCGATACCGTCGGGGTCATCGGTCCATTGGCCCTGGTTCGCGCAGCCGGGCGTACCGTCTGCGTCGGCCCATGCGCCGTTCGGACATTCCCCGGTCTGCTGGAGCAGCGCACGAACATCGGCGGTGGTGAGCGCAGGGTTGACGGCTTTCAGCAGCGCCGCGACACCCGAGACGTGCGGTGTGGCCATGGAGGTGCCGCTGCTGGTGTTGTAGCCGCCGTCCTTCCACGTCGAGTAGATGCCTACTCCCGGCGCGATGACGTCCACCGACGACCCATAGTTGCTGAAGAGCGCGAGTGTGTCGTCGCATTCGAACCAGAACAGGTCCGGTACGAAGCCACAACCGGCCAGCCCGCCCGGGTTGCCGTCGAAGTCCGCGAGCGCCGAAACGCTGATCACCTCCGGGAATGCGGCGGGAACGAAGGTGTTCGCGTTCGCCGTCGAGTTCCCCGCGCCGCCAACCAGGACCATGCCGGTCGTCGACGCCCGACAGATTGCCTCGTGGAGCGGCTCGCTCAGGCAATCGCCCCAGGCGCGTGACTCGCCGAAGCTCATCGAGGCCACGTCAACGTCGTTCGCGGGGTCGGCGTCCGTGTTGAGCCCGATCACATGCTCGAGCCCGCAGAGGACGAGGGCCTCGGATGAGTTGCCGGCGTCGTCAAAGATCTTGACGGGCACGAGCGTCGCCTCTGGCGCAACGCCGACCACGCCGACCCCGTTCAGCGGTGCAGCCGCCGAGCCTGCAACGTGGGTCCCATGGCCGTACCCATCGTTGGGCGGGAGGGCTGTGTCGATGCAGTTCTTGCCGCTCGTCACGTCGATCGAGAGGGCCAGATCGGGGTGGTCGAGATCGAGGCCGGTATCGAGGATCGCGATCCGGGCGGTCGCACCACGGTAGCCACTCTGATACGCCCCACCCGGCGTATCCACCACGTAGCCGTCGATGCGCTTCACGCCGAAGGGAAGCGTCTCGGTCAGGTAGACGGGATGGTCGGGGGAAACTGACCGCACATGGGGATTCCGGCGCAGCGCAGCGGCGGCCGCGCCAGAGCCCTTGAACTGGAAGCCGTTGATCGCCTGCCGGTAGATGAGTCCGATTCGGCCGCCGGCCGCCCGCGCTATGGCCGCGCCGCTGGCTCCTGCATCAACGTCCGACTTGAGGCTGACGATCCAGGAGGACGCCGCTTCCGACGAGACGGGTGCCGCGGTCACCAGGCCAGACGTCAGCAGCGCGAGCAGCAGGGCCGCGGCCACGGCTGCTGGAGCGAGACGACGGTGAGATGCGGGCATGGGCGATGCCGTTCCCCTCGGGCGGCGCCGGCACAGCGTGCCGAGCGCCGCGAGCGAGCATCATGCCACCGGCAGCGGGCCATGGGAAGGGGTACCGGCCTGAATCATTGGTTCAGGTGGCCCGCGCCCACCTGCCTCGCATCGCGAGCCAGACGACCACCCCGAGCCAGGCAAGCTCCGCGCTGAAGAGGAGCCAGGCCGCGGCTTGGGCGTCCACGATCACTCCTGCCCACAACAGGGGGTGCAACACGAGGGCGAGCGTCGCAAGCCGCCCACGAATCTCCGGAACGGCCGCCACCGCGAGGAGGATGCCCAGCATCGCGAGGACGAACTCGTGCTGGTTGGCGTGCGGGATGACCAGCGGCGTCGCCAGGAATGCCGCCGCGCCGGCAAGGTGGCGCGAGCGCGTCTGGAGCCAGGTCGCAGCCACCACGGCCAGCGTGGCGACCGACCCGACAACCACGAACCATGACCCGACCCCGAGCCGGTCGGCGGCGCCGCGCCAGTTGATCATCTCTTCCGGGTGGACGCCCGCGGCATCCAGGCCAGTCACGCCAACCACGTGCCCGGGGTAGTCGAGCAGCGCCTGCGGCGACACAATCAAGGCGGAGAGCGCCAGCCACGCGACAGTGACCGCCGCAGCGGATCCGACCGCTCGCCAATGACCGCCGATCAACTGCCACGCGGCCCACACCGGTCCGAGCGTCGGCTTGAGGAGGCTGAGCCCCATCGCCACACCGGACCGATACCGGGCCAACCCGACAGACATGGCCAGCAGTCCGGCGGCCAGCAGCGTCGACTGTCCGCGGATCACCGCCATCGACGTCGGCCAAGCGGTGAGGACGAGGACGACGACCAGGGGCCGTACCCCGGGCGCCGTCCAGCCTGCATGCGTCGTGACCCTCCAGGCCCCGTAACCAAGCACGGCGATCCCGAGCGACGTGAAGACTGCGAATCCGACCGGCAGCGGCAGCGCGCCAAACGGAGCGACGAGTGCGGCCAGCCAGGGGGGTGAGTTGAACGGGAGGGCGCCTCCAACGAACGACGGCTCCTCGCCGATCAACGCGCGCTGCGCGGCCGCCTGGCACTCGGCCGTATACAGGCATGCGCCATCGCCCTCGAGCACGATCCGCGCGGCCACGTGGTAGGTCATGTAGTCGGATCGCTCGACGGCGCGGTACGGTCCGAGGAGGATCGCGGCCGCGAAGACGACGCCGGCCATCGCCGCCAGCAGCGCGTAGGCACCGACCAGCCGCGTTGCGCTCATCGCCGCGAGGCTAGCATGCGACGCCGGCCGCCGACCCGACGCGGCAGTACTTCGAGGTGGTGACAGGGCGCACCCGGCTCGCCGTAGACTCGCGGGCATGACCGCATCCGCCGCACCGCGCGGCCTGCCTGCCTCCGCGGCCGGAGTCGTCGGGTTCTTTGCCGCGGCGGTCCTGCCGCGCGCCACCTGGCCGCTCATCGACGGCGATGTGTGGTGGCACATCCGCGCCGGCGAGGAGGTGCTGCGCACCGGGCGAGTCCCCAGCGTGGATACCTGGTCGATCGTCGGCGGCGGCCGCCCGTGGACCAGCCAGGACTGGCTGGCGAACGTCATCTTGGCGGCCGGCAATTCGCTCGGCGCATGGGGACAGACACTCCTCTCCGTCGGGTTTGGTGCGCTCACCGTGCTCGCCTTCTGGATCCTGTGGCGCGCGATGGCGCTGCGTGCACCGCAGATCGGCTGGGCGAGCCGGATCGTTTGGCTGTCGATCGGCCTGGTGCTGGCCGGCCCGGTGATGGGGGTCCGCGTCCAGGTGCTCGACCTGTTGATGGCCACGGCCGTCATCTGGGTCCTGTGGCGCTACCAGACCGACCCTCGGCGCCGATGGCTCGTCGCGCTGCCGCTGATCGCCGCCGTGTGGGCCAACCTGCACGCCGGCTGGGTGCTCCTCTTCCTTCTGGGCGGAGCAGTGCTGGTGGGCGAGACGGTTGACCGGTTGCTCCGCCGCGAGCCCGGTGGCCTGCCGCCCCTGGCCTGGCCCCACCTGCGGGACCTCGGACTGACACTGGTGCTCAGCGCGGCTGCGCTCGTCCTCAACCCTAACGGCACCGCGCTGTATGAATACCCGTTCTACACGGTCGGAATCACCTCGCTGAACCGATACGTCATGGAGTGGTTCCCCGCGGACCTGGGCAGCATCTTCGGCTGGCTGCTGCTCGGTTTCGTGGTGGTCGGCGTCCTCCCCGCGCTCACCGTTGGCCGGCGTCGGCTTCGAACCGCAGATGCG
>Ga0224510_10001435_pt1 | contig 15734 bp, 11 predicted proteins | sample SF_May12_sed_USG_FD_170161 | JGI IMG/M metagenome (GOLD analysis project Ga0224510, IMG submission 170161) | Sediment microbial communities from San Francisco Bay, California, United States - SF_May12_sed_USGS_4_1 | ecosystem: Environmental > Aquatic > Marine > Sediment | place: USA: California... | reverse complement strand
AGGGCAGTCTACGTGGGCGTAGTGGCGATTGGCAGATTCGTACTCAACGTGTGCAGTAGAGATCGTGATACCACGAGCGCGCTCTTCTGGCGCACCGTCGATCTGGTCATACGCCTTAAACTCACCACCAAACTTCTCAGCCATACACTTGGTGATCGCTGCAGTCAGTGTCGTCTTACCGTGGTCAACGTGGCCGATTGTACCTACGTTAACGTGCGGTTTAGTACGTTCAAATTTACCTTTAGCCACGCTTTAAACCCTCTTCAATCAAAAAATTCTGTTTCACTAAAATTATGCCTAGCGTCTTAATACCGCATCAGCGACCACTGCTGGCGTTTCTGCGTATCTGCAAAACTCCATACTGTACGTTGCACGCCCCTGGGACATGGAACGCAGCGATGTGGCATAACCAAACATCTCCGCCAGCGGAACTTCACCGGTGATCAGCTTGCCAGATGGCACATCATCCATCCCCTGCACCAGACCACGACGGCGATTGAGGTCGCCAATTACGTCTCCCATATGATCCTCGGGAGTAACAACCTCTACTTTCATGATGGGCTCCAGCAACACCGGACTGGCGTCTCTAAAACCCTGCTTGAAGGCCATGGAGCCCGCAATCTTGAAAGCGTTTTCATTGGAGTCAACGTCGTGATATGAGCCATCGAACAACGTGACCTTGATGTCAACAATCGGAAATCCGGCAATGACACCACTACGCATCGCTTCCTGTATGCCCTTATCAACCGCCGGAACATACTCCTTGGGAATCACCCCACCCACGATGCCGTTTACAAACTCATAACCCGTACCTGCCGGCTTGGGCTCAAGCTTCAACCAGACGTGCCCATACTGACCACGACCACCTGATTGACGAACAAACTTACCTTCCATCTCAATCGATTTGCGCATGGTCTCACGGTATGCCACCTGGGGCGCACCCACATTGGCTTCAACCTTGAACTCACGCTTCATGCGATCAACAATGATCTCCAGGTGCAACTCACCCATCCCGGAGATAATAACCTGCCCCGATTCTTCATCCGTGCGAACACGAAACGATGGATCTTCCTGCGCCAAGCGACCCAGCGCCAAACCCATCTTTTCTTGATCACCCGTGGTTTTCGGCTCAATCGCAACCGAAATAACCGGCTCGGGAAAATCCATTTTTTCCAGTGTAATGACGTGATGCGGGTCGCAAAGCGTATCCCCGGTCGTGACATCCTTCAAGCCTACGGCTGCTGCGATGTCACCCGCCAACACTTCTTTGATCTCTTCGCGAGAATTGGCATGCATTTGCAACAAGCGCCCAATTCTCTCTTTCTTGCCTTTGATCGGGTTGTAAACCATGTCACCCGTCTTGACCACCCCGGAATAAACACGGAAGAAGGTCAGTGTTCCCACAAAGGAATCATTGGCGATCTTAAACGCCAACGCAGCAAGCGGCTCATCATCAGTACTGTGCCGCTCTGCCTCAGTGTCTTTACCATCATCCAGATGCCCCTTGATAGCTGGCACATCCAGAGGTGACGGCAGAAAATCTATAACCGCATCCAGCATTGCTTGTACGCCTTTGTTTTTAAAGGCAGAACCGCACATCGCCGGAACGATTTTGTTATCCACTGTACGCGCACGCAAGCCCGCTTTAATCTGCTCGTTGCTCAGCTCCCCCGTCTCCAGGTAGGCATTCATCAACTCGTCAGTCGCTTCGGCCGCGGCTTCAATCATTTTTTCACGATACTCAACCGCCTTCGCCTGCAGCTCCGCGGGAATATCTGACAATTCAAAAGAGGTTCCCATGTCAGCCTCGCTCCACATGACAGCTTTCATGCGGAACAAATCTACGACCCCTTTAAAACCATCTTCTGCGCCAATCGGCAAATTGACCGGCACCGGGGTCGCCCCCAAACGCGCTTCAATTTGCTCCATGACACGGTAAAAATCCGCTCCCGCACGATCCATTTTATTAACGAATGCGATGCGGGGAACGTGATATTTATTGGCTTGGCGCCACACCGTTTCCGATTGCGGCTGCACACCACCCACAGCACAAAACACTGCACACGCACCATCGAGCACGCGCAATGAGCGCTCTACTTCGATAGTGAAATCCACGTGCCCAGGCGTATCAATAATATTGATACGATGATCCGGATACTGTTTTTCCATCCCTTTCCAGAAACATGTCGTTGCTGCAGAGGTAATGGTTATGCCGCGTTCTTGCTCCTGCTCCATCCAGTCCATGGTGGCTGCGCCATCATGAACCTCACCAATTTTGTGAGAAACCCCGGTGTAAAACAGGATGCGCTCTGTTGTGGTCGTTTTACCGGCATCAATGTGAGCCATGATGCCGATGTTACGATACCGCTCGATCGGTGTTTTACGCGCCAAACGACTACCCTTTTACCAACGGTAGTGAGCGAAAGCCTTGTTCGCTTCAGCCATACGGTGCGTATCTTCACGCTTCTTCACGGAAGAACCACGATTTTCGGCTGCGTCCATAATCTCGCCAGCAAGACGCTCATTCATGGACTTCTCACCGCGATTACGCGCAGCTTCTGACAACCAGCGCATCGCCAGTGCCTGACCACGATCAGCACCTACTTCAACAGGCACCTGATAGGTCGCACCACCCACACGGCGAGATTTAACCTCAACCGCAGGCTGCACATTTTCCAGTGCACGACCAAATGTCTCCAGCGCGTCTTTCTTACCGCGCGAAGCAACCACATCCAAAGCACCATACACGATGCGCTCAGCAGTTGATTTCTTACCGCTACGCATAACCATGTTGATGAACTTCGCCAAACGTACATTTCCGAACTTTGGATCCGGAAGAATGCTACGTTTCGCTGCAACTCTTCTTCTTGGCATTGCTAATTACCCTTAAAATTAAGATTTCGGACGCTTGGCGCCGTACTTAGAACGACCCTGTCTACGAGCATTAACACCGGACGTATCCAATGTGCCGCGAACAGTGTGGTAACGTACACCAGGCAAATCCTTAACACGACCACCACGGATCAGAATGACCGAGTGCTCTTGCAGGTTGTGACCTTCACCACCGATATAGGTAGTTACTTCCTGACCATTGGTCAGTCGAACACGTGCAACCTTACGCAGGGCTGAGTTAGGTTTTTTAGGTGTCGTCGTGTAAACACGAGAACACACACCACGACGCTGAGGACAAGACTCCAGCGCAGGCACGTTGCTCTTTTCAACCTGTTTCTTACGCGGTTTGCGTACTAATTGATTGATTGTTGCCATTTAAAATTTGCTCCAGACGCAAAATACATTTCAGCCGGCATAGGTCCAGCTGCCTACCAGCGCTTATTAGGACGCGCAATTCTATTGATTAGCCCCTTACCTGTCAAGGGATGGGTAAAAACTAAACAGCTAAAAAATATCGTCCCGCTGATACAAGACCACCTGCCTAAGCAGGTGGCCATCAACAAATAACTCTTTGTTTATAAAGAATTATTCAAACACTTGCTCGGCATCTTCGATCGCTTTGTTGGCAGATTCCGCATCCTTACGACCACCGCCAGCTGTTTCAGCCAGGCGCTTGCGACGCAGTTTGTGGTACGCCAAACCAGTACCCGCAGGTATCAGTCGACCGACGATAACGTTCTCCTTCAGGCCGCGCAGATCGTCCACCTTGCCGCTGACTGCAGCTTCGGTAAGAACGCGCGTGGTCTCCTGGAAAGACGCCGCAGAAATAAACGACTCAGTCGCCAAGGAAGCCTTGGTAATACCCAGCAACAGCGCATCAACGCGGGCAGGCATCTTGCCCGCAGCCACCAGAGCATCGTTCTCATCCAGCACGCGGGCTTTTTCAACCTGCTCGCCTTTGAGGTACTTGCTGTCACCAGCTTCCGTGATTTCGACCTTACGCAGCATCTGGCGAATGATCACTTCGATGTGCTTATCGTTAATCTTTACACCTTGCAGACGGTAAACGTCCTGAACCTCGTTCACGATGTAACGGGCCAGTTCGCTCACGCCGCGCAGACGCAGAATGTCGTGAGGAGCCGGGGCACCATCACAGATCACCTCGCCTTTTTCGACGTGTTCACCTTCGAACACGCCGATGTGACGCCACTTCGGAATCAGCTCTTCATACACATCACCCTCTTTGGGTGTAATGATCAGACGCTGTTTGTCCTTGGTTTCTTTACCAAAGCTCACGGTACCGGAGATTTCCGCCAGAATGGCTGGTTCTTTCGGCTTACGCGCTTCGAACAAGTCGGCTACGCGTGGCAAACCACCGGTAATGTCACGAGTCTTGGACGATTCTTGTGGAATACGTGCCACAACGTCACCCACGTTTACCACTGCGCCGTCAGACAGCGCGATAATCGCGCCCGCAGGCAGGAAGTACATCGCAGGGATGTCGGTACCGGCGATCATCAGGTCATGGCCGGCGTCATCCACCAGCTTGACCATTGGGCGCACGTCTTTGAAGCCAGAACCACGCTGTTTCGGATCCAGAACCACCAAAGAAGACAGACCGGTAACTTCGTCAGCCTGACGCTCTACCGTGACACCTTCAATAATGTCGTGGAACTTCACATGACCGGCCACCTCGGTAATAACCGGATGGGTGTGCGGGTCCCAGTTCGCAACGATCTGGCCTGGTTCAACCATGGAACCTTCGGCTGCCGAAATCTGCGCACCGTAAGGAACCTTGTAACGCTCACGCTCACGACCCTGGTCATCAGACACACCCAGTTCACCGGAACGAGAAACCGCTACCAGGTAACCCTTGTGATGCTTCACTGTCTTCAGGTTGTGGAAGCGCAGCGCACCGCCGGACTTCACTTCAACGCTGCTGACCGCAGCAGAACGCGACGCCGCACCACCGATGTGGAACGTACGCATGGTCAACTGGGTACCGGGTTCACCGATGGACTGTGCTGCGATAACGCCCACAGATTCACCTTCGTTAACCATGTGGCCACGCGCCAGGTCACGACCGTAACACTTGGAACAGATACCGTAGCGAGAATTACAGGTGATCGCAGAACGAACCTTAACCTGATCCACACCAGCAACTTCGATCAACGCTACCAGGTGCTCATCCAGCATGGTGCCGGCTTCAACCAGAGTCTCGTTGGTGGTCGGGGAAATAACATCCAGCGCCACGGTACGACCCAATACGCGCTCAGCCAATGGCTCAACTACGTCACCGCCTTCGATCAGCGGCTCCATCAGGGTACCCTCGGTGGTACCACAATCGTATTCAGTGATAACCAGGTCTTGCGCCACGTCTACCAGACGACGAGTCAGGTAACCGGAGTTCGCCGTCTTCAACGCCGTATCCGCCAAGCCCTTACGTGCACCGTGAGTAGAAATAAAGTACTGCGATACGTCCAGACCTTCACGGAAGTTAGCCGTGATAGGCATCTCGATGATCGAGCCGTCTGGCTTGGCCATCAAACCACGCATACCCGCCAACTGACGGATCTGGGCGGCGCTACCACGCGCACCGGAGTCGGCCATCATAAAGATGGAGTTGAAGGAAGGCTGACGCACGGTCTGACCTTCGCGGTTCACGACCTCTTCAGTACCCAGGTTGGCCATCATCGCCTTGGAAACCTGGTCATTGGTGTGCGACCAAATGTCGACCACTTTGTTGTAACGCTCACCGTTGGTTACCAGACCGGAGGTGTATTGCGCCTCGATGTCTTTAACCTCTTCCTCGGCCTTGGCCAGGATCGCGGCCTTGCCGTCAGGAATAACCATGTCGTCCACGCCAAAAGACAAGCCAGCGCGGGTTGCATAGCGGAAACCGGTGTACATCAACTGGTCAGCAAAAATAACTGTCGGCTTCAGGCCCAGCTTACGGTAACACTCGTTGATCAGGCTGGAGATTGCCTTCTTGGTCAGGTCACGGTTAACCACGTCAAACGGCAACTGCACAGGCACAACCTCGTACAGCATCGCACGGCCAACGGTGGTTTCGCGCAGCTTGGTCTGGTTGACCACGTTGCCGTCTTCACCTTTGACCTTTTCAGTGATACGCACCTTAACCTTGGCATGGATGTCCGCAACACCGCTTTCGTAGGCACGACGTGCCTCGTCGGTATTGCTGAAGATCATGCCTTCGCCCTTGGCGTTCACACGCTGGCGGGTCATGTAGTACAGGCCCAATACCACGTCCTGCGACGGAACGATAATGGGGTCACCGTTTGCAGGTGACAATACGTTGTTGGTCGACATCATCAGCGCACGCGCTTCCAACTGCGCTTCCAGCGACAGCGGAACGTGAACCGCCATCTGGTCACCGTCGAAGTCCGCGTTATAGGCCGCACACACCAGTGGGTGCAACTGAATCGCTTTACCTTCGATCAGAACCGGCTCAAACGCCTGGATACCCAAACGGTGCAGTGTTGGTGCGCGGTTCAGCAATACTGGATGTTCGCGAATTACGTCTTCCAGTACGTCCCAAACCTCAGGACCTTCACGCTCAACCATTTTCTTGGCAGCTTTGATAGTCGTCGCCAGACCCAGGCGTTCCAGTTTGCTGAAGATGAATGGCTTGAACAGTTCCAATGCCATTTTCTTCGGCAGACCGCACTGGTGCAGCTTCAGGGTAGGACCTACCACGATAACCGAACGACCAGAGTAGTCAACGCGCTTACCCAGCAGGTTCTGACGGAAACGACCCTGCTTACCTTTGATCATGTCAGCCAAAGATTTCAGCGGACGCTTGTTGGTGCCGGTGATGGCGCGGCCACGACGACCGTTGTCCAACAGCGCATCAACAGATTCCTGCAGCATTCGCTTTTCGTTACGCACGATGATGTCAGGTGCATTCAGATCCAGCAGGCGCTTCAGACGGTTGTTACGGTTGATCACGCGGCGATACAGATCGTTCAGATCCGACGTCGCGAAACGACCACCGTCCAGCGGAACCAGCGGACGCAACTCAGGTGGCAGCACGGGCAGAACGGTCATCACCATCCACTCGGGCTGGTTACCGGAATCTACCAGAGACTCGAGCAGCTTCAGACGCTTGGTCAGCTTCTTCAGTTTGGTTTCGGAATTGGTGGACGCAATGTCATCGCGCAGGCTAACCAGTTCAGTCGGCGCCTTGATCGCGTTCAACAATTCACGAATGGCTTCTGCACCCATGCGGGCGTCAAAATCGTCGCCCCATTTTTCGATGGCGTCGAGGTACATTTCATCCGTCAGCAACTGGCCACGTTCCAGGTCAGTCATGCCTGGATCGATCACCACGTAGGCTTCGAAATACAAAATGCGCTCGATATCACGCAGCGTCATGTCCAACAGCATACCCATGCGGGATGGCAGGGACTTCAGGAACCAGATGTGAGCTACTGGGCTCGCCAGTTCGATATGGCCCATGCGCTCACGGCGCACTTTGGCCAGCGTGACTTCAACGCCACACTTCTCACAAATTACGCCACGATGTTTCAAACGCTTGTACTTACCGCACAAGCATTCATAGTCTTTAATAGGACCAAAGATCTTGGCGCAGAACAGGCCATCACGCTCAGGTTTGAACGTACGATAGTTGATCGTTTCTGGCTTTTTAACTTCACCGTAAGACCAGGAACGGATCTTTTCGGGGGATGCCAGACCGATACGAATCAGATCGAATTCTTCGCCCTGTCCCTGCTTGAGCAATTTCAATAGATCTTTCAAGGTCGATTCTCCTATACAGAAGGCACGTACACTGCTTTTGCAGCGCTACAAAATTCTTTAACTGCCCCCTTGCACGCAAGGGGGCGGGCTTCACACTTAGTCTTTCGCTTCTTCCAGCTCGATATCGATACCCAGAGAGCGGATTTCCTTCAGCAATACGTTGAAGGATTCAGGCATGCCTGCGTCGATAGTGTGATTGCCGTCCACGATGTTCTTGTACATCTTGGTACGACCGTTCACGTCATCCGACTTCACAGTCAGCATTTCCTGCAGGGTGTAGGCTGCACCGTATGCTTCCAGTGCCCACACCTCCATCTCTCCGAAGCGCTGTCCACCGAACTGCGCCTTACCACCCAGCGGTTGCTGAGTAACCAGGCTGTACGGACCAGTGGAACGAGCATGCATCTTGTCATCAACCAAGTGATTCAGTTTGAGCATATACATGTAACCTACGGTTACCTGACGCTCAAACGCATCACCGGTACGACCATCGTACAAGGTTGTCTGACCGGAACGTGGCAGACCTGCCAGCTCCAGCATGTTCTTCACTTCAGTTTCAGTGGCACCATCGAATACCGGCGTTGCCATCGGCACACCGCGTCTCAGGTTGCCAGCCAACTCCAGCACTTCTTCGTTGCTCAAAGAGTCGAGACCCTTCTCAACACCGCCGTCAGTTTTGTCATAGACCTTATGCAAGAAGCCGCGAATGTCTTCGATCTTGCGCTGCTCATCCAGCATTTCGCCGATGCGCAGACCCAAACCTTTGGCGGCCCAGCCCAAGTGAGTTTCCAGTACCTGACCAACGTTCATACGCGAAGGTACGCCCAGTGGGTTCAAGCAGATGTCAACCGGGGTGCCGTCTTTGGTATGAGGCATGTCTTCCACAGGAACGATCATGGAGATAACACCCTTGTTACCGTGACGACCGGCCATCTTGTCACCGGGCTGGATGCGACGCTTCACCGCCAAGTGAACTTTAACCATCTTCAGCACGCCAGGTGACAAATCGTCGCCGGCAGTGATCTTGGCGCGTTTTTCGTCGAACATCTGATCCAGTTCTTCGCGCTTGGTCTTCAGGTGCTCAGCCACTTTTTCCATCTGACCGGCCAACGACTCGTCCTTCAAGCGGATTTCAAACCACGCTTCACGAGACAGACCTTCCAGATATTCCAGTGTTACGGCAGAACCTGCTTTCAGACCTTTTGGACCACCAGCAACAGACTGTCCCACCAGCATCTTGGTCAAACGATCGTAGGTGTCGTCTTCCAGAATACGGTACTGGTCATTCAAGTCTTTGCGGTATGCAGCCAGTTCAGTGTTTTCAATCTGCTTGGCACGTGCATCTTTCTCGATACCGTCGCGAGTGAATACCTGAACGTCGATAACCGTACCAACCATGCCTGAAGGCACGCGCAGCGAGGTATCTTTAACATCCAGTGCTTTTTCACCGAAGATCGCACGCAACAGTTTTTCTTCTGGTGTCAGCTGGGTTTCACCCTTGGGCGTTACTTTACCCACCAGGATGTCGCCAGGCTTCACTTCTGCGCCGACGTAAACGATACCTGACTCGTCCAGTTTGGACAGTGCAGATTCGCCGACGTTGGGAATATCGCCAGTGATTTCTTCTGGCCCCAACTTGGTGTCACGCGCCACACAGGTCAGTTCTTCGATGTGAATGGTGGTGTAACGATCTTCTTCCACCACGCGCTCGGAGATCAAAATGGAGTCTTCGAAGTTGTAACCATTCCAGGGCATGAACGCGACCAGCATGTTCTGACCCAGAGCCAATTCACCCAAACTGGTGGAAGGACCATCGGCCATTACGTCGCCAGCAGCAACCTTGTCACCGGGCTTCACCAGCGGACGCTGGTTGATACAGGTGTTTTGGTTAGAGCGCGAGTATTTGGTCAGGTTGTAGATATCAACGCCCGCCTCACCAGCGACGGTCTCGTCGTCGTTTACACGCACAACGATACGACCTGCGTCGACAGAATCCACCACGCCGCCACGCTCGGCAACCACGGTTACACCGGAGTCAATCGCAACGTTCTTCTCCATGCCGGTACCTACCATCGGCACGTCGGCACGCAAGGTTGGAACCGCTTGACGTTGCATGTTTGAACCCATCAGTGCGCGGTTCGCGTCATCGTGTTCTAGGAACGGAATCAGCGATGCCGCCACAGACAATACCTGCTTGGGCGAGACATCCATATACTGAACCTTTTCAGGTGCAGACAGGGTAAATTCGCCCTGGTTACGGGCTGAAACCAGCTCGTCGATCAGGTTGCCTTTTTCGTCCACTGGCGCGTTCGCCTGAGCGATAACGTGCTTGCCTTCTTCAATCGCAGACAGATAGTGGATTTCGTCAGTGACGCGTCCATTATCTACCGCGCGGTAAGGCGTTTCCAGGAAGCCGTACTTGTTGGTACGCGCGAAAACCGCCAAGGAGTTGATCAGACCGATGTTTGGACCTTCAGGCGTTTCGATTGGACATACACGACCGTAGTGAGTCGGATGTACGTCGCGCACTTCAAAGCCTGCACGTTCACGCGTCAAACCACCTGGGCCCAACGCAGAAACGCGGCGCTTGTGCGTAATCTCTGACAGCGGATTGTTCTGGTCCATAAACTGCGACAACTGTGATGAACCGAAGAACTCACGTACCGCCGCAGATACCGGCTTGGCATTGATCAGTTCTTGTGGCATCAGACCTTCGGTCTCTGCCAGGCTCAAACGCTCTTTCACCGCACGTTCAACACGCACCAGACCAACGCGGAACTGGTTTTCCGCCATTTCGCCTACGCAGCGAATACGACGGTTACCCAAATGGTCGATGTCATCTACGGTGCCTTTGCCGTTACGAATATCGATCAACGCCTTGAGCACATCGATAATGTCATCATTGGACAGCGTGCCGGGACCTTCGTCGCCACCACGATCCAAACGACGATTGAACTTCATACGACCCACAGTAGACAGGTCATAACGATCGTCAGAGAAGAACAAATTCTGCAACAACGCTTGTGCCGCTTCTTTGGTGGGCGGCTCGCCAGGGCGCATCATGCGGTAAATTTCGACCTGAGCTTCTGTCTCATTGTTGGTCGAATCCACGCGCAAGGTGTCAGACATGTAGGGGCCGCTGTCCAGATCATTGGTGTACAGTACACGCAATGACTTGACTCCCTTCTCTGCCATTTTCACGATGGAATCCGCAGTCAATTCACCGTTGGCAGGAACAATCACTTCGCCTGTTTGAGTATCAACTACATCGTTAAAGCTGATCTTGCCCACCACGAAATCCACGGGCACAGACAATTTGGTCATTCCCTGCTGTTCCATTGAACGAACATGACGTGCAGTGATACGACGACCCGCTTCAACGATGACTTCACCGGAATCGTTCAGCAAATCAAAATTCAACGTATGGCCGCGCAGGCGCTCAGGAATCAATTCCAATGAGCACTTTTCACCATCCAGATGGATCGTGTCAGCGTCAAAGAACATCCCCAAAATTTGCTCAGTGGAATAACCCAACGCGCGCAACAATACCGACGCAGGCAATTTACGACGACGGTCAATACGTGCAAAAACGTTGTCTTTGGCATCGAATTCAAAATCCAGCCATGAGCCACGGTAAGGAATAATACGTGCTGAATAAAGCAGCTTACCGGAAGAATGTGTTTTACCACGATCGTGATCGAAGAACACACCAGGTGAACGGTGCAACTGAGACACGATAACGCGCTCGGTACCATTGATTACGAATGTACCGTTGCGCGTCATGAGCGGAATTTCGCCCATGTACACTTCTTGTTCTTTAATGTCCTTTACTGACTTCGCGTCAGGACCAGCTTCTCTATCGTAAATAACCAGGCGCAACTTCACGCGCAGTGGGGCGGCATAAGTCAAACCGCGCAGCTGACATTCTTTCACATCAAATACAGGCGTACCCAGGCGGTAGCTGACATAATCCAAGGCAGCATTGCCAGTATAGCTAACGATGGGAAATACCGACCTGAAGGCGCCATGCAGACCAAAGTCTCCGCGCTGATCAGTCGTCTTGTCGCTTTGCAAAAATTCCTTGTATGAATCCAGCTGGATAGATAAGAGATAAGGAACGTCAAGAATATCTTTCTTCTTGCCGAAATCCTTACGAATACGCTTTTTCTCGGTAAATGAGTACGCCATCAGACAGCCTCGTCGCGTTAAAATTGACGGTTTACCCCGTCCGTTCCCAAACAGAACAGCTTTGCTAGCACAATGCGCAAAAAAACTATAACTTCAGAAAACTACAACTTCAGAACAGGAAAAGGCCGGCAGCCCCAGAGGGACCACCAGCCGCATCCAATCTTGGCCGACCACTGGTCGGCGTCGGATTATTTAACTTCAACAGCAGCACCAGCTTCTTCAAGTTCTTTCTTGATAGCTGCTGCTTCGTCTTTAGACACGCCTTCTTTAACAGTAGCAGGAGCGCCTTCAACCAGGTCTTTAGCTTCTTTCAAGCCCAGACCAGTGATGCCACGAATTACTTTGATAACGCCAACTTTGTTAGCACCGAAGCTGGTCATAACAACGTTGAATTCAGTTTGCTCAGCAGCTGCTGGAGCAGCGCCTGCTGGAGCAGCAACGGCAACCGCAGCAGCAGCTGCAGAAACGCCGAACTTTTCTTCCATAGCAGAAACCAGTTCTACTACTTCCATTACTGTCATGTTAGAAATGGTATCTAAAATGTCTTGCTTTGAAACCGCCATTGATAGGTCTCCTGTAAAATATTTTCAACGCATTTCGAAATTATTTCGAAACGTGCAATTAAGCCTTCTCTTTTTCTGCCTTGATTGCCGCTACGGTACGAACCAGCTTGCCAGGTACTTCGTTCAGAGTGCGAGCCAGCATTTCTACTGGAGCCTTCATCACGTACATCAACTTGCTGATCGCTTCGTCGCGAGTCGGCAAACTTGCAACCTGTGCGATCTTGCTTGCATCCAGAACCTGACCACCGATGGCGACAACGCGCACAACCAGTTTGTCATTATCCTTAGCAAAGCTGTCGATCACGCGAGCAGCTGAACCTGGATCTTCCATAGAGAAAGCCAGAATCAGTGGGCCTTTCAAAGAATCGCCCATACACTCGAACGCCGTACCAGCGATGGCACGACGAGCCAGCGTGTTTTTCACTACTCGCAAGTACACACCTTTACTACGCGCTTCAACGCGCAGCTTGGTGAGTTGACTTACGGTCAAGCCGCTATACTCGGCAGCGACGGCAGAATGAGCTACTGCTGCTACTTCAGCAACTTCGCCCACGATGGCCTTTTTATCCTCTAGAGCTAAAGCCATTGGCTACCTCCGGATATCGCTACAACTACGATGCACTTGCGCACATCCCCAAATTACGGGGACCCAGAAATTGTTTTTGGGTACCACCGTCTACGCTGGTTACAGCCGTTCGCTGCAATTAAGTTCGAGGTATCACACCCCAACACCCGCGGTCTTTGACGACTGCCCAACTCACGCCGGGCAGCCCAAAGAATTTTTTAGAACGTCAAAGAAGCCAGATCTACCTGAACGCCTGCGCCCATGGTGGTAGAAATAGTCACGCGCTTCATGTAAACGCCTTTTGACGTGCTTGGCTTGGCTTTTTGCAGGTCAGCCAGCAGAGCTTGCAGATTTTCCTGCAGAGCTTTTGCATCAAAGCTGACTTTGCCAATGCTGCCATGAATAATACCGTTCTTGTCAGTGCGGAAACGCAACTGACCTGACTTCGCGTTTTTAACCGCGCCAGCCACATCAGGAGTCACTGTACCGACCTTCGGGTTTGGCATCAAACCACGAGGACCCAGCACCTGACCCAGCATACCCACAACGCGCATCGCGTCAGGAGCCGCAATCACCACACCGAAATCCAAGTCGCCGCCCTTGATTTGAGCAGCCAGATCATCCATACCTACCGCGTCTGCACCGGCAGCTTTGGCTGCGTCAGCCGCTGCGCCTTGCGCAAATACCGCAACGCGTACAGTTTTACCGGTACCGTTTGGCATAACAGTGGAACCACGCACAACCTGATCAGATTTACGAGGATCAACACCCAAGTTTACTGCGACGTCCAACGACTCGCTGAACTTGGCAGCAGGAATTGCCTTCAGCGTAGATACCGCTTCTTCGAAGCTGTATACCTTGCCAGGCTTCACTAATTCACGAATTGCTTTTTGACGCTTAGTCAGCTTAGCCATGTTACACACCCTCCACAGCAATACCCATACTGCGCGCAGTACCAGCGATGGTACGCACAGCAGCATCCATGTCAGCAGCAGTCAGGTCAGGCTGTTTGGCCTTCGCGATATCTTCCAACTGCGCGCGTTTGATGGTACCAACGATGTTGGTGCCAGGCGTTTGCGAACCGCTCTTCAAACCCAATGCTTTTCTGATCAGTACAGATGCAGGAGTGGTTTTTGTGATGAACGTAAAGCTACGGTCGCTGTACACAGTAATGATTACTGGTGTTGGCAGACCCAATTCCATACCCTGAGTTTGGGCATTGAACGCTTTACAGAATTCCATGATGTTCACGCCTTTCTGACCCAATGCCGGACCCACGGGTGGACTCGGATTGGCCTGACCGGCCTTAACTTGCAGCTTGATATAAGCTTCGACTTTCTTTGCCATGACTAGCTCCTATTGTGGGTACCGCGATGCTACTTGTCACCGCTAACGCCTTTCGGCTCCCCGGTTAAAAAAACTGTTAGCCTTTTTCTACTTGGCCAAATTCGAGCTCTACCGGCGTGGAGCGACCAAAGATCAGCACCGACACACGCAGACGACTCTTTTCGTAGTCCACTTCTTCAACAACACCATTAAAGTCATTGAAGGGACCATCTGTAATACGAACCACTTCACCCGGCTCAAACAGAACCTTGGGTCTGGGTTTATCCACGCCATCCTGCACTCGCTGCAGAATCGCATTCGCCTCTTTCTCCGTGATCGGAGCAGGCTTATCACTTGTTCCACCAATGAAGCCCATTACACGCGGCACGCTTTTTACCAGATGCCAGGTATCTTCATTCATTTCCATCTGAACCAGCACATAGCCGGGAAAAAACTTGCGATCGCTCTTGCGCTTTTGACCTTCACGCATCTCGACCACTTCTTCAGTTGGCACGAGAATATCGCCAAATTTTTCTTGCAAACTACTATGGCGAACACGCTCTTCCAGAGAGCGTCTTACCTGGTTTTCAAAACCAGAATAGGCATGCACCACGTACCAACGTAACGCCATCTCTTAACTCCCCTGTCCAGTCAGCAACTGAACCAGTGCCAACAACCCCATGTCCAGCAGCCAGAGAAAAATACCTACCACCACCACACTCGCCATGATCAACAGCGTGGTATTACTGGCCTCTTTGCGAGTCGGCCACACCACCTTGCGAGCTTCGGTACGCGCTTCTTTGAAAAATTCCCAAGAGGCACGCCCAACTTCAGTCATCATAGCCACCGCTATTGCGATACCCACAACGAACAACAGACCAAGAACCCGCACTAGCAGGGACTGGTCAGAAAAAATGTAGAAAGCCACAACACCGCTGATAACAATCAGCAAAGCCAACACGAGCTTGATACGGTCTGCCATCTATTTTTCCAGAAAATAAAAATGGCAGGCCAGGAGGGAATCGAACCCCCAACCTGCGGTTTTGGAGACCGCCGCTCTGCCAATTGAGCTACTGGCCTACACTTAGTGCACTCATTCCCCACACAAACTTATCAGCCTGCGTGGCGACAGCCGAGTTGCGATCAATCAGATCACAACTCAGCCACCCAAAGATTACTCTACAACTTTGGCAACAACACCCGCACCTACGGTACGGCCACCTTCACGGATAGCGAAGCGCAGACCTTCCTCCATCGCAACCGGTGCGATCAGAGTAACAACCATTGCTACGTTATCACCAGGCATAACCATCTCTACACCCTCGGGCAGATCACAAGAACCTGTGACGTCCGTGGTGCGGAAGTAGAACTGAGGACGGTAGCCATTGAAGAATGGCGTGTGACGGCCACCTTCTTCTTTG
>Ga0224510_10001434_pt1 | contig 15740 bp, 14 predicted proteins | sample SF_May12_sed_USG_FD_170161 | JGI IMG/M metagenome (GOLD analysis project Ga0224510, IMG submission 170161) | Sediment microbial communities from San Francisco Bay, California, United States - SF_May12_sed_USGS_4_1 | ecosystem: Environmental > Aquatic > Marine > Sediment | place: USA: California... | reverse complement strand
GTCACCCCGGCGGCGCTCGGGGCGATAGCGGTCGGCACCTTCTTCGTCTTGTCGAGCACCGCCAGCATCAATGAAGCCGTGCCTCCATCTGAATGGCCGGTGGCATAGACCCTCTTCTCATCAATGCACCATTCTTTTGCGACTTGGCTCGGAATTGTTCCAAGCTGCTCGACGGTCGGAATGCTCAACTGTTTATGATCGGTATAGACCACCACAAATCCAGCTCTGGTTGCTTCCGTCGTGAGGCCGCTCAGACGCTCCGATGTCCACCGGCTCATTCCTGCCGGCGTATAGACCATCAGCAGGGGGTGAGCAAACGAGGCATCGTAGTTCGAGGGAGTGCGGACCATGTACTTGATGCCTTCCGCCGAAACTTTTCCATCCGTTGCCCCGGCAGCGCCCGGGCGAGAGCCTGCAAGACAGTGCCCCGTCGTGGTCGGATAGGCAAACGGTTCAATAGGCGGAGGCGTCGTGTTCTCGCTGCAAGCTGTGAGCAAGAAGAAGAGACTGGTACAGGCAACGACTTGTTGTGGAAGTCGCGATTGGTGGGCACCTCGGCATTTCAAGCCCATCTCAGATCAACCCGAGTGCAGAGAATACCGAAGAGAGTGAATAGCGGAGTCCAATCAACCTACTACAGGATGGTCAAACCCAACATCCTGACTAGAGCCCTTTCGCGACAACCTGCCTCCAAAAACTCCAGACGTATTGACCGCCGGAAACGTAGCCCAACACCAATGACAAGTACAGCGTCACGATGCCGGCCAAGTGCATGTTCCCAAGCTCGGCCAACCCTGTCCCTTCCAGGATGAGCAAGATGATGGCCACGACTTGCAGAGCCATTTTATACTTACCGGTCGTCTCTGCCGGAATGATCATTCCTTCTCCCGCAGCGATCGCACGGATTCCCGTCACCGCCACTTCCCGACCGATGATCAGCAGCGCCACCAGCGCACTGACGCGGTCCACATTCATCAATAAAATAAGCGCCGATAAGACCAAGAGCTTGTCCGCAATCGGATCAAGCAACTTACCAAGCTTGGTCACCTGGCCGGTTCGCCGAGCAATGTAGCCGTCCAACATGTCCGTCACGGCGGCAATCGTGAACACGATCGCCGCCGCAAGCGACTGATCCGGCGTGGGATTCACGAAGAGAATGATGAAGACCGGGATGAGGAGGATACGAACGAGCGTCAGGAAATTCGGCAGATTGAGCGAATCCTGCCCGATATCACGCCATATTTCCAGAACACGGTTCATGTCGTTACTTTCGTCAATTCTTTGGTGAGTTTCGAGTTGCGAGTTTCAAGTTTCGAGTTTGGGACTTTGAAAATCCCTGAATCCTTCCTACACAACCCGAAACAAAAAACACGAAACTCGAAACCGCTCAGCACACGACTCGTCATGGTCATACCCAGCACTTCAGATGTATGCTAGACAATCCCATTCTTGAGTAAATCATGCAAATGTACGACACCTTGAATCGTACGGCCGTCTTCCGTGACCACCAATGTGGTGATTGAAAACCGCTCCATCATCTCCACGGCCTTTGCCGCCAATTCATCAGGCCCAATGGTTTTTGGATCGGCTGTGGCCAATTCTTTGGCCGTCGCATTCACCAGGTCCGTGCCCCGCTGAATAAAGCGCCGAACATCGCCGTCGGTAATGACGCCGAGCAACGCCCCGTCGTGATCAACCACCGTCGTCATCCCGAGCTTTTTCGCCGTCATCTCCAGCATGGCCGCCATGCCTCCGACGGTGCCTTGCACCATCGGGATCTCCGGATCAGCATGCATGAGATCCTTCACCTTCACCAGCAATCGCCGCCCTAAGCTGCCTCCCGGATGGAACCGGGCAAAGTCTTCTGCTTTGAATTCTCGTTTCTGCAACAGGGCCACAGCCAGTGCATCGCCCAAAGCCAGCGTCGCCGTCGTGCTCGCGGTCGGGGCCAGCCCCATAGGACAGGCCTCTTCCGCCACCGACACATCCAACGCGACATCGGAGTTTTTCGACAGGGTTGAGCTCATCCGCCCTGTCATGGAGATGACCGGAATGCCCAAGCGTTTCACGAACGGCAACAACTGCAACAACTCCTGAGTTTCTCCGCTATTCGAAATTGCCACCAAGACATCCCGACGAGCCAACATGCCGAGATCGCCATGCACGCCCTCAGCCGGATGCAAAAAGAACGAGGAGGTTCCGGTACTGGCCAGGGTAGCGGCAATTTTTTGCCCGATCAACCCCGACTTTCCCATCCCGGAAACCACGACCTTCCCCTTACAGCGAACGAGCACTTCCACGGCCTTGACGAATCGTTCATCGAGCCGGCTGATCAACGCTTCAACCGCTCGAGCCTCGATCTCGAGCACACGACGCCCTTCAGCCAAGCTCTCTTCCGCTTTAGCGGTCTTGGATTCTCGCCCAGATGCTCTCACCGTCATAGATCAGCTCCACCTCGCGATCGTGAATCGGCTGCCGGTACTCTTTGGGGCTTGCTCTGTCACGCGGACGGGATCAGTTTCTTGGTTTGACCACATCACATATCCGCATGATCCGTTCCAGCAGTGCCTTCAACTGATGTAACGGAACCATATTGGGTCCGTCGGACAGGGCTTCATCAGGATTCGGGTGGACCTCCATGAAGAACCCGTCGACCCCGGCCCCAGCTGCCGCACAAGCCAATGGCTCGACAAACTCCCGCTGGCCACTGGACTTTGTCCCACCGCCACCCGGCAACTGCACACTGTGGGTGGCATCGAAGACGACAGGATACCCGAAGTTCCTCATGATAGGGAAGGACCGCATATCCACGACAAGATTGTTGTAGCCGAAGGACGATCCTCGCTCGGTCAGCACGATCCGCCGACTCCCGCACTCTTCGATTTTCTTGACCGCGTTTCCCATCTCAACCGGCGAGAGAAATTGGCCTTTTTTCACGTTGACGACCTTTCCCGTCTTGGCCGCCGCAATCAGGAGATCCGTCTGCCGGCAGAGAAACGCCGGGATTTGCAGAACATCCACGACCTTCCCGGCCTCCGTCGCCTGCTCTTCCGTATGCACATCGGTCAACACCGGCAGTCCCAGCTCGTCCCTCACCCGCTTCAACACCGCCAACCCCTTTTCCAAACCAGGCCCGCGGAATGAATGGATGGAGGTTCGGTTGGCCTTATCGAATGACGACTTGAAGACGTAGGGGATTCCCAACGCCTTCGTCAGCTCGACAATTCGCCCAGCCGTATCCATGACGAGTTGCTCGCTCTCGATCACACAGGGACCGGCAATCAGAAACGGCCGCTGCCCCTGCCCGACCTTAAACGAACCGATGTCGACAAGCTGTGCCATAAATTAGTGTCCGAGCTTCTTCCGGAGCGCGGCGCCTACAAATCCGCTAAACAGAGGATGCGGGCGATGCGGCCTGGAACTATACTCAGGATGGAACTGAGTTCCCAAGAACCAGGGATGATCCTTCAGTTCCAGAATTTCGACCAGCCGCCCATCCGGCGAGAGGCCGCTCAAGACTAGTCCCTTCGCACCCAAGCGCTCGCGATAGGCATTGTTGAACTCATAGCGATGGCGATGGCGTTCGCGCACCTCGTTCACACCGTACATCTTCTGGGCCAACGTCCCCTCGCCTAACTTACAGAGATACGATCCCAGCCGCATCGTTCCGCCTTTGTCGCTGATGCCCTGCTGATCCGGCATGAGATGAATCACCGGATGGGGCGATTGCTCGTCAAACTCTGAACTGTTGGCACCCTCAAGCCCTGCCACATTGCGTGCAAACTCAATCGCAGCACATTGCATTCCTAGACACAGGCCAAGGAACGGCACCTGACGCTCCCGTGCATACCGAATAGCGGTGACTTTCCCCTCGATCCCTCTGGTCCCGAATCCACCGGGGATTAAGATCCCATCCGCCTCGCGGAGAATTCGCTCCGTCCCTTGCCGTTCGATATCTTCGGACTCAACCCAGTTGATATTGACCTTCGTCTCGTGGTCGATTCCGCCGTGAACCAACGCCTCTCCTAGGCTCTTGTAGCACTCCTTCAGCCCCACATACTTTCCGACCAGCGCGATGGAGATTTCATGCTTGGGCCGTTTGATCTTCTGGACCATCGCGTCCCACTCGCGAAGATTCGGCTGGCCGGTCTCGAGATGCAGCTGACGGACGATCAGTTCGTCCAACCCTTCTTTTCGAAAGACGATGGGCACCTCATAAATCGTTTCGACGTCTTTGGCCGTAATCACGGCATCTTTATCCACATTGCAAAACATCGCAATCTTGCCCTTGAGCTCCGGGGGAATATAGCGGTCGGTTCGGCATAAGAGGATATTCGGCTGAATACCGATTTCCCGAAGCTTGTTGACCGAGTGCTGCGTCGGCTTGGTCTTCAGTTCACCGGCCGTCCCGATGTAGGGGACCAAGGTCAAGTGAACATAGAGCACATTGTCGCGCCCGACGTCGTACGGCATCTGTCGGATGGCTTCGAGAAACGGCAGACTCTCAATGTCTCCCACCGTCCCGCCGATTTCAATGATGGCGACATCCACTCCCTTGGAGATCCGCGTGATCGCCTGCTTAATCTCATCCGTCACATGCGGCACCACCTGAACCGTCCCACCAAGGTAATCCCCACGCCGCTCCTTGGTAATGACCGAATGGTAGATCCGACCCGTCGTGTAATTACTTTCCTTCGTCAGCGAGAGCGAGGTGAATCGTTCATAGTGTCCGAGATCGAGGTCGGTCTCGGCACCATCGTCGGTGACAAACACTTCGCCGTGCTGGTACGGGTTCATCGTCCCTGGATCGACATTGATGTAGGGATCCAGCTTGAGAAACGTGATCTTCAACCCACGGCTTTCGAGGAGGTTCCCAATGGAAGCCGATGCCAGTCCCTTCCCAAGCGATGAGACCACTCCACCGGTCACAAAAATAAATTTATTCATGGCTCTCCTCTCTCCTGGACATCAGGCCGCCCCATCCCAGCTGTGCACCTCATACTTTGAAAAACACCCCGCTGCTCTTCAGCTCACGTTTCACCGCAATATACTGCTGGAGTCGTTCCGCCACGTCAGGGACGTCCTCCGGACGATCTACTCTCAGCGAGGCATGTTTCGTTTCCCACACGCGGATGCGAATACCATGGTCAAGCGCACGAAGCTGCTCGAGTTTTTCAGCGTCCTCGATGCGGCCGGTCGGTAAGGACGCCAACCGAAGTAATGTTTCTTTCGTATAGATGTACAGTCCGAGATGGATATAATGGAGTCCTCCGATAGCCTGGTGCTGAGGATCGTCTCGAACGAACGGGATTGGGGCTCGCGAAAAATAGAGCGCATCGCCTTTCGCATCAGTCACGACCTTCACCACGGTAGGATTGAGCAAATCGTCTGTTGAATCGATCACTCGCTTGAGCGTTCCCATCCCCACGCCGCTATCCAAAAACGGCTGGATGAGATCAGTCAACAGATCCGGGGTCAAGGGGATCTCATCCCCTTGCAAGTCCACGAAACAATCCCCCGCAAACATCCGAGCTACCGCGGCAACTCGATCTGTTCCTGTTCGATAATCGCCGGTCACCATGAGAGCACGCCCCCCGAACCGCTCGACCGCCTGCTTGATACGCTCGTCATCAGTTGCGACGAGCACCTCCGACACGGCACGGCAGGCCGCCGCCTGTTCGTACACATGCTGAATCATCGGCTTGCCGTTCAGCTCGACAAGCGGCTTCCCAGGAAAACGGGATGATCCGTATCGAGCGGGAATCACCACGGTCACGGTTCTGGACGTTTTAATCATGTCCAAAGGCCTCAGACAACTGTGTCGGCGACACCGTCGCGGTTCCCACCATTCCGACCACGATCCCGGCTGCATAATTGGCCATCATCGCTCCTGTCTTGATGTCTGCCCCTGCCGCAAGGGCCAGCGCCAGCGTCCCGATGACCGTATCCCCCGCACCGGTGACATCATAGACTTGCCGCGCTTTCGTCGGAAGATGCCAGGACCGCCCATCCCCTTCATAGAGACTCATGCCCTTTTCACCACGCGTAATCAGAACGGACTGACAACCAAGCCGCTGGCGGATCATGGCTCCGGCTTCGTTGATGGTTTGATTGTCATCCCCGTGCATCCCCGACGCCTGGGTTGCCTCAAGGTGATTCGGCGTAATGACGGTCACGCCCTTGTAGAAATTAAAGTGTTCCACCTTCGGATCGACGATGACCGGAACCCTGCGTAACGCCGCCAGACGGGTAATCTCCATCATCAGGGTTGATGACACGACGCCTTTGGCATAGTCCGACACCACAATACAGGAGAGCTCACGGAGTTTTGACTCCACATACCGAACGATCTTCCGACGAAGCGGCGCCCTCAACTCAGTTCGACCCTCGATGTCATAGCGGACGATCTGCTGGTTGTGGGCGATGACCCGACTCTTCCTGGTCGTCGGTCGCTCACGATCGATCACGACGCCGCCCAGACTGGCCCTGGTGTTCCCGAGTGCCTTGAGCAAACGTTTTCCGCTCTCATCCGCTCCGATTACTCCGCAGAGAGAGGCTTTTCCCCCGAGCGCCAGAATATTGCTGTAGACGTTGGCGGCTCCACCCAATCGGATCGACTCCGACTCGACATGAACCACAGGGACGGGCGCCTCAGGAGAGATGCGGCTTACTCGCCCCATCACATAATGATCAAGGATCAAATCGCCGATGACAAGAACAGAGGCCTGGGGAAATCGTTGCAGGTACGCTCGGAGTACCGTGGATGAGGGGAACTCGCCCTTCCCGGATGAATCCTTCTTGGGAAGCACGACACCACCGCTTTTTTTTACTGAATGGCTTTGGCGAATCGTTCCCACCGAACCCACTCCGTCCAATTTCCCTGCCCATTCCAGGACCAATAGATACGGAACGCTTTGCCGCGGATCTTCTCCTCACGGACGTACCCCCAAAACCGACTGTCCAGGCTTTGGTCGCGATTGTCGCCCATGACGAAATAGGACTCCTCAGGCACCGTCACTGGACCAAAATTATCACGAGGGTTGACCGTCCCGTCGATGATGCCGGGATCAATGCGTTGGGTAAAGGCTTTATCATCAAGCGGCTGACCGTTCACCAGGACCACCTTGTTCCGTAACTGAACGGTGTCGCCAGGCAATCCCACGATGCGCTTGATAAAATCCTTCTCTTCATCCTCGGGAAACCGAAAGACGATGATATCGCCACGTTGCGGCTTGCCGAACGTGACGACGGTGGTGGATGTATAACAATTGACCGGTGGAAAATTCCATTGCAGTTTGCAATCCGTCGGCCACTGCAGACCATAGGACAGCTTGCTGACCAAAATATGATCACCGATCAGCAAGGTCGGAATCATGGACCCTGACGGAATCTTGAAGGCCTGCACAACGAACACGCGAATGGCGAATGCCAACAACATCGCGACGATGATCGCTTCGGCATACTCTCGAACAATAGACTTGCGTCCGGCCTGGTCGGCGCTGTCGGCAACCTTGGCGCCGGTCAGCGACGCCGGTTCACTGGACCTCGACCCACCGGACAACTTGTCCGCATTGCGCTGGTTCGAATCGGGGCTCATTCTTCTCCGACCTTCAGAATCGCCAAGAAAGCTTCCTGTGGCACTTCGACACTGCCGACCGCTTTCATGCGTTTCTTTCCTTCCTTTTGTTTCTCCAGTAACTTCCGTTTCCGCGTGATATCACCACCATAGCATTTCGCCAACACATTCTTCTTCATGGCCCCGATGGTCTCACGCGCCACGATTTTACTTCCGATGGCCGCCTGAATCGCGATCTCATACATCTGCCGGGGAATCAATTCCTTCATTTTCTCGGCCAGCTGACGCCCGCGTTGCACCGAACGATCTTTATGCGTGATAAAAGACAAGGCGTCAACCGCCTCACCGTTCAGGAGGATATCGAGTCGCACCAGATCGGATTCGCGATAGCCGAGCAACTCGTAGTCCAGCGACGCATAGCCCTGCGTCCGGGACTTGAGTTTATCGTAAAAATCCAGAATGACCTCATTGAGCGGCAATTCGTAACTAATCACCACCCGCGTCGGATCGAGGAAGTGGATGCTTCGCTGAATGCCTCGACGCTCCTGGCACAGCTGGAGAATGGCGCCCATATACCGTTCGGGCGTAATGACCGACGCGAGAATGAACGGCTCCTCGAACGACTCAATGCTGCTGGGTGGCGGGAGCTGTGATGGATTCATGACCTCCAACACCTCGCCTTTGGTCGTCATCACGCGATAGACGACGGTCGGGGCGGTGGTGAGGAGCGTCAAGTTATATTCACGCTCGAGCCGTTCCTGAATGATCTCCATATGGAGAAGACCCAAGAACCCGCACCGGAACCCAAACCCCAAAGCCAACGACGTCTCCGGTTCGTAGACGAATGAGGAGTCATTCAGCCGGAGCTTGACCAGCGCATCCCGCAAATCTTCATACCTGGCTGTGTCGGTGGGATAGAGACCGCAGAACACCAACGGCTTGACGTCTTTATACCCTGGAAACGGCTCAGCCGTAGGCGAGACCGCATCGGTCAGCGTATCCCCAATCTTGACGTCGGCGACTTCCCGCATATTCGCACAGAGATACCCGACTTCGCCGGTCAGCAGCTCCGTCTTCTTCGTGCGTTTGGGCGCAAAATGCCCGACTTCCATCACTTCAAACGTGCGATCGTTCGACATGACTTTAATTTTCATGCCAGGCCTGATCGCCCCATCCACCACTCGCGTGAGCACGATCACACCCTGATAGTTATCGAACCAGGAATCAAAAATCAGCGCCTTAAGCGGAGCCTGCGGATCTCCGGAGGGAGGTGGGATCCGTGCGATGACTGCCTCCAAGACCTCCGGCACACCTTTGCCCTCCTTCGCACTAATGGGAAGGGCATTGTCGGCTTCCAGCTGCAACACATCTGAAATCGACTGTTTGGTTCCTTCAAGATCCGCGCTCGCCAGATCAATCTTATTGATCACCGGAATAATGGTCAGGTTGTTCGCCATCGCCAGATTCACGTTGGCAATCGTCTGCGCCTGCACCCCTTGCGTGGCGTCAACCAGTAAGAGGGCCCCCTCGCACGCAGCGAGGCTCCGCGAGACCTCATAGGTGAAGTCGACATGCCCCGGCGTATCGATCAAATGCAATGCATAGGTCTTCCCGTCCCGGGCCTTGTACCGGATCGCCACTGCATGGGCCTTGATCGTAATGCCACGTTCCCGCTCGAGGTCCATGGCATCGAGGATCTGATCTTTGGCTTCTCGGGCAGTAACTGCGCCAGTAGCTTCTAGGAACCGGTCAGCGAGGGTTGATTTGCCGTGATCGATATGGGCAATGATGGAAAAGTTGCGTATAAGACTTTGCAAATCCTAACTCATTTGGTGAAAATCGGTTCATTATAGTAACTGCCTCCCGGGTTGTCAAAAGAAGTGTATCGGGTCAGAACACATAAAAGCGGCAAGAGCCTCAAGGTAGCCTGGCCCAAACGTCGAGCTGTGTGATTCCTGACGCCCCAGAACACGAGCAGGCCTCGTTGGACCGAATCGGTCCGATGAGGCCTGCTCGAATACCGACCCGTTTGAGGGTGAGCGGTCTGCTGAAAACTGACCAGCGCATGTGTTCGTGCATACGCCTCCATCCATCGTTATCCCGTCCCCCTCTCAATAACCTCAGAAGCTGTTACCGGAGACGGCAGCCTCACGAGACTGAGAAACCGGTTCGATGAGAATCAGCGGTTTACTCGACCTACAACTGTGTGATCACGTATCATCAGCCCTATTGAGGCAACCGGTCTCGCTCATTCGCACAAGAGGCTCACATGGAGCGCATCGTCAACTTGCATATTGAAAAACTCCCAGAGGGCGTCTACCTGGCAACCTCCGACGCAATCCAGGGACTCGTGGTACAAGGACGGACGATCCAAGAAACTATCGAGATCGCCCGTGATGTCGCGAAGAAACTCGTCGAGGCCAGGCAAGAAGGCGAAGGGGAATCTCCGCTTCCTCCGGCACGTGACAAATTCGATTATCCCCTCATCGTCAATGCCTAATGGGACGACTCGCCGGGTTCAGATACCGGGAAATCGTCCAACGGCCTAAAGCCCTCGGATTTTAGTTCGACCGTCAGGCTGCAGGGAGCCACGAGATTTTGGTGAACCCATGGTCTCATCAATACACCACGATCCCGAACCATCCTGGTGACATGCCCGAATGGACTCTCCGCGCCATCCTCAAACAGGCCGGCGTGTCTCCCGATCAATTCTTGAATACATAACCCCAGCACCCCCAAGAACAGCTCGCCCGTCTACTCTGTTCCGCCAAGTTGACCAGCTGAGAACCTCAGCCACCAGACATCCGCAATAGTCACGACAACCCACTTTTCGCGTCGTGTTCTTAAAATATTCCCGACCCCTTTTTATCATCTAGCCTTGACCAAGCAAGTAGTTCTTCAGATTTGTGGCAACATCTGGATGCAGCGGACTCAGTTCCGCTGATTTGGCAAACGGCGCCTGATCAAACGTCACCGCCCGTTGACCAAAGAATACCCCCATCAAGGAGGCGAGACCACCGCCTAAACTATGACCGGTAAATGTACTGGTCGCACCGGGATTGCCATGGAGAACTTTGAGATAGTAGCGCGCTGCATCATTCAGCTGTGCAGCACCGAAACCCGTGGCTAAACCAAAATTGGCAAAATTGTCGACAGTAAATAACCCATCGGTCCCGGCATACGAGATGACGATTTCTTTATCCGCTCCAGTTCCCCTACTAAACGAGACCGCCTCAAAACCGCTGGAGGAGGGTGTGAAGTCTGGATTATTAGGCACATGAAGGAATTCAGTCCAGCCTGTTGGAACAGGAAAGAAGTTAATGCCAGTGGGATTGAGAGTTGATTGATAGGCCCGCCCCGCCATCAATGCGTATTCGACTGTTGATACCATAACTATTCTCCTTAGACATAGATGCGCGAGAAGCTACCAGTCCGTGCCATACGTACTCTTATGCTACTCTGGCGCCAATGGCCACCAGTTATACTCCAGAGGTTTTCCGTCTACTTCTGGAGCTATACGCTTTCCTGCTGCCGTCGTTGGAATCAAGCAACTAGTAGTTCCTGTACCGTGCCTCACCATCTCCCGCAAAATAGTTTTATATTCTGGCTGCTGGTACCCAGCTATTACACGCTTGATTGCCTCTGCAGAGACGAACCGCGTGCCAAGTTTTTTGACCTCAATGTCAGGCATAGAAAAGATCATGTTGGGGGTGGTGATTTCTGCTGGCAACTCGTGTAAGGGGATGCGTCTCCACTCCTTATCGTGGTAACGGGAGATCACATAGGGTGGATTGGGCCTGCCCCATTTGTTATAGGACAGGCACCCCATCTGTTATAGGACAGGCACCCCATCGGATAGACCACGAGGTACGGTGTACCACCGGAGATGTCGACTGCCATAGGCAGAAAATTCGCCTGGCCAAGATCGGAGCTGGCGTGATCCTCCCATGTGATGGTTTGGTTATTGCCGGGCACGGTAAACCTCAGCCGCTGATCGGTGAATGAGGGCTTTTGTCCGACCTCATGCCGCCCACCCCGTTTGACCATGCGGTCGACGACCATCTTGCTCCCGTCGTGCAGCAGGACTTCTTCTTGCCAGCTCTCTCCCCCGAACGGAAGCGCGCCCAGTGCCCCGCACGCACTCGTCGCAATCACGATGATCAGACTGCTTATTGGGAAGAGCCTTCGCAACCGAGATCGGTTCCTCATGCCGCCATCCTTTTCTAGCCGTCCTCGTCCCTACTCCCTGGCCTTTGGTCTGTCCTTCCTCGACTCCCGTAATCCCAGCAAGACCTGCTGGATCTGCTGCTGCAACTGTGCCAATGCATTCCCGCCCATCGCACCCGAGAAACAAGATGCCCGCCCAAACCTATTGCTGCCGTTTGAGCATCCTTGTGGTCTTCGCGATCGCCGCAGCAGCGCTGGTTCGATGAAGCCGAAGTCGAGATAGGCGATGCCTTGCGCCACACCGACGTCCGTATAATTCGCCGCGCGTGGATGCGCGGAGGAGTCGGAGGGGTTCAGGCGAACGTTCACGGGAGTTATGGTCGGTTTGGATTCACTCATGACACCACCTCATGGACTGAGACTGAATCGACCGCGCCGGCTGAGCGGCGAGACGGTCAACAGCCCCAGACCATACAGGCATCGATCACGCTTGCAGGCAAGAGACGACGAAGATGAACGAATGCAAAAAGGAGAGGACCGTTGACGGGGATCGAGTGAATACAACACCGAATTCACGGATGCCTCTCCGCTCTGTCATTGATGCGGCAGGGTGAGACACTAGGCAAGGACCCCACCATAACGCGGCGCACCCTACCATCTTCGCTTCAGAATGCAAGCCCGCGCTCTGAGATTCTCGTTGCCTATCTCTCGCATCTTGCACATGAACGACGAACCACCGTACGACGGACTCACGGCCCGGAGTCCTGTCGCGAGCAAGCGACAAGAGGACTTTTGCTCTGTCCTCATGCTATAAGCCAATATCTTTTTTATCGTGGCTCGTACACCAACCACTCAACAATTGAAGGATTGGGACCGCCGCTACCTCTGGCATCCGTTCACCCAGATGCGGGAGTGGGAGCAGGAGGAACCCCTCATTATCGAGCGTGGGAAAGGCTCGTATCTGATCGACACCGAAGGCAAGAAATACCTCGATGGAACCTCCTCGATCTGGGTCAATCTCCATGGTCACCGCCACCCGACCCTGGATCGAGCCATCAAGAAACAGCTCGACAAAATCGCCCACTCGACATTTCTCGGGCTCTCGAACCCACCGGCGATTGAGCTCGCCCGTGAGTTGATCCGCATCGCTCCCAAGGGGCTCACCCGCGTCTTCTATTCGGACAACGGCTCAACGGCGGTTGAAATTGCCCTGAAGATGGCCGTCCAGTACTGGCAACAGCAGCATCCTGAGACCGGGCCAAAGCACACATTCCTCCATCTCAAACTCGCCTATCACGGAGATACGATCGGGGCCGTGAGCGTCGGCAACATCGACCTGTTCCATGCGCGGTTTAAACCGCTCCTGTTTCCAACGGTGGAGGTAGAGCCGCCCCACTGCTACCGCTGTCCGCTCAAACTCACATACCCCTCCTGCAACATCGCCTGCATGGAGCCGATCGCCGACATCCTCAAGAACCGCCATCGAGAGTTGGCCGGTGTGATCATCGAACCAATCATGCAAGCTGCCGCCGGGATGATTCCGCAACCGCCCGGATACCTCAAACGCATTCGTGAGCTGTGCACACAGTACAAGGTGTTATTGATCGTCGACGAAGTCGCCACGGGATTTGGACGAACCGGCAAGATGTTCGCCTGCGAGCATGAAGGCGTCACGCCGGATCTCATGGCCCTCAGCAAAGGACTCACCGGCGGATATATGCCGCTGGCGGCAACCTTAACCACGGATGCCATCTATCAAGGATTTCTCGGAAGGTACGATGAGTTCAAAACATTCTTTCATGGCCACAGTTTTACCGGCAATCCACTGGGCTGTTCTGTGGCGCTCGCGAATCTTCATGTGTTTCGTCAGGAAAAGACGCTCGCTCGACTCGCCACCAAAATCAAGTTCTTCAGCCGGTTACTCGCACCGCTTGCGGCAATCCCTCGGGTGGGCGATATTCGTCAACGGGGATTCATGGTGGGAATTGAATTGGTCAAAGAGAAAACGACCAAGGCCCCCTATCCACTCAGCGCGAAGGTTGGCCACCGCGTGTCAGCTATCGCTCGATCAAAGGGGCTGATCTTGAGACCGATCGGGAATGTCCTTGTGCTCATGCCGCCACTCTCGATCTCCAAAGGCGAATTGAAGAAAACGGTGGAAATTCTCAAGCAATCCATAGAAACTCTGCAGATCAATTCCTATTCGAACGACGACACACACAACAACCGGTAGCACCACATGCCCTCTATGCAAACCTGTGACTTTCTCATCATTGGCGGCGGAGTCATCGGCCTCAGTATCGCGCGCGAACTGCGAACACGGCGCGGAGATGCCCACATCCTCTTGATTGAAAAAGAGCCCTCCTGTGGAGCCCATGCCAGCGGGCGCAACAGCGGAGTCCTCCACGCCGGCTTCTACTACTCACCCGACAGCTTGAAAGCCAAATTTACACGACTCGGGAATGAGCGACTCACGGCGTACTGCGAGGAGAAACAGATCTCTCTCAATAAGTGCGGGAAGCTGGTGGTCGCTAAAGATGCATCGGATTTACCGTCGCTCGACGAGTTGTTCCGACGAGGCCAGATCAACGGCATTGAACTCCAGCCCCTCACGGACACAGAAGCCAAATCGATTGAACCTCGAGTCAAAACCTATCAACGGGCCCTGTTCTCTCCCCGTACGTCGACCGTCAACCCGCTCCATGTCGTCAATGCGATGCAGCAGGATGCCATCCGTGAGGGTATTCACATTCAGTGTGGCACGGCCTATCGAGGCCGAGACCATGAGGCCGTTCGGACAAACCAGGACCGCATTGCCGCTGGGTACGTCGTCAACGCCGCAGGTCTCTACGCGGATAAAATCGCCATGGACTATGGGTTTTCAGAAAAGTATCGAATTCTGCCCTTCAAGGGACTCTACCTCTACTCTGATGAGCCCCCAGGATCAATCCGCACGAATATTTATCCTGTCCCGGATCTCAGAAACCCGTTCCTTGGTGTTCATTTCACGATTACGGCTGACGGAAAAGCCAAGATCGGCCCGACGGCCATTCCAGCCATGTGGCGTGAAAACTACGAAGGGTTCGGGAATTTCGATCTCGGTGAGCTGATGGAAGTCGCGAGTCGAGGGCTCGGCCTGTTAACGGGAGCAGGATTCGATTTCAGACGGTTGGCACTGGAAGAAATTACCAAGTACTCTAGAGGTAAGATGGTTGCCCTGGCCTCTGTCCTCGCGGAAGGGGTGGACGAGCGTAACTATCAGAAGTGGGGGCGCCCCGGCATCCGCGCGCAACTCCTCGACATCACCAAAAAGAAACTCGAAATGGATTTTGTCCTCGAAGGCGACCATCGTTCGATGCACGTGCTGAACGCGGTTTCTCCGGCCTTTACCTGTTCACTCCCCTTTGCGAGCTACGTCTGCGACCATATCGACAAGGCGATCCGTTGACACAGTAGGTTGCTAAAAAATCCCTCCAGCTGCATTCTCACATCGCTCAGAGGCTCAACGTATAGAAGGCGAAAGCACAGTACCTCTTCGCTCGCTGTGGCCCTGTTCGGTGAAGGCCGCGTCTTGGCGCGACGGGGTGGGTGGGTGAGAACGAGTCTCTTGGAACAACCTGCGACTCAGCTAGTCTGGTCAGCAGAGACGAACTTCTTCCCCCACGCCAAACTGAAGACCCCGTGCCGCACTATCTTCCTGCAGAAAAATTTCCAAGTTCCCACCGCTATTGATCAGCGCAGACGGACTCTGACGATGGCCTTGGCTGTAACTTTCAACCAAATCATTGATGATATAGGTTCCGATGTGAATCTCCACAGCTTGTCCCGTCACACCCCGAAACTCCCGAACCTGTCTCGCGGTGATATTAGAAATGAGATTGCCGAACCGATCGACCGACACGACCTTTCCAATCAACACATCCTCGTGCCAGACCGGGATCGCGACAGAACGCTGAATTGGGTCGTGGACGGTCGGCCCAAAAAACGACGGTGGGAC
>Ga0224510_10001431_pt1 | contig 15746 bp, 14 predicted proteins | sample SF_May12_sed_USG_FD_170161 | JGI IMG/M metagenome (GOLD analysis project Ga0224510, IMG submission 170161) | Sediment microbial communities from San Francisco Bay, California, United States - SF_May12_sed_USGS_4_1 | ecosystem: Environmental > Aquatic > Marine > Sediment | place: USA: California... | reverse complement strand
CGTGTTGCGGGCCGGCACATAAGTGATGGGAATGCCGGTGGTCGCCAGTTCAGGCAAGTCGACGCTGCGATCGGTCAGCGCTGATCCGCCCAGCTCACCGATTGGCAGCGCGAGAACGCGATGCTCCAGGGCGCCCAGTGCAGTTGCGACGCGTCGCGCTGCGTCCAGCTCCACACGGTGACGCTGGCCGTAGTCGAAACTTAGCGCGTGGCAGTGATGGCCGCGCTCGCGGGCCATGGCCAGAACCGTCGCAGAGTCCAGGCCACCGGAAACCAGCACTACAGCCGGGGATCCGCTCTCATTCGATTCAGCGGCCAGGCGAATCTCCCCACAAAACCTTGTGCAGCTGGACCTGGAGTCTCACGGGCAGGCGGTCGGCCAGCATCCAGTCGGCGAGCTGTCCCGCGGACAATTGCAGGTAGCTTGGCGAGAACAGTACCGTGCATTGCGAATCGAGCTGCCACGAACGCAGCAGTTCGCGACTCCATTCATAGTCATTTCGGTCGCAGATGACAAACTTCAGCTGGTCACTGGCACGCAGGCGCTGCGCATCGAGGTTGAGGTTGCGATGCGACTCGCCAGAGCCCGGTGTCTTGACATCGATGACCCGCACGACGCGCATGTCGACGCCGCTCGCATCGATTGCGCCGCTCGTCTCCAGTGAAACCAGGAGTCCTGCCTCGCAGAGGCGCGCAAGCAATGCAATACAGGATTTCTGCGCCAGCGGTTCGCCGCCGGTCACGCAGACATGGCGCGCGCCCGAGGCCAGGGCCTCGTCCACCAGTGCATCGAGGTTTCGCCATTCACCGCCGTGAAAGGCGTATGCGGTGTCGCAGTACTGGCAACGCAGCGGACAACCCGTCAGGCGAATGAAAAACGTGGGCCAGCCGGCCGCATCGGCTTCGCCCTGCAGTGAATAGAAAGTCTCGGTTATCTTGAGACGTGCCACTGCCGCCATCGGCGCATCGGACGCGGCGACCGCCCTGCCCTGCATTGCGTTTCCTCAGTGTCCTTCGGCCGCCATGCGCTTGAGTCGCTCGGCGGCTCCCGCCGCGGCGGTCGCATCGGGGAATTCCTGCGTGACACGCGCAAGCGCCCTGCGCGCCAGACCATAATTCCCCAGTTCATAGTGACAGTAGCCGGCCTTCAGCAGGGCATCCGGCAGCTTCCGCGAAGCGGGAAATTGCGTCAGCACGGTCTCGAAAGCCGCAAGGGCTGCCGGGAAGGCGCGCTTCACGTAGTACACCTCGCCGAGCCAGTACTGCGCATTCGCCGCAAGTTCGTGTTCCCGGTGCTGCCCGAGAAATGCCTTGAACGCCGCCGCCGCTTCGTCGTAGCGGCCCTCCTTCAGCAAATTGAATGCAGCCTGGTATTCGGCGTCCGGTCCGGCGGCAGGAGTCGTGGCCTGTGCGGCGGTCATCGCCGTTTCGGCCGTACGCAGCCGCGCATCCAGGTCAACATACTGGTCGCGCTGCTGGCGGCGAGCGGCATCGAGATCGTGCTGCGTTGCCTCCAGCTCACCGCGCAGCGCGCGAATCTCGGCGCTTAGCGCATCGAGCTGGTGCGACATTTCAAGCAGGGCCTGGTTATCGAGTTTTTGTTCGACGGCGCCCATGCGCTGTTCCAGGGAGCCGATGCGCTCGCCCTGCGATTGCGACCTGGCGGGCGCGGCTGCCGCCGACACCAGTACGGCAACCGCCAGGCCCGTTGCGGCTCTCCAGCTCATGGGTTCAGCGCCCGTAGACGATTTCGACGCGCCGGTTCTTTTCATACGCGGCCTCGTCGCTGCCCTCGACCGCCGGGCGTTCCTCGCCATAGCTGACGGTGGTGAGCTGGACATCGGTGGCCCCCTGCAGCAGCAAGGCGCGCCGCACGGCCTGCGAGCGCCGCTCTCCGAGCGCGATGTTGTATTCACGCGAGCCGCGCTCGTCCGTATGGCCCTCGAGGCGCACGCGTGCCGCCCCGAATGCGGCCAGGTGCTTGGAATGGGCGCTGATGGCGGTCGCGTATTCCGGCCGAATGTCGCTACGGTCGAAATCGAAGTAAATCACCGTCGCAACCCCAGCGGGCGCGCTGGTCGCGCTGGCGCCTGCCCCTGAATCCGGCAAACTGCGCGACTGGCCGACCTGGCCCTCGCCGCCTGCGCCTGCGGCACCGGAATCCCCAGATACGGAGGTATCGGGCTGCGAATCCGGCACGGTGGTCGGTTTCTTCGGGCAACCGGCGAGCAGCAATGCGCTCGTCGCAATCAACAGCATTGGTATCAGACGCATCGGTAAGACTCCTTGGCTCGGATTCACATCAAAACACGACGCGGCACGCCGCGCACGCTCAGTAAAGGAATGGCGACCAGGCAGGTTCGCGGACCTCGCCCGCGGTCGCTGCCAGGCGCTGCTGGATGTGGCCGTCGATCGACACCAGCGACAGCACGCCGCGTCCGCCCTCGCGGGTCGCGTAGATGATATCCGCCCCGTTCGGGGCGAATGACGGCGATTCGTCGAGACGGCCGTTGCTCAGGATGCGCATGCCGCCATGCTCCAGGTTCACAGCGGCGATGCGGTAGGCACCGCGGTCGAGTGTGACGACCGCGAGCTCGCGCCCGTCGGGTGAAACCCGCGGTCGGGCGTTGTAGCTGCCCTCGAATGTGATGCGGCGCGGCCGGTCCCCGGCGGCGAGCCCCTGGCGATAGATCTGCGGGGCACCGGCTCGATCCGACGTGAAATAGATCGACCGTCCGTCCGGGGACCATGCCGGCTCGGTATCGATGGATGGGTCGTCGGTCAGGCGGCGCAACTCCTGGGTCGCGAGCGACAGCAGGTAGACGTCCACATTGCCATCGCGACGCGACAGCGCGACCGCGAGCTGGTCACCGTCCGGTGACCATGCGGGCGCGCTGTTGATGCCCGAACGGGCCGATACCCGGACCTGTTCGCCGGTCCTGAGCGTCTGCACGTAGATCGCTGGCAGGCTGCTGTGAAACGACACATAGGCCAGCGAGCTTCCGTCCCGGGACCAGGCCGGCGACATGATCGGCTCGGGTGAACTGAATACGATGCGTTCGTTGGCGCCGTCGGCGTCCGCTACGATCAGGCGGTAGGTCCTGGCTGTCAGTGGCCCATCGACGGCGACATAGGCGATGCGGGTCGCGAAGGCGCCTCGTACGCCCAGGATGCGCTCGTAGACGGCGTCGGCGACACGGTGGCTGGCGGGCAGCAGTGCGCCCTGGTCTGCCGGCAGCGCGGCCCCCAGCAGGCGCTCGCCCGTTGCGACCTGCACCAGTTCGTAGCGAATCTCGAATCGCCCGTCCGCGAGGCGCAGCAAATTTCCGACGACCACGTAATCCACTTTCAGCATGCGCCAATCGGGAAGATCCGCCGCGTCGGCCTGGTGCGGGAACTCGAGCATCTGGCCGCGTGGCAGCGCGCGAAACCTGCCGCTGCGTTCGAGATCCGCCTGCACGGTGGCGGCGACGTCCCAGGCAGCGGCGCCGTCCGACTCCCAGCCGAAGGGGACGATCGCAATCGGCACGGTCTCGGCCATCCCGCGCAGGATCTGCACGGTTAGCTCGGCCGTCGCAGGGGCCGACTGCAGAAAAGCCAGCAGAAAAACGGCGATTACGCGTCGAATCATCGGCATCCTCATTCCTCCGACTTGAACACCAGGCGCACCTCGCGCTCGAACAATGCCGGTTGCGGCGGCGGCGGCAGTGGTGAGGCATTCCGGATCGCGTTCTCGACGGACTGCCTGAAAGCCTCACCACCATTGCAAGTACCGAATCGGACCGCAACCACTTCGCCGCCCGGGATCTGCGTCACGAAGGCGACGCATGTGGCCCCCAGGGGCGTACCGGGTGGCTTGAACCAGCGCCTCTCGACATGGGCCTGCAGCGCAGCCACGTACTGCGCTTTCAGACTCTGGAAAGCCGCGCCGGTTCGCTCTTCCTCTTCAGCCAGGCGCGCACGGAGGTCAGCCTCGCGCTCGGCCTTCCTCTTCTGTTCAGCAGCGGCCTTGGCGCGCGCCTGCTGCTCGGCTTTCAGCTTCGCATCTGCTTCCGCCTTGCGGCGCGCCTCGGCTGCAGCCTGCGTCTTCCGCCGTTCGGCCTCATCGGCTTCGATCCGGCGTTCCTCCACGGCCCTTTTTTCGGTTTCGATCCGCGCGATGCGCTCCTCTTCCTTGCGCTGTAGCGCAGCCTGCCGCTCCTGTTTCCGTTCGTCTTCCTTGCGCAGGCTCGCTGCAGCCTGCAGCACTGCCTGGTTGACGATCACTGCTTCGATCTGCAGGCCCTGAGGAGGAAGCTCCTCTTCGGGCAGCACGAAGCTCACCAGCAGCAGGCCGGCGATCGCCACGTGCAGGGCAATTGCCCAGCCGAATGGCGCCAGCGTAGGCCTCATGGCGACGCTCATCGTCGCCGCTCGAGTTCCTTGAGTGCGCGCACGGCCTTGGGGTCGGTCAGAAACCCGATCTTCGTGGCGCCAGCCTGTTGCAGCAGCACCATGCCCTGAACGACGCGGCCGTAGGGTACCCGTTCGTCTGCCTTGATCAGCACGGGCGTTGCCTTGTCGCGGCTGAGCACGGCCGTTGCCCGGCGCGCAACCTCATCTGGCTCAATCGAATTCTTCTCGTCGTCGCCGACATTGAGGTAATAACGGCCCTCGCGGTCCACCGACAGCACGAGTGGCTCGCGGTCCTTCAGAAGTTCTGGGTCCAGCGGCTGCGCGTTCGCGTCCGGCAGTTCGACCTGTACGCCCTGGGTCAGGAGCGGCGCGGTGATCATGAATATGATCAGCAGCACCAGCATGACGTCGATGTACGGAACTACATTGATCTCGCCCATCAGCTTGCGGCGGCGCGGGTTGGCTGTCATTTCAGGCGTTTCGCGACGCCGCGTGACGCTGCAGCACGGTCGAGAACTCCTCGGTGAAGGTGTCGTAGCGCAGTTCGAGGCGATTGACCTTGTCGGCGTAGCGGTTGTACGCGACCACGGCGGGGATCGCGGCAAACAGGCCCATCGCGGTCGCGATCAGCGCCTCCGCGATGCCGGGCGCCACCAGCGCGAGTGTCGCCTGCTGCACATTGCCGAGGCCCTGGAACGCACCCATGATTCCCCACACCGTGCCGAACAGGCCGACATAGGGGCTGGTGGAGCCGACGGTCGCGAGGGTGGCGAGACTTTCTTCGAGCCGGTCTATCTCGCGCAGTTGCCCAACACGCATCGCGCGGCGCACGCCTTCGAGCACCTGGTCCGGGGTCATTCCCGACTGGGTACGAAGGCGCGAGAACTCGCCAAACCCTGCCTCGAAGATGCCCTCCATGCCAACCGCAGTGCCACCACGGGCTTCGATCGTGCGGTAGAGCTTGCCGAGGTCACCACCGGACCAGAATGCGGCTTCGAACCGGCTGGCCTCGACATGGGCATCGCGCAGCAGCCGGCGCTTGCGAAAGATGATGGTCCAGGACACGAGCGAGGCGCCCAGCAACAGCAGGATCACGAACTTGACGACGGGCCCGGCCTGCAGGATCAGTTGAAATATCGAGTGTTGATCATTCAATGCCCGGTTTCCCTATGAATTGGCAAGCAAGGATGCCGGCAGCGGTCTCGGCTTCAGGCTCTCAGAGTCGAGGCAGGCGGCACGAATTGTCGCGCTGACCAGCAATTCTCCTGCGGGCGACGTGCGCCGGATTTCCTGGGCCATGGTCCACGACGCCCTGCCCCGCTCCGTCACCACGACCGAGACTTGCAGCTCGTCGTCATAGCGGGCCGGGCGATGGTAGCGAATCTGTGCTTCGACCACGACAAACTGGAGGCGTTCGTCGCGGATCAGCGCGGCCTGGTCGATACCGAGAGCTCGCAGCCACTCGCTGCGCGCGCGTTCCATGAATCGTAGATAGCTCGCGTGATAGACGACACCGCCGGCATCGGTGTCCTCCCAATAAACGCGAACCGGGAACGTGAAGGTCCCCATGCAGCCATCTATTCGCGAAACAGCGGCAGGTTGCCGCTCCCGGCATCGGCCGCCGGCGGTTCGAGACCGAAGTGCCGCCACGCGCTCTTGGTCGCCACGCGACCGCGTGCAGTGCGCATCAGGTAACCCTGCTGGATCAGGTAGGGCTCGACGACATCCTCGAGCGTGTCGCGCTCCTCGCCGAGCGTGGCGGCGAGGCTGTCGATGCCGACCGGGCCGCCGTCAAATTTCTCGATGATGCTCTTCAAGAGCCGGCGGTCGAGGATGTCGAGTCCCTGACGGTCAACTTCCAGCATGTCCAGGGCCGCCGCCGCGACCGCCTGGTCGATACGCCCCGCCGCGCGTACCTCCGCAAAGTCGCGTACGCGGCGCAGCAGCCGGTTCGCGATGCGCGGCGTTCCGCGTGAGCGTTGCGCAAGGGCGATCGCCCCACCCGCGTCGATCTCGAGTTCCAGGATGCGTGCGGCCCGCAGCACGATCAACCTGATTTCCTCTTCCGTGTAGAAGTCCAGGCGCTGCACGATGCCGAAACGGTCGCGCAGCGGGGATGTCAGCAGTCCAGCCCGCGTGGTCGCGCCGACCAGGGTGAATGGCGGCAGGTCGAGCTTGATCGAGCGGGCCGCGGGTCCCTCGCCGATCATGATGTCGAGTTGATAGTCCTCCATTGCCGGATAGAGGATCTCCTCGACGACCGGGCTCAGGCGGTGGATCTCGTCCACGAACAGCACGTCGCGGGGCTGCAGGTTGGTCAGTATGGCCGCCAGGTCGCCGGGACGCTCCAGCACCGGGCCGGAAGTCTGGCGCATGCTAACGCCGAGTTCGTTTGCGATGATATGCGCCAGCGTCGTCTTGCCGAGGCCTGGGGGGCCAAAGATCAACACATGATCGAGGGCTTCGCCGCGCCGGCGAGCCGCTTCGATGAATATGCTCATCTGCTCCTTGACCGGGGCCTGGCCCACGAACTCGGCCATCTGCCGCGGACGCACCGTGCGTTCCAGTGCCTCGTCCTCACGCGTGGGCAATGCGGCAACGACCCGGTCCTGTTCGATCATCGGATGACTTGCTACCTGGCAGCCGCCTGCAGGGCACGGCGTATGAGTTCCTCGGTTCCGGCGCCTTCATTGTCCACGGACTTGAGCAGCCGTGTCACCTCGACCGGGCGGTAGCCCAGCGCCACCAGCGCGGAGTAGGCCTCGGCCTGGGCGCTCGCACCGTCACCCGATTGTGGGGCTGACGAAATCGGTCCGAGGGCGCGGATCCGGTCGCGCATCTCGATCAGCAGCCGTTCGGCGATCTTGCGGCCAATGCCGGGTATGCGGATCAGCATGTCGACATCCTGGGCTTCGACGCAGACCAGGAAGGTCTCGACATTGATGCCGGAAAGGAGTGCGAGCCCGATCTTCGGCCCGATGCCAGAGACGCGCAGCAGGTCCCGGAACAGGCGACGCTCGTCCTCGGTCGCAAAACCATACAGCAAGTGTGCGTCTTCGCGCACCACGAGATGCGTGTGCAGATTCACTTCGCTGCCGAGTTCCGGCAACTTGTAGAAGGTCGACATCGGCGCTTCCAGCTCGTAGCCGACGCCTGCCACTTCGATGATCAGCGCCGGCGGCTGCTTTCGCACCAGCTTGCCGCGCAGGTAGCCGATCACCGGGTCCTGCCCTTGCGGCCGTTCAGCTGCCCGCCGCGATGATGCGCATGGCACAGCGCGATCGCTAGCGCGTCGGCTGCGTCGGACCCGATCCGTCCTTCGACTGCCAGCAGGGCCTTGATCATGTGCTGCACCTGCTTCTTTTCGGCGGCGCCGGTGCCGGTAATCGTCTGCTTGATGGCCCGGGGTGCGTACTCGAAGACTTCGGCACCCGCATGACAGGCCCCGCACAAGGCCGCGCCACGGGCCTGCCCAAGCTTCAGCGCACTGTCCGGATTACGGTGGATGAACACGCGCTCGATGGCGACCTCGCCCGGGGCATAGGTATCGACCAGTTCGGTGACGTGGCGGTGTATCTCGAGCAGCCTGCCCGCCATTGCACCATTGCCGACACGGATGCAGCCGCTTGCGACATAGCGGATACCGGTTTGCCCGGCGTCCACGACACCGTAACCGGTGACGCGCGAACCGGGATCCAGGCCGAGAATACGCAGCATAGGCGATATGATACCGGCAATCTCTCCGGCCCGGCACGCGCAGCGAAATGAAAACGACGACAAATGCGCCCATTGCCGGTACCAGCATCCTGGCCGACTTGCAGGCTGAACTCGAGAAACACGCAAGCGATGCGCCAGGCTGGCGCGCGGCCGCGTCACGGGGCGCCGAAGTGGCATCGATCGTCGCGGCGCTCGACGCGGAGCGAGAGATCATTGCGGGGGCGTTGCTGCAGCCGATTCTGGCCCAGGGCCTGATGGATGAGGCTTCCTCGGGCGCGTTGTTCGGCGAGCGTGTCGCCCGGTTCGCCGCCCAGCTGAACCGGCTCGGCGAGTTCCAGGCCGGCGCGCAGTGGACCCCGGATCGCGCATTGTCAGCCGCCCAGGCTGACGCCCTGCGCCGCATGTTGCTGGCGGTCGTCACCGATCCCCGCCTTGTGCTGGTGCGCCTCGCCGAACAACTTCGCCGCATGCGCGGGTCGCGCGCACTCGATGAGGCAACGCGCCTTCGATTTGCATGGGAGACCCGCGAAATCTACGCGCCGCTCGCGAACCGCCTTGGTATATGGCAGCTCAAGTGGGAGCTTGAAGATCTCGCATTTCGTCACCTCGAACCTGCGGAATACCGTCGCATCGCGGTTGAACTGAAGGAAACGCGGTCGGAGCGTGAAAAATTCATCGAAGAGGTCCGCGGCGAAATCATCACCGAACTCGGGCGCATCGGCGTCGCGGCGGAGGTCATTGGGCGGCCCAAGCACATCTACAGCATCTGGCGAAAGATGCGCCGCAAGGGGCTCGCGTTCGACCAGGTCCTGGACATCCGGGCGCTGCGGATCATCGTCGAGAATGTTGCCGATTGCTACGCGGCACTGGGCGTCGTGCACGGCCGCTGGCATTACATACCCGGCGAGTTCGATGACTACATCGCCACGCCGAAGGAGAACTTGTACCGTTCATTGCACACGGCGGTGATCGGCCCGGGCGCCGTGCCGCTCGAAATCCAGATCCGCACCCGCGACATGCATGAGCACGCCGAACTGGGCGTTGCTGCGCACTGGCGCTACAAGGAGGGTGGTGCGCGCGACGAAGCCTATGACCGCAAGATTGAGTGGCTCCGGGAGCTGCTGGCCCCTGCGGCAGAGGCCGAAAGTGACAGCGATTTCCTGAGTCGCGTGCGGGCGGACCTTTTCGAAGACCGCGTCTATGCGCTGACGCCCAAGGGCGAGATCATCGACCTGCCCGCCGGCAGCACGCCGCTCGACTTTGCCTACCACGTGCACACGGATCTCGGGCACAGATGCCGCGGCGCACGCATCAACGGCCGGATCGTGACGCTCGATCATCGTCTCGCCAATGGCGAGGTCGTGGAAATCATCCGCGGCAAGGAAATGCATCCCAGCCGGGACTGGCTGATCGAGCAGCAGGGATTCCTCGCTTCGCCGCGCAGCCGCGCCAAGGTGCGTGCCTGGTTCAAGAAACGCGATGTCGGCCAGAATCGCGAGGAAGGCCGCGAAATGCTCGAGCGTGAGCTCTCACGCCTCGGCGCCCAGAATTCGCTGATGTCGGAGCTGATCGGTGAATTCAGCGTGTCCAACTCGGATGCGCTCTGCCTGGCACTGGGCTCGGGCGATCTTTCCCTTGCGCAGTTGACCGGTGCCATCCAGCGGCGCATGCGCGGCCGCGAATCGCCGGATGCCGGGCCAGTTGTGTCAAAAGTCGTGCCGGTGCGCCGGGACGCGGCCGCCGCTGTCGAAATCGAAGGGGTCGGCGACCTGATGTCCGTCTATGCGCGTTGCTGCAATCCGCTGCCGCCGGAGCCGGTCACCGGATATGTCACGGTCGGGCGCGGCGTGACGATCCATCGTTCCGGCTGTGCGAGCCTCGCGCGCATTGCGGCGCGTGCCCCTGAGCGCCTGCTGCAGGTCGAATGGGGGAAATCGCGCGTCACGCGATTCCCGGTTGATGTTGTCATTCATGCAATGGATCGACGCGGACTGGTGCGCGATGTAAGCACATTGCTTGCGGACGAGAAGGTCAACATCGAGCGCCTGACAACACGCACCGATGCTGCGGAAGGAAGCGCCGACCTGTCGCTCAGGATTTCGGTCCCGGGACTGGACGAACTTGCGCGCCTGCTCGCGCGCCTGACCGCGCTGCCGAGCGTGATCAGCGCCCGGCGCCGTGTCTAGGGGCGCTCAGCGATTCGGTATGTCGATCGCGCGCTTGTCGGCGGCCAGGGCCGCTTCGTGCATGGCTTCCGAAAGCGTCGGATGCGCGTGGATGGTGCGCTGCAGGTCCTCGATGCTGGCAGAGTACTCCATGGCAAGCACGGCTTCAGCGATCAACTCGCCGGCCATCGGCCCGATGATGTGGATGCCTAGGATTTCGTCGCTGGCGGCATCCGCGACGATCTTGCAAAAGCCGGCGCCAGCCTCCATCGCGCGTGCGCGGCCACTCGCCGCGAACGGGAAACTCCCGGTCTTGTAGGGCCGGCCGGCCGACTTGACCTGCTCCTCGGTCTGCCCGACCCAGGCGATTTCCGGCGCCGTATAAATGACCGATGGAATGGTCCGGTAGTTGACTTCGCCGTACAGACCCGCAATCCGGTCGGCAACGGTGACACCCTCCTCCTTGCCCTTGTGCGCGAGCATCGGGCCACGTACGCAATCGCCCACCGCCCAGACATCCGGCGCGCCGGTCCGGCAGTGATCATCGACCGCGATGAACCCGCGCTCGTCCAGCGTCACGCCCGATCCCTCGCCGAGCAGTCCGGTGGTGAACGGCCGGCGACCGATCGCAACGACCAGTCGGTCCACGACGATCGACTGCGGGCCCTTCGCGTCAGAAAAACTGACATGTACGCCGTCCGTGCGGCTCTCGGCGCCGGAAACTTCGGCGCCAAGGCGAATATCGAGGCCCTGCTTCTTGAAATGACGGGAAGCCTCTTTCGCAACCTGGCCGTCCGCCATCGGCAGGAACTGCTCGAGGGCCTCGAGTATCACGGTCTCTGCGCCAAGCCTGCGCCAGACGCTCCCCAGTTCAAGCCCGATGACGCCGGCGCCGATGACGCACAGGCGTTTCGGCACTTCGGTGAACTCGAGAGCGCCCCAGGAATCGACGATGCCCTTGCCGTCGAATGCGGCCCCGCGCAGCGGCGTGGGCTCCGATCCCGTGGCGAGCACGACATGCAGTGCCTGCAATGTGCGCTTGGCACCGTCGTGCCCCGTGACTTCGACCTTGCGGCCCGCCAACAGGCGGCCGTGCCCGGTGAATGGCGTGACACCCGCGGCCTTGAACAGCGACAGGATGCCCAGCGTGCTCTGCCGCACGATCGAATCCTTGCGCTTCTGCATCGCTGCCACATCGAAGCCGACATCTCCCAGCTTCAGGCCGTGAGTCGCAAATTCATGCAACGCACGGTGAAAGATCTCCGACGATTCGAGCAGGGCCTTGGACGGAATGCACCCGGCGTTCAGACAGGTGCCGCCGAATGCCTGGCTGCCATCACGATTCTTCCATTCGTCGATGCAGGCGACCGTCAGCTTGTTCTGGCCGGCCCGTATCGCGGCCGGGTAGCCCGCCGGACCGCCGCCGATGACGATGACGTCGAAATTGTCGGCCATGTCCCCCCTCTCTTTTAAACCTGCAACAGTAACCGTGCGGGGTCCTCCAGCACTTCCTTCACTGCGACCAGGAACTGGACCGCTTCGCGGCCATCAATGATGCGGTGATCGTAGGTCAAAGCGACATACATCATCGGTCGCACGACGACCTGCCCGTCCACGGCGACCGGTCGCTGCTGGATCCTGTGCATGCCAAGGATGGCGCTCTGCGGCGCATTGACGATGGGCGTGGACAGCAGCGAGCCGAATACGCCGCCATTCGTGATCGAGAATGTGCCTCCCGTCAGTTCGTCAAGCGTGATCGTGCCATCGCGCGCGCGCTCCGCGAATCCAATGATGCCCTTCTCGAGCTCGGCAAAGTCCATCCGTTCCGCATCGCGCAGGATCGGGACGATCAGCCCGCGATCGGTCGAGACGGCGACACCGATGTCGTAATATTCATGGTAGACGATGTCGTCGCCTTCCACGGAAGCGTTGACCACGGGAGAGCGCCGCAGCGCCTCGATGCAGGCCTTGACGAAAAACGACATGAACCCGAGGCGCACCCCATGACGCTTTTCAAAGGCATCCTTGTAGCGCGAGCGGATGGCCGACAGCGCCTGCATGTCGATCTCGTTGAATGTCGTCAGCAGTGCCTGGGTCTTCTGGGCCTGGACCAGGCGCTCGGCAATGCGCGCGCGCAGCCTGGACATCGGCACGCGTTGATCGGCACGTGCGCCGGGAGGCCGGAAAGCAGGCCTCCCCGCATCCAGATGCTGGGCCACGTCGCCTTTCGTAATCCTGCCGTCGCGGCCGCTGCCGGAAATCTCGCCCGCCACCAGCTTGTTCTCCTCGACGAGGCGCTTGGCGGCCGGGGAAAGCTTGCCGGACGCGTCCTCCTTCTTCGCAGGCGCAGATTTCGGCGGCGCGGGCTTTGTAGACGCGGGCTTCGCTGGCGCCGCGGCCGGTTTCCTGGCCGGGGTCGCGGCCTGGTGCGTGGCTGCGGATTCTTCGATGATGGCCAGCAGCTCGCCGCTGCCCACCGTCGCACCGGCATCCTTCTTCAGGGCGGCGAGCACTCCTGTAACGGGTGCTGGCAGCTCGAGGACGACCTTGTCGGTCTCGAGGTCGGCAAGATTCTCGTCCCGGGTCACTGGATCGCCGGCTTTCTTGTGCCAGATAACCAGCGTCGCATCCGCGACGGATTCAGGCAGCTGGGGAACGCGGACTTCAGTGGTCATGAACTTTTCCTGCTCGTACCGGCGGCCTGCTGTCCAGTCTCGCGCAAAGCAGCCTGGACCAGCGCCTGTTGTTCTTCGATATGCAGCGCGTAAACACCAGTCGCCGGCGCAGCGGCGCTTTCGCGCCCAGCATAGCTCAGGGAATGGGTCGGTCCGAGGCTCGCCTGCAGGCGGTGGCGGATCTGGTACCAGGCGCCCTGGTTCTGCGGTTCCTCCTGGCACCAGACCACCTCCCGCGCGCCGGAGTAGCGCTCGATCATGGCCTGGTACTCGTCGACCGGGAACGGATAGAGCTGCTCGATCCGGATCAATGCAACATCGCTCAACTTTTCCGTGCGCCGTTGATCCAGCAGGTCGTAGTAGACCTTGCCGCTGCAGAAGACGAGCCGCCTGACCTGGGCGGGCGGCATCGGATCACGTTCGTCGATGACCGTGTGAAAGTAGCCCTCGGCGAGATCGGTCATCGTCGAAGTCGAATGCTTGTGGCGCAGCAGGCTCTTCGGCGTCATCACGATCAGCGGCTTGCGCAGCGCCCTCAGCATCTGCCGCCGCAACAGGTGAAACATCTGCGCGGGTGTCGAGGGCACGCAGACCTGGCAGTTCATTTCAGCCGAGAGCTGCAGGAAGCGTTCCAGGCGCCCTGAGCTGTGCTCCGGCCCCTGCCCTTCATAACCGTGCGGCAGGAACAGCGTGATGCCAGACAGGCGCTCCCACTTGGCTTCGCCCGACGTGATGAACTGGTCGATGATCACCTGTGCGCCATTGGCGAAGTCGCCGAACTGGCCCTCCCAGATCACAAGGGTATCCGGGTCCGTCGTTGAAAACCCGTATTCGAAGCCGAGTACTGCTTCCTCCGACAGCGTCGAATCCGTCACCCGGAACTGCGCCTGCTGCGCGTCGAGGTTTGCAAGCGGCACATGGGTTCGTCCACTCGCCTGGTCATGCAGCACTGCGTGGCGGTGGAAGAAAGTGCCGCGCGCGGAATCCTGGCCAGTCAGCCGGATGCGGTGGCCCTCGGTGAGCAACGCCGCATAAGCCATGATCTCCGCGGCGCCCCAGTCGAGCGGCTGCTCGCCCGCGTACATGCGCTTGCGGTCGTCGTTGATGCGTGCGACGCGCGGATGCAGCGTGAAACCTTCCGGCATGCGGGTCAGGCTTTCAGCAAGTGTCTGCAACCGTCCCGGATCAACCGTGGTTCGCGGCTTTTCCGACCAGTCCGCGCCAGCATGGCGGCTCCAGTCGACCGTATGGCGATTGCCCGTCGTGCCGGCGAAGGCGCGCGTCTGTGGCCGGCCCTCATCGAGACCGCGGCGGTATTCCTCAACCATCTCCGCGGCCTGACCCTCGGCGAGGATTTCATCCTCCTCGAGCCGGCGTCCATAGATCTGGCGCGCAGTGGGATGCTGGCGAATCCGCTGGTACATCAGTGGCTGGGTCGCCGCAGGTTCGTCCGCCTCGTTGTGCCCGTGGCGGCGGTAGCAGACCAGTTCGATGACGATGTCCTTGCGGAATTTCATGCGGTAGTCGAGTGCAAGCCGGGCAACGAATACCACAGCCTCGGGGTCGTCGGCGTTGACGTGAAAAATCGGCGCCTCGATCATCTTGGCGACGTCGCTGCAGTAAAGCGTCGAGCGTGCGTCCTGCGGGTCACTGGTCGTGAACCCGATCTGGTTGTTGATGATGATATGGATTGTCCCACCCGTGCCAAATCCTCTCGCCTGCGACAGCTGGAGCGTCTCCATCACGACACCTTGCCCCGCGAACGCCGCATCTCCGTGGATCAGCACGGGCACGACTGTGGCGCCCGAGCCATCGCCACGCCGCTCCTGCCGCGAGCGCACCGAACCCTCGACGACGGAATCGACGACCTCCAGGTGCGAGGGATTGAAGGCCAGGACGACATGGACATTGCCACGCGCCGTGCGCAGGTCGGCGGAGAATCCCTTGTGATACTTGACGTCGCCGGAACCCTTGAGCACCGCGAGGTCAACGTGGCCCTCGAATTCCGAGAATAGCGAAGACGGTGCCTTGCCGAGCACATTCACGAGCACATTCAGGCGTCCACGATGCGCCATGCCGATGACGATGTCCTCGACACCCGAGGCTCCGCAACACTGCACGAGGTCATCGAGCAGCGGTATCAGCGACTCGCCGCCTTCGAGCGAAAATCGTTTTTGCCCGACGTATTTCGTGTGGAGGTAGCGCTCAAGCCCTTCGGCGGCGGACAACTGCCATAGCAGTTTCAACTGCTCCTCCTTCGTGAGGCGATGAGTCAAGCGCCCTTCCTGAAAGCGATCCTGCAACCAGAGCCTCTCCTCGCTGCGCGAAACATGGGCAAACTCGGCGCCAATGTGGCCGCCGTAGATCCGCCGCAGCTGCGCGAGGATTTCGCGCAGCTTCATCTGCGCTTCTACGGCATTCGAGCGGCTGGCCGTGTAGAACTCGGTTTCCAGATCGGCGTCACTCAGCCCGAAATAGGACAACTCGAGTACGCGCGGTACCGGGCGTTCCAGCATCCCCAGTGGATCGATATCCGCGATCAGGTGCCCGCGATTCGCATAGATCTGGATCAATCGAGAAACCGCTGCCTGCTTCTCGGCGTCTGTGTGACCAACCGGCATGCGTGTGGCGCTCGCTTCGGGAAAGCGTCGCGGCGGTGTTGGCGCGAGTCTGGCCGGGTACGGGCCGAGACTTTCGAAAAACCGCCGCCACTCGGCTGACAGCGACGCGGGGTCGGACAGGAAGCGCTCTTCCAACGCCTCCAGGTACGGCGCCTGGGTGCTCGAGAAAGGGCT
>Ga0224510_10001430_pt1 | contig 15751 bp, 14 predicted proteins | sample SF_May12_sed_USG_FD_170161 | JGI IMG/M metagenome (GOLD analysis project Ga0224510, IMG submission 170161) | Sediment microbial communities from San Francisco Bay, California, United States - SF_May12_sed_USGS_4_1 | ecosystem: Environmental > Aquatic > Marine > Sediment | place: USA: California... | reverse complement strand
CAACCCAGCCAACATGTCTCAAGAAACCCTTTTGCAGCAAGAGCAGGAATTGGAAAAGGAACTTGATCGGATCAACGCGCGATTACAAGAAGTCCGGGATCAACTCGGCCAATTGGCTCAAACACCTGCCTCCCAACAAACCGATGATCAACGGCAAGCCCAGGTCCAGCTGCAGGAGGAGGAAGCGGTGATGCTGGAGGAAATGAGTATCGTCAGCACCAGGATCCTGAAACGGCCGGAAGGTCTGACACTGTCATCCACCCCTCAATCAGAAACCGATTCGCAACCCACCCGAACCATGAAAGAATCCCTCGAATCCCTTCCCGGCATTATTCTGCGCCAGGCGAACGGTCCCAGAGATTTCAGCATTTCCATTCGGGGATCCGGGGTCAAAACGGCCTTCGCCATCCGTGACATCAAGGTCTATGAAGATGGATTTCAGCAAACACAGTCTGACGGACTGTCACGACTCGATATACAGGACCCGTGGTTCATGAGATCGACCGAAGTCATCCGGGGAGCCGCTTCCTCGCTTTATGATAATTATGCCCTCGGCGGGATGGTGCAATTCAAAACCCGGCGGGGAAGTGACATCAATGGAGTGGAAGGTTTCTTTACGGGAGGATCCTTCGGGTATAACAAGCAAGCGATCGCCCTCGGCCACCAGTACAAGAATCTGGATGTATCGATATTTGCCAGTAACGCGGCTGAAAACGGTTACATCCATCACAGCGAATACAATACCCAGACGTTGAATTTTAATTTCCGCTTCACCATTAACGACAAACAAAACCTGTACGTCAAGGCCATCACGAACTGGCTGGACACCGACGTGCCCACCCGGCTCACCAAAAGTCAATTTGAAAAAAATTCTCGTCAAGCAGGAACCAACGCGGATGCGCTTGATCAAGGTCGACTCGACCGCCGCACCATCATCGGATTGATCCATGAATGGGCGTTGACTCCCGACCTCATCTTGACGATGGAAGGGGATTACGATGTCAAGGACATTAATCAGAATTTCTCTCAAATCACTGATAACGTCAATACCAATTGGAAACACTATTCCGATTTGCGGCACCGTGGACAGATATCCCGCATGCCGTTGAACAGCTACCTCGGGTTCTTCGTCAATAACATGGAGCAGGAGGGTAACACCTTCCAAAATTTGGGGGACAGGCATGGAACCCGAGGAACCCTGATACAGAACAACCGGGGAACCATTCGAAACATCGGAGGACGGTTCCGCGAAGAACTCACCTTTTTACCGAATTGGACTCTGGCGGCCGGGCTGGGATTCGAACAATCGATCGTGAGCATTCAGACGATCAATTATACCAATGGGGTCGTCTCCAGCCGCCCCAGTACCACCAAAACCTACTACAACTGGGCTCCGGAAATGTCACTGACATGGAGACCGGCGGCAGGCTTTCGACATTGGATCAGAGGGTCTACCGGATATGGCATCCCGCAATTCAGCAATTTGACTCGCAATCCCCTCACCGGTCTACCCGGTTCCAATTTCAAATTGGATCCCCAAAGGAATGTGAACGTGGAATTCGGCCACGAAGCCCAACTTCATCAAACCTTGAATGTTCAACTTGTGGGGTTCTGGATCTTCTTTCGCGATGAAATTATTTCGCAAAACATTTCTGGTGGGAACACGGCCTCAGTCAATGCCGACTCCTCGGAATATCGGGGTGTTGAGGCCTCCGCCGATTGGAGACCCTTACCAGGTTGGCAGTTCCACGGAGCGTACACTCACATTGATGCCAAGTATATCAACTTCACAGACCGGTATCTGGTGAATGGCGTGGCTACCAATGTCACACAGGACGGCAAGGACGTCCCCAACGTCCCAAGTGATGTCTTGAACATGAAGGTCATGTATGATCATGCGAAAACCGAATGGGGAGGCTGGGTCGAGACCAATTATTACAATAGCTATTATCTGAACAATAGCAATACCATAGGAATACCTTCCTACTGGCTCGTGAACGTCAATCTTCACAAGACCTTTAGGTTCAATAATGACTGGGTTCGCTTTGCCAAGTTCTTTTTCGAAGTGAACAACATCGCGGATAAAACCTACGCGGCGTCCGGTCAGGTCGCATCGGACGCGACACCCGATGCCAATAAGCAACTGTTCTTCGCAGGGTATGGCCGCTCATTCTACGGAGGGGTCACATTGGGGATATTCTAATTTTTCCACACATTGCTAAAAACAGGATGGGTGAGGGCGGCTATGAAGCCCCCTCACCTGCCGTATTGCCCGCAAAGCAGCCTGAAGCTGACAATCGATGAGGCAAGGCATTTGGCAGTACACCCTTTTCGCCGCAGCCTTTAGTCGCAATGCTTCTCATTCGGGTTGAATGCCATCCCTGAAATACAAGGGCTGATCATCTGAGACAACCCCAATAAAAAACGGCGAGGCACATTCCGTGCCCCGCCGTTTTTACTTCGCCCAAAGAGAACGATTTAATGGCCCTGTTGGAGATGCTTCAAGGCTTCCTGACTGTGCTCGCCTGCGACTTCGCCGTGTCCCTGTTTGCCATGTTCGACGGCTTCGTTGAGATGGCTCATCCCCTCACTGACATGGGCATTGGCACCTTCTTGTTTGGCGGCATCGGCATGAGAAAGGGCCTCCTCGGCATGCTTTGTCGCTTCACCGGCATGCCCCATTTCTCCATGGGCTTTTGCCTCGCCGGCATGCCCAATCGCTTCGTGCAGATGCTTATCGGCCTCCGCCAACCCGACAGCCGGAACAGACAAGAAGCCCAGCACTCCAACACAACCGACAATCCGAATGAATCGGGACCCCTTCAGTAGCATACCTCATCTCCTTTGTTAAAAATAAAAACAAGGAATGGAACAAATTGAATGGTACCACCATTCTTCTTCAAAGAACGCGAATGGATCTTGATCATAATTTGCCGGAACTACCAACACAAGTGGAAATTTTTCTCACAAGTTTAGAAATTGTGCACGCCGCATCAATCTCGTTAAGCCCACGCCTTCTTGAAATTCCTGAATAATAGGCAATGGAATGAACTCCCACCCCAAAAATATGGAGAAACTGTTGCATCGATGAGCACGGATCTGTAGACGGCCTTTTGGGTTCTTCCTATACTCTCCTCCGGTTGGCTATATCCTCATTTTTGAACCTCCATGGCCCAAGGCAAGAGGATATCCTGACCGTTTTTTAAGCATATCGGTCATCTGGAGTGAGGGTGCGCAATAGGGACCCCTGACCCCCCTAGAAACACCATCCTCCTTCTGTGGAGAACGATCGGGATGGAGCCTGGTATCGCCTACCTCCGCTCTTCATCCCGATCTTCACGGAATCCGAAAGTTGAAACATGAGCAGGATCCACATGCCGACGAATGGATCTTCTAACATTGTTTACTTTCATCAATACGTATTCAAAGGAGGATTATGATGCGCATCTCTGTCATCTTCTCAGGTTTTCTTCTGTTCGGTGCCTTGTGTCTTGGATCTCCCGTGATGGCTCTTCAATCCGGGGGCGTGGAAATCGGCGATCTCGAAACAGGCTCTGTCACTGGACAAGCGTTTAAGGCGCTTGATGTGGATCTGGCTTTTACGGCCATGGAGATTGGCGGAAAGAATGCCTGGTTCCCTCCAACGGCAATTCTCAACCTTGTGGCAGGGGGCATCGGTGGAAGAGCCGGGCGGCCGGTTCTCTTACAAGTGACCAATAAGTTGACTGCAGACTATACGTTTCATCTTTCGGCAGACTCGGCCATGGCCGGGCCAACATCATTAAATACCTCCCTGACCTTAAAACCAGGGGAAACGAAATATATTGGCATTCCTATGAGTGATCTCACGTATGTGACAGCCAACAATTTGTTAATTTATAGCAATCCGGCTGACAAAGGGGGATTATCCGGGCAATTACTCGTTCTCCGATAGTGGGAAAGGTTTTTTCCTCCCTTCCCCATACAACAAGCCCTGCTTCTTTTCCTTGGAGGCAGGGCTTTACTGTATGAATTGTGGAGTGCCCATGGCTCATCGCTCATTTTCATTCTCTTCCAGGAAATCTCGCGTGAGGCACCAAGAACTACCAATCCTTAGCATTTTTCCCTTTGACTCACTGAAGCTGCGTCTCGCGAATCGATGTGTGATGGGTTAGAATCCCACCCCTCGATATTTCCAGATTCGCAATATTGGCCGTGGCTTCAAATGCGATAGGACACAGATGCTAAATTCGACCAACGCCAAACGATTGTGCTCTCCCCTTTCAGATATCCCTTGGAAGAAAATATTCCTATGCCTTGTTCTCCTCTGGCCCTTGCCGGCATTGAGTCACGAGGCCGGCAATCTCTATCGTGAAGCTCTTGTGGCTGTTGAAAGCCAGGATTTCAAGAAAGCCAAACCATTGCTTGAACAGGCCATCCAGGAATTTCCGGCTTTTGCTGAAGCGCACCATCTGTATGGCCTGGTGGAGTTTCAACTCACGCAACAACCTGAACGCGCGATTCCCGCCCTTCAACAGGCGATTCAGCTTAACCCGAATTTAGCTCAAGCGCAGTATGATTTAGCCTTACTCTTTATCAAACAAGAAAAGATGAAAGAAGCCCAGAACGCAGTTCAACAGGCTCTGAACATTTATCCGCGTTTTTGGGAGGCCCGGCTCACCCTCGCTAAATTATTCGACCAGCTGGCATTAACGAATCAGGCCACTCAGGAATACCAGACTGTTCTTACCCAACAACCCTTACAACCGGAAGCGCTCTATAACCTGTCTGCACAGTACATGCAAACCGAAGAGTTCGACCTGGCCCTGCCGCTGCTCACCCAATTGACTGAGCACTACCCCCAGCATGCGGACGGATGGTATTTGCTGGCCCGAATTGCCGAACGGCAGAATCAACCGATCCAGGCGATATCCGCCTACCAACACGTCATTCAGGCGAACCCTGTCCATTCGGAAGCCCATTACAACCTTGGATTCCTCTACCAACAACAAGGGGACCAACTAAAGGCCATTGAGCAGTTTCAGCGCGTGAGCCAACTCAAGCCCAAGGATGCCGAAGCCTTTTTTAACCTTGGCGTGCTCCTGGCAGGAAACCAACAGCTAGCGGAGGCGGAACAGGCCTATCAGAAGGGAATCGCTCTCCAACCGAATTCCCTGGATGGGCATTTCAATCTAGGGGCCTTTTATGAATTTCACAAGAAAGATCTCCTTCAAGCCCGGAACCACTATAAACAATATCTCGACCTGGGCGGAAAGGACCCCCGGATCCAACAATTACTCAACCAACTTGAGAAATAAAGACCCACGCAGTGGATCGCATACCTCCCTGAATCAAATAATCTGACTTTGGTGGGGCACAATCTGCTCCCTTCAACTTCCGACGCCCATTCCTTCGCAGAAAAAATATCGGATACAATCTCACCCACCCCAGCTCAGATAATCGTCTTGTGAAACAAGGAAGGGCTCTTTTCGCTCAAGGAATGAGGGAGGCAGGATCTTCAGTCACAAGCCGATCTGCCCCAATCTTTCTAGCCGGAATGGTCTCACCTCCCCAACCGATTTTTCTGGCTCATCACCACCGGGAAACCCGTTTACCACATATTGCCCTATGGGGAAATAAATGAACCCAGCCGTGTTTTTTCAGGAATAATCCCTCAGAAGTTCCCAAAAGCATCCATTTCCTAAAAGAAAAAAACACAATAGAGAGAAAGTTGCGAATTTCAGCAAAATTTTCTTTCGGCAAGTTTTAAAAAATTCAGTCGATAGGCTTTTATCGAAGAACCGCTGTTAGAGAGGTTGGAAATTGATTGCCACTTGGTGATGAAGTTTTTGATCCTTTTATCCGGGGAGACACGGAACATGGGACGCTATTTAATGAAGAATCCGTTGCGCAACCAACATGGCGCGTACATTATGATCACGGCCATTGCAATCGTAGCCCTGTTTGGGTTTGCAGCCCTGGGCATTGAAGTTGGACGGTGGTATGCCATCCAGGGAGAGATGAGCAAGGCCATCGATGGGGCCGCCTTTGCAGGAGCCAAAAACGTCAACAATCCGAACATTGCCGATCTTCACGGGTTTGTCCAGGAAGTGGCTCAGGCTAACTTTCCTCCCGGCCTGCTAGGGACCGATGCCCCGACTTTTACGGTCAGCGATGACGGAAACGGGAAAATTACCGTTCAAGGCTCAACAAATTCCATCAATACCTTGGCAAAAGTGCTTGATGGAAGTCAGAGCACAACCAATATCGGTGCTGATGGATCAGCCAAACTCCGAAACGCTGAAATTGCCTTAGTTCTGGATGTTTCGGGGTCAATGGGGGGCAGCCCAATAAGTGACCTGAAAGATGGGGCCAAACAATTCGTAGAAAACTTTGAAGATCAGGAAAACGATAATAGATTTGCCTTGTTGACCTTTGCCTCAGGGGTCCAAACATTATTTGCCATGGATCATGGGTACGTTTCCCCCATCACGTCGGCAATTAATGGACTCAATGCTTCTGGGGGGACTAATGCCGAAGACGCCTTAGCCCAGGCTCTGGTCCTCCCCTGGACCGACCAATCCGGTGTCCCTGCGAATGAACGAAGCAAGCAAGTCATGGTCTTTTTCTCGGATGGAAATCCCACTGCTTTTCGGGGCCAGTTTAAATATAACGGCACCGATTATGACGGGGTAGCCGCACTTGGAGGTTCCTTAGTGTATCTATCCCTACAAAAACCAGACCAACAATACTCTTTGTTTAGTGTGAACAAGGTTCATATTACCGGCGACGGAAAATCTTCCGGAAGTACAGCTTGTCCCAATACCACTTCTCAAGGCGTCACCAACAAATTAAACACACGATGGTACGTCTTCACCGATTCCACCTATGGGTTAGATAGCTTTGGACAGACGTCAGGGTACGATTCCCAGCAATGTAATATCCCCCAGACGCCACTCGCCAATTATCTAACCTATCTTGCGACCCAGATGGCTATTGACAATGCCGCGGCAATCAAAGCGCAAGGCATTGAAATCTATACCATTGGATTGGGGGCCGTAGATCCGGTATTTCTCGGGAATCTCTCCAGCGGACCTGATTTTGCTTACTATACCCCCGATTCATCGGAACTGGCGGGAATCTTCCAACAAATCGCGAATATTCTCAAACTCGTGCTGACCAGCTAGGCAAATCACCATGACAGACACGGAACGCATGATTGGGTTGATGGGTACAACATGCAGGAGGATGCCCCGATGAACCGCTTGATCAAGTCTTTGGGCAAGGTAATAGCCCCATGCAAAACGGAGGCGGGAGTTTCGGCCGTTGAAGTTGGGGCGACCATGCTCGTGTTTCTCATCGCGCTCTTTTCCGTAGCGGAATTTGGTTGGTTTTTTGTGCACCAGAACACACTCACCTCGGCCACAAGAGAGGGAATTCGCATTGGAACCGTTGGCGCGACTTTAACCGATGGCAACGGGAATTCCTTATCCCGTGAAGACTCTATCAAAAAAGCGATTCAAGACAGTGCTAAAAATGTTATGGACATTGACCCGTCACAAATATTTATTTTCCCCGTCGATGCCGATTTTACCGACCCTGATGATCCTGCAGTTGTGGCGACGGCGAGTGCGGGTGGTGCCGGAGCGTTTATGCGTGTGAGAGTGCAATTCACTCATCAATTTTTTACACAATTGATTGGCGGATTCTTTGGAGGGGGAAGTTCTATATTGATGTCTTCCGAGGGAACATACCGCAATGAAAATTTCATCTTAGGAGGGGGCTCATGATTGCACGAATTTTACAGGCTGGACGGAATGATCGGGGAGCCGCTTCCGTCGAACTGGCCTTTTCCTTTATGATTTTTCTCTTTATGGCATTTGGCATTGTCGAATACGGGTCAATCATCAACGAACGCAATGCCCTCACGCAGTTAGCCAGAGAAGGCGCGAGTCTAGCCTCACGAAACTTGACGACATCGGCGAACATGATGGATCTGCTTGAATCCACCAACAATGCCCTGGATTTTAAAAACCAGCCATCCAAATTTCATATTTACCTAGCCCAGGTCACGGCCGGAAACAATGTGAACCCAAACCCCACCTGTGCAGTCGTTGACCGTGGAGGCTTAAGCAACGGGGTACAACCTCCAACTCAACCGAACTGTGATTTACCGGCAAACCTTTATGATTATCTTAAATGGGCTCCCGGTACCGGCGCGACGGTAGAACAATTCACCGTGGTGAAAGTCTTTTATGAACATGATCCGATTACCCCTGTGGGAGCTCTGAGTGCTCAATTGGGATGGGGGGGGCTATCCACTGCCAATAGCATCACCATGTCAAGCACAGCGATTTTTTAAGGTCTGGGCCAAGAGTTCGCTTACGAAGATTTCCTAAAACCGCCACCCTTTGCATGTGTTGAGTGAGAATCGACCGCTTTAGCTCGTTTGAGAAGGAGTTGGGAAGAACAACAACACTCTCAATTTCTCCAAAACTGCATAAAATAATGGCCCACTAATATTCCTGCCTTCCTCTTTGTTCAATTAAATCCCTCATCGTGGATTGGACAGACTTCGAATCGGTCGAATCCATGCGGATGGCATGCGGCCGTTCGGCCTCCGTCAAGGGCTCCTCTATCGCCTTTTGCCCTTCCATGACTTCAATCGTCGCATCAGAGGCATCTGTGCGTTGCTTGGCACGCCATGCTATTCGCTCGGCCAACACGTTGTCTGGCGCCCAAACATCCAATATGACAAACGGGCATTCCCGTTTATAAGCTAGCCGGATGAATGGCTGTCTTTGCGCGACACGAAGAAATGTGGCATCCACTACAACAGGATATCCGGATTTCAGCATCTCGCCTGCAAGATCCAATAACCGGTCATAGGTCGCTTGAGTCATGGATGGGGCATATAAGTTCTCTGTGGTCTCCTGGCGCACCCCTCTGTCACTTTGTTCAGTATGTATCCGTTTACGTTCCACATCGGATCGCACCCGAATTGCCCCCATGGCCTTCACCACTTCGGTGGAGACCGTCGTCTTTCCGGTCCCGGAGACGCCATGCATAAGAACCAAAACCGGGGGAGAAGGCTGGGTCAACTGGTGGGCTAACTTCACATACTTGATCATGTCTGCACGGATATTCTCCCACTCCAGAGTGCCTTTGACCAGCTGTGCCAAGCGTAAGCCTGCCACTTTTGCTCGAACAAGTGCTCGATAGACCTCATACAGCCGGAAGACCGTCATTCCGGCATAGTCCCCGGTCACTTCCAGATACCGGTTTAAAAACCAATAGGCCAGATCCACCCGGCCCTTGCTCTCCAGGTCCATGACCAAAAAGGCTACCTCACTGATGACATCAATCCAACGCAACCGGGGTTCAAATTCCAAGGCATCAAACACACAGATCCGGCCTTCGAATAACGCGATATTTCCCAAATGGAGATCACCATGACATTCCCGGATACGCCCCGAAGATTTCCGTTGGATAAACTCCGGCCCCAATCTTCCCCATTCCTGTTTTGCCCATTCCTTGATGTCCTGCAAACATGTCTGAATCGGTACCGGAAGAGCATCGAGTGGAATTTCTTCGAAACACTCTCCCACGGGTCGCCAAACCATATCGAGCTCTCCATAGGGAGAGGTCTCTTTAGCCGGCTCAAGTCGATTATGGAATTCTCCAATATCTTTGGCTAGTTGGCTGATAACAAGTTCATCAATTTCGCCTGTCGCGAGGAGTTTGTGAAACTCATGATCGGGAAGAAACTGTTTCATTTTGACGGCAAATTCAATTGGAGTTCCTTCGCCATCCATGCGAGGGTCTGACGGGGAACCGGTGATAGGAACCACGGCCAGATAGAGCTGTGGGGCCAACCGCTTGTTGAGCCGAATCTCCTCTTCACAAAACCAACGCCGTTTCTGTAGCGTAGAAAAGTCGACAAAGGAGAACAGCACAGGCTTTTTGATTTTGTAGACATACTGACCCGTTAACAGCACCCACGAAATATGCGTTTCCACCACTGTCACCCGGCTCACGGGATGGGGATAACTTTTCTGGTTCTGCAACGCTTCGACCAACCGAGGAGAAGCCACATCCATCATGAACACCGTTGCCCCTTTGAGAAATGAAGATCCTTTACGTCTCCGGAACACATGCCCTCAACGCTCTGGCAACATCCTACCCAATTTTGCGCTTTTCACCAACCAGGAGAGGAGCACACCTAAAACGATACGTACAATCGACTTGTGAAGAAAATCCCTGAACAGGTACACTGAATTATCCTGACTCCTTATGTTCAGACGAATCAAAATCCTCTTTATCCTGCTTCTTCTCCTCCTGATCGGTGCCATTCTGGCTGCCCTCTGGCTATTACCCGGCACCTTCTCCGCCAAAGCCACCCCGCCGGAGTGGGAAGTGAAAGCCGCCCGATTTATCCGCCATCTGGCAACTCCAAGCCACTTTCTCAAAATGTCGAATCCCGTCCGATTTTCCCCTGAGATTCTGGCGGAAGCTCGACATCATTTTGCCGACCATTGCGCCACATGCCATGCAAATGATGGAAGCGGAAAAACGCATATGGGGCCCAATTTCTATCCCCCGGTTCCCGACCTCCGCGATCCTGCGATTCAAACCATGGCTGATGGAGAATTATTTTATGTCATCCATTTCGGGATTCGATTTACGGGCATGCCCGCCTGGGGCAAAAGCCTGCCGGAAGAAGACCTCGAAAGCTGGAAATTGGTGCTCTTCATTCGACATCTCCCCAATATCACTCCCGAGGAAATCGCGGAGATGAAACAAAACAATCCTCTCACCCGTGAAGAACGGGACCAACAAGAAGCTCTTGATCGATTCTTATCCGGTGAAGATACCCCCCTACAAGAACATCATCATTAATTTTTTACGAAGGAGCCGCCCCCATGAAATATTCCAGCATGCTTGCTGTTCTGTTTTCAATCTTTCTCGCCAGCCCCGTCTGGGCACACGGCGACGCCTCTCATGTGATGGGAACCGTGACGGCTCTGGGAGATGACTATGTGGTGGTCACAACTCCTAAAGGAGAAAGCCTTTCTCTTGCCTTTCACCCTCAGATCACTTTTCAACACCTCCAACAAAGCGGCATTCAACTCGAACATGCCCGACCACAAATTGGTGACCGGCTCGTGGCCGAAGTGTCTAAAAAAGAAGTCCCTGCAAATCGGGACTGGGTTGCGACCGAGATTACGTTTTCCACACCCAAGAAAAAGCCTTGATTTCTGTGAGATGTTCACTCTCCAATGATGTGAGCAAGGTCAACCCGGACTCCGGTTACACCGAAACCTGATTCATAACCGGCAGCACCTTTCCCCAGCCGGGTATGACCTCCCTTTTCACAATACGCTGAAGAAACGTCAGCTTTCATGAACCCGCTGCCTACCCTTTTTCGCTTTCCCGTAAAAGCCGGTTAAAAAGCTTACCCAGGTCCGGATCGAAGGATCTCCCGGCCACACTCCCTGGCAACCCGGTCCAAGCATGCAGACAGGCCGCATTGCTGTGCGACCGCGCTTAACCATTCACTTGAAATGATGCCGTCTTGGAGAAATCTTCAAGGAGGGGAAGTCGTAGCGAAAAGAGCAGCCCTACATTCAATAGACAATAGACTACTCAGAAAATCCTTGTATATTTGCAACCCATCAGGCCGGAGGAATATCCTGGTCATAATACAGGAGGATGATTATGAGCACTTTGAAGACAGTTAGTCCCACTCTCTTTGATTTCTCAGAGAAACTGGTCTTACTATTTTGCCTGGCCACATTCTGTGCGGGATGCTCTACCTCTTATAAAGCCACGCTTTCTCCCGCCCTGTCCGAGCACATCGAACCCTCATTAACCTTCCCTCAAATTAAAGAGTCTCCTGATAGCTTTAAGGGGAAACTCGTCATACTCGGCGGACAAGTCCTCTCGGCTAAACGATTGAAAGAGACAACGCAACTCACCATCCTCCAATTGCCCCTCATCGATGACCGGGAACCCACCACCGAACTCACACAATCACAAGGACGGTTTATCGCGGAACAGCAGGAATTTTTAGACCCGGCAACCGTCCCTTCAGGAACCCGGATCACTCTGGTTGGAGAACTGTCCGGATCTGTCACACAAAGTCTTGACGAAACGGTGTACACCTATCCCACGCTCATCATGAAACACTTCAAAGTCTGGCCGGCTTATCATTCGGATTACGAAAGATATGGGCCCTACTACCCATATCCCTATGGATATCCCTATCCCTATGCTTACCCTTATTGGAGGCCATACGGGCGATTTTATCCCTACTCCCCCTATTGGTATTGGTAAGACACACCAGCCCAACGACATTTTCTCCCTACCGTCTGATTTCCCAAAGCCGAAGATTCTTTAACCACCCGATTGAATCCTGAGGAAAGGATAACTCAAAGACCAACGAGGATCGCTGGAGATTCGATTCAATCCACGTTACGTTGTGGATGCAAAAAAAATGGGAGGAGCAATAGCCCCTCCCACATAAGACTGGCAAGTCCGTCAGGCTGAAAGCCAGACGCCGAATTTATAACATCGGGCCCGGTTGAGGTTCCTGGTATCCGGGCTCCATTGGCGTTTCTCCCGCTGAAGGGGCTTCCATAGGAGTCTCGCTCATCGGATGCTCTTTAGTGACAGGAGCTTCTTCAATCGGCGTTTCTTCCGTAGTGGGAAATACCACCATGACGCTTGATTCGGTAGGAACGGGGGGCACAATCGCTACACTATCAAAGTCAGCCATAAGCCCTATCGTGTCGTCTCCACCGTCTAGCAAGAGGGTAATCTGCGTGGTATCGTTTCGCCATTCCGCCACCATCTTCAGATGACCCCGCATCACGGCCTGACCCCATAAACTCTGATCATATCGATAAAGGGGATCCAGCCAGATTTCCTGAACCGACGTCGGCGTTCCATAAGACTGGGTTATCCAATTTTTGACCGTATGGAAATCCTGAATAAATTCCACAACATCATCATGTTTCGGTTCAAATAAGTAATTGGCCTGAGCAAGCTTATCTTCGTAGAACGTGTAGGTGAGCGCAGTATCGATCCCTTCGATTTGGCTGCGATACGCTACCCTCTGCTCATAGTTTTCCAATATAGGGGACTGGAGCTCCCAAGACGGCTGGACGGGTTCATTCGTTTTGACTTCCAGGGCATTCATACCCCAATCCGTACTTCGCCGTTCCAATGTCTTAGGTTGGGCAGGAACGACCGTCTTTTGTATCACTGAAGGCTGCGCTTCTTGATGATGCGTAGGCCCCGCCAGCAAATGACCATTCGAATCCCGATGACGGGTCAAATGTAGATATTCGGAGACATCATGGGCAAAACTTGTGCTCAACAAGGAGGTTCCGAACACGACAACGGCGCCCGTCAAGAAAAAGTGTGTTTTCATAGCAATTCCCATAGTCCTCAGGGTTTTCAATCGCAACGAATGATCTGAAGATCCTCTTAGGGTTTAACCACAGGTGGATCTCAAGCTACGACCACTCGTCAGTCAATATAGAATAGTGTCGGTTATTGAGGAGAGAACTTGAGGGTGGGAAGAAGAAAACGCTGCCCGGACCATTGGCCACATACCCGACCAAAACCAATGGAGCGCAAGCAGAATTTTTAAGACCGTGAGCAACCAAGTGGCAGGAATCGGCTGTCACATGAAACAAGACAGCACTTAGAGGTATGGATTTTTTTGGTTGTCTTTCCTTTCAAGGTTTTTGAGGTAACGGGCCATACTATGGTCTTTAATGCCATCGGTTCCGGGTTTCCCCAAATCCTCAATTCGACCCCGCACACGATTGACAAACGTATTCCAAAAGTGCAAATCGGTCTGAAGATTTCCTGAAGCATCGAACACCAAGACCTGCCCCACATGCCGATACCCCATCGCACGTGTAGGCACGCGCGTCACCACATCATTATTATTCACAAACCGGAAAGTCCGGGATTGAAAATCCAGATCAAAATTCCTCGCAAAGGTTTTTCCGCCAACCCGGGGTTGTCCAAACGTGTATAACCCATGCACTGGTTTGGCCTCTTCTCCAAATGTGGCCACGGCCAATGTTGCCAACGCAGCCCCCAAGCTATGTCCCGTCACCCATAAGGATTGAGCCTGAGTCTGCCATTTGTTAATAATTTTCTGAATTTCAGGCCAGACGGCTTGAAGCGCTTGTAAAAATCCTCGATGAACTTTTCCGCAAGGCCCCGGTTTACGCTTGATTTGAGCGTCCGTCATCCAATCTTGCAAGGTTTGGGGCTCTGTGCCTCGAAAGGCCACAAGAATCATCTCCGAGTTACCAGCCAGAAAGACCTGTGTGTCTTTTCGATCGATAAATGCAAATTGGGCATATCCCCATTTCTCCACTTCGGGCTTGATAGATTCCGGAGATTGATAGGCCAGCAAGGCCGCTTTAGCCAGCATTAGAGCGTTCTGAGGACGATATTGGGTAGTCCGTGGATCAAAAATATCCTGTCCCATGACAAATCCTCCTTGATGAGTTTACGGATTCTTTGAATGCGTTTTAGCACGCATCTCAGGCAAACACCGCCTGACTATACTGGAGAAGTGGAAACAAATCTAGAACAGCGGAAACCGTCAAAGGGCAAGGAGAGGAGACGAAGAATCGGCAACGGGAAATTCGTGAGAAAGGGTCACAGAAAAAAAGGCGCTTTCACCTGACTTCTTAACACCAGGCAACATGACCGGACCAATCCCCACCGCTTCCGGATAAAGGCTGTTCAAGGATCTCCCGCCAGTTTTTCCTCAGATTGTCTAACATCTGGAGATACCCTTTATAGGAATTGGGCTTATGAATATATCCGTTCACCCCCAGACCGGCTGTTTGGCAGATGTCCTTCGGGGCTTTGGATGTGGTCAACACCACAACGGGAATACAGGCAAGGGATGGATCTTTCTTGATTTCAGTCAGGACTTCTCCTCCAGTCATGTGAGGCATATTCAAGTCCAAAAGAATCACGCTGGGGCGTGGGGAACAGGCTCGATCGGAAAATGGGCCTCGGCGGTACAAATAATCAAGGAGTTCGTGGCCGTCATGCACAAGTCGCAATTCCTGTCCCACCGGGACCTCACCCCATGCCTCTTTCACTATTTCACAGTCATCACAATTATCGTCAACCAACAAGACAGTGTGAATGGGCGGAGTCACCATAAAATCTCTGAATTCGACCTAATACGAATGGAGAAGGCGCGTTGTGCGACAATGATGGTTAACGACAAAGAACACAGACACTGTATCGGCCAAAATCTTCCAAAACTTGCCTGGGCCGAAAAGAAGGTTGCCCTATCACGCGGTTTGGTTTGTGCATCCCACCGGGACGCATGACGGAGAAGCGGAGGCTTTAGAGAAATACGAGGAAAAAAGCTGCTGCGGGGAAGGGTATTCCGGAATATGTTTCGGCCAATGACCGACGTGTCGGACGTGGAGCCACTGCAGGAGGGCATCCCATCCTTTGACCCGAATAACATCGGCATGCTCTATCTCACGATTCCAGGGTTGATCCATCACAAAGACTTGCATGCCGAGAGCACGATACCCCTGAATATGGTGAGGATGATCATCAATCGCAGCGGTCATAGATTCAGGAATTTCGGTTTTTTCTTCGGTATGATACAGAGCGTCAAAAGGAATACCATGGCTCACCAGCCACTGTAGAGTTTGAGGACGTGAATGAGGGCGCCGGGCCGTCACAATGACAATGCGATAGCGGCTATGAA
>Ga0224510_10001428_pt1 | contig 15764 bp, 11 predicted proteins | sample SF_May12_sed_USG_FD_170161 | JGI IMG/M metagenome (GOLD analysis project Ga0224510, IMG submission 170161) | Sediment microbial communities from San Francisco Bay, California, United States - SF_May12_sed_USGS_4_1 | ecosystem: Environmental > Aquatic > Marine > Sediment | place: USA: California... | reverse complement strand
AAACCACCCAAGTGACACGGCGGCATAGGGTAGCGAGGAGGTGTTGATCGTACCGACGATTGTTTCACCACCGCCTCCTCCGAGAGACTACGGTAGAATGCCAGACGTCACACTGCAAGCGATCAACCGGACGAGGAGCAATAAATCATTGGACCGGCTCTAAGGCTATTGTGCCGATAGAGACGGACAATCCTCCGAAAACCGTCACGGTTTTCGTTGTGGTGATAAAACGTCCTTTGCTAAAAGTTAGGGTCAGGGGTCCTTGGGGGAAAAGGCCGACAACGAAGTCCCCTGTGCTATCAGTAGCGCCCCCTCCCACCCCACGGGGAACGCTCACAAGAACGTTTCCGAGTGGGGCGTTTGTCTTTGCATTGATGACAGTCCCGGTGATGCTCCCTTGTGGCAAGTTTGGCGTCAGGGCAATCGTGCCGGTGGAGACGGACGCTCCTGCCACCACCGTCACGGCCTTCGTCACATCGACAAAAAGAGGATCTTTTACTGTCAGAGTCTGTGGTCCTTGGGGGATGGCAGGGAACGTGAAGTTTCCGTCGCTATCCGTGGTGGTCGTAGCAAAGAGGTTCTCCTGCAAACTGTGCAAAGTCACAGTGGCGTTTGGGACGGGGGCACTCTGCTCACCAACGACGACGACGATGGTCCCAGTAATGGTCCCAGTAGTGGGGGGGGGGATCGACGTCAGGGTAATCGTGCCGGCGGAGATGGATGTTCTTGCTATAACTGTCACTGCCTTGGTGGCGTCGTTGAAGCCTTGTTGACTCACGCGGAGCGTCTGCGAGCCTTGAGGAACTTCATCAAGCGTGAAACTCCCATCACTATTAGACGTGGTCGACAGCGAGAGGCCGTTCACCGCGACAGTAGCACCCTGAATTGCAGCCTGCGTGTCGGCATTGATCACGGTCCCGGTGATTGAGCCGGTGGTCGACGTCAAAGCAATGGTCCCCGCCGAAACAGACTGACCGGCCACCACCGTGACCGTTTTGGTAGCATCGTTGAAGCCCTGTTTTCTCACCCGCAGGGTTTGCGAGCCTTGGAGGACGCCATCAAGGGTGAAACTCCCGTCAGGTTGCGTATCGGTGGAATTGGTTGTGCCCGTCACCGCGACGCTGGCGTCATTCAGCGGTTCATTGGTCGTCGCATTCGTAACAGTGCCGGTGACTCTCCCAGTGATGGGAAATGGTTTCAGCGCAATAGGGCCCGTCGACACAGACTGTCCTGCCACCACCGTGACGGGCTGAGTGGCGTCATTGAAGCCTTGAGCACTCACCCGCAGGGTCTGGGCACCTTGGGGGACCCCCCTCAGAGTGAACCGGCCGTTCGTCCCGGTCCTGCCGGAAAGCGGTGGGGTAGTGTTGAGCACCGTTATCGTCGCACCAGCAACCGCATCATCTGCGTTACCCTCGGTGAAAATGCTCCCGGTGACGGTCCCGGTGGTGGGAATGGGGATCAGGGCAATCGTCCCCGCCGACACGGTCTGACCGACCACCACGGTGACGGTCTTGGTGGCGGCATTGAAGCCCGAGGCACTGACTTGTAAGGTCTTGGCACCTTGGGAGACTCCCGTCAGAGTAAACCGTCCATCCGCTCCGGTGGAGACGGAAAGCGGTGGAGTCGTATTGAGTACGACGACCGTCGCACCAACGACCGGAGAGTCTGAGTCGCCATCGGAGAGAATCCTGCCAGTGATGGTGCCGGTGATGTTACGGAGGGTCAGCGCAATAGGCCCGGTAGAGACGGTCTGCCCAGCCACCACCGTGACAGCCTGAGTCGCCTCGTTGAAACCTGAGGCGCTCACCCGCAGGGTCTGCGCGCCTTGAGGAACCTCAGTCAGGATGAACTGTCCGTCTTCCGCAGTGACCGCCGAGATGGCGCCACCCAGCTGTACTCTGGCTCCATTGATCGGGGCCTGTGTGGTGGCATTGATCACCGTCCCGGTGATGGCCCCGGTGATCGTCGTATTGTCGGACAACGCGATTTGAATGGATTCCGCTCGCCCAGCCACCAGCGTGATGGGAGGACTTTGCCCACGGAATACTTGTCGTCCTTGCCGATCCAAGCCATTCACCGTAAACACACGATCGGCTCCCACGGGCACATCAAGTGCAGCTTCAACCACCGCTCCACCTGGCAGAGGGGTGGAGATTTCAACCCCCTTGCGAAGAGGAGCAGGTAAGTCTGGAGCGGTGACCTCAACCTGGAGAGCGGATAAATCAGCTGCCGTCGCCGCCCAGGCTTCTGTCGCTAGAAACCACTGCTGGACCTTGGCCCACAGGCTGCCTTGCGGCATCGATACAGCTGCCACATTAGCCGGCATCGTAATGTTCAGGTTGACATGGGCACTGCCTGGCGACCCCACCGTGCCCTGCGGCTCCGGTCCACACCCCGCCAACGCCGAAAATATCAGCAGGGCGGCCAGGGAACGGATCATACTGCCTCGCCTATGAATGACTTGATGGTTCCTCACCTGCCCACCTCGTGATCAAAAGCCGTTGAATGAAGCGGAGAGCCTCGGTGCTATGACGCCCCATCTCTTAGGGCGTCATCGAGCATCTCCGTGGTAAGCTGCAGGACGATACACCCTCAATAGGTCCAGGTCGTGAGCAGATAGAAAATATTTTGCGTATAGTCGTAGACGGCCAGGTTCGAATCGTTCTGAATGCGCTGATATTGGAAACTCACGACAAAGTTGTACGGCAACGGTTGTTCCAACCTTGCGAAATGAATCTGCTCGGTATCGTCACGACGGATCGTGCCGAGCGCACCCTGTGGAAACGCGAGATTCGCGCTGCGATAGCCGCGCCAATGCACCTGGTAGTCGTACCGGAGGCGCGTGCCACCCCATGGAAACGTATAGAGCCCACCGACTAGCAACCTGTGGCCGGAGTAGGAGAAGTCGCTCCCTGTGGCATCTTCGACATCGTACTGATAGCCGAGTGAGAGCAGATGGCGGTCCTCTTGAAACCGGAAGGTATGGGTAAATCCGCCCATCCAGTTCATCGCATCGCGCTGGAGAGCTGAAAACCGTCCGGTGGCATCCGGCTCACGAAAGAAGGTTTTGTCTTGGAATCGGAAGAGTGCCGTCGTCATCTGACGAGACGACTCCACCAAGGTACCAGACAGCGTTGGCGTGTGCCGGGAGAGGAATCCATCCTGGCCGAGGAAGAGATAGTCGTACGCGTACGACAGCCCGATCTGATAGGGCATGGCCCTGAGTGTTCCCCGATAATACCCGGCCGCCGCCCCTTGGTGATCCTGAATATTGAAGCGAGACAGCCCGTCATTCAGATAGACCGTCTGGAAGAAGTTGTAGCTCACGGTGGATTCCCACGGCCCATGCCGCAACCAGGAATATTCTCCGTAGGCCGACATCATGAGCCCTGGTGAGGTCGTCGAGCGCCTGCGCAGTGATTCCGCAAAGGCATCACCGCTCCGGTTCGGATTCAACGCCACGTTGTCGCTATAGAATCCGCCGAAGCCGAGCGAGGCGCGGAAGCGTTTCTCGGTGGTCCTGGTGGCGGTTAACGTATCCCGCATCCGTTCCACCGGGGCACTGAATGGCTCCGATGTCTGGATCTTCAAGGCCTCATCCAGTTCCGTCACGGCCCGCTCAGAGAGGCCGAGGTTCCCCAGCGTCAGCCCTTTATAGAATCCGACTAATTGCCGCATATCGGGATCCGAGGTTTGGACCTGGGAAAAGGCTGTCATGGCATCGGAATAGGATTTGCGCTGATACAGCAGAAACCCCTTATAAAAGCCGACATTCTCCAGCTTCGGTTGTTCCGCGTAGACGCCGGAGAGGAGTGGCTCCGCTTGGTCATAATTCTTCTGGAGAAAATAGGCTTGGCCCAGATGATAGCGAATGAAGAGGTCACCCGGTTGCACAGCATGGGCGGATTGTAACGCGGTGGTCGCCAGCTCAGGCTTCTGCTGCGAGAGAAACACTAGGCCCTTGTAGTAGTTGGCCCGCGCATTGTTGGGTTCGAGCGTTAGCACTCGGTCAAGCAGCGACAATGCCTTGTCGTACTGCTGATCGTCATAGGCCAATGCTGCCTGGGTTAGTAACACATCAGATTCGGCCTGCTGAGCTGAAACAAGTGTGTTCTGACACAACACCATGCTTAAGAAGGCGGCGCAAAACATACCTAATCGAACGAGATGAACATTCAGCATGTCGTTTCTCCACCAACTTCTGTGAGGATTGTCACAAAAACAATTGAATCAGTTTATGCACCCCAAAATAGGAAGCGTAAGTTGCTTGCTAGCGCTCACTCCGTTGCCATCTTTCACTCGAAATGTGATCAGATAGGATCGGGCATTCTCACAACCAGTTTTACCTGAGATGTACCCTCCGGAAGTCAAAGTAATTCCGTCAGGCAATGCTCCATCGAATTTTTCCCACGTATAGGAGCCTACTCCACCTGAAGCTTCCAATTGGTAGCCCTCGCTAACCTGTCTGAATTGTCCAGATTCGTCCCTTTCAAACTTGGCGTTATATCGAAAGTCTGCGGAACTTTCTGGCAGCGCGGTGGTTTTGATCGTCAATTCCGGCGCAATCGTGATGGAAAAATCTCGACTATCACTCAGCCCAGATGGAGTATCCGTGATACGGACTGTGAACTTGTAGATCCCCTCCTTCGTTGGCGTTCCAAAAATCTCGGCGATGATAAGAATGCCGAGAATATTTTTCTGCTTAAATTCCAAGCCTGGTGGAAGAGTGCCACCAGTTATGCTCCAGGTGTCCCCAATTCCTGGTACTGCATTAACTTCCCACTTCTGGTTGTTTCCCACCGTTCCCCCTGGCAATGATGTGGTCGTTATGCGCGGGGGGAGCGCACGAATCTGAAGGGACAGGGCCTGTTCATCGACGCGATTCAACGGATCGGTCGCCCGGACCGTCACGTCAAAGTTCCCCGCCGCGGTCGGCGTGCCGGTAATCGCCCCAGAGGTCCGATTCAGGGCGAGGCCATCCGGTAAGGTGGGCACACTCCAGGTGACCGGCCCGTTGGGGGTCGTCGCCGTGAGCTGAGCATTGTACGCATCCCCCACTCGCCCCGCCGGCAAACTCTCCGTGAGGATGTCCGGCGGACGAATCGGCGGGTCCTGAATCGTCAGGGTCAAGACCTTCTCACTGCTGAGCGGCGTGGTATCCGTGGCCCGCACCCGAACGCTAAATGATCCTGACTTCGTTGGCGTCCCGGTGATCGCCCCCGTGGTCCCATTCAAGGTCAAGCCGGGCGCCGGATCACCAGGCGGAATGACACTCCACGTCACAGCCCCCGTGCCCCCCGTCGACGTCAGCTGTGCGATGTACGCGACATTCACCGTGCCTCCGGGCAACGTCGTCGTGATGATCGGCGGGTTCGGTCGGTCATTAATCTGAACGAACAGGAGTTTTTCATCGGAGAGCCCGGCCGCATCTGTGGCCCGGACCGTAAATTCAAAGGTCCCCTTTGTCGTCGGGGTGCCGGTAATCGTGGCCCCCACCAACTGCAGGCCTGGCGCTGGTGCGCCCGCCGGAATGAGGCGCCACGTCACTGCTCCATTCGTACTCGTCGCCGTCAGCTCGGCGTTATACGCGTCCCCCACTTGCCCACCCGGCAAGCTGTCCGTGATGATGACCGGCGGCTTCAACGCATCTTTGATCCTGATGGTCAAGACCTGCTCATCGCTGAGCGGAATGGTATCCGTCACCCGGATCGTAAAGGCAAACGTCCCGTTCCTCGTCGGCGTGCCGGTAAGATCCCCCCGCCACGACACGCCAGGTCACGTCGCCCGTGCCCCCGGTCTTCGTCAGCTGGGCGGTATACCGCGCCTGCGTGGTGCCATCTGGCAACCGAGTCGTTGTGATAGTCGGCGGAACTGGCGCTGGATTGATCGTGATCGTCAGCGCTTGCTCATCACTCAGGGGCGTCGTATCGGTGGCCCGCACTGTAAAATTCGCCCTCTCCTCGGTGGTTGGTGTCCCGGTAATCACCCCAGTGGCGCTGTCCAGATTCAGCCCGGCGGGGAACGCGCCCGCACTCCGGCTCCAGGTGGGATCCCCGGTTCCATCCACCGCGACGAGGGTCGCCCGGTACGGCGCCCCCACGGTCCCGTTCGGTAGCGTCGTGGTAGTGATCTTGGGGGGGAGCGGTGCTGGGTTAATCCGAATGGTAATCTTTGCCTCATCAAACAAGCCCAGGGCATCGGTCACCCGAATCGTCGGGGTAAACAGCCCGGCCGCCGTCGAGGTACCGAGTAGCGCACCGGTAGCGGGATCCAAGCGCACGCCGGGAGGCAGCTCGCCCGTCTGCACCGTCCAGGTCAGGCCCGTGCCGCGCTCGGCCTGTAGCCTTCCCGTATAGGGCCGATCCTCGGTGCCATCAGGCAGTAGGTTCGGAAGAATGCGAATCGTCGTATCAGTCAACTGGATCGGGACGGTGGATGGTTGATCGGCGGTCAAGGTCACCGGCTCACTCTGGCCTTGGAAAATTGGCCGATTGGCGACATCGACGGCCGCTACGGCAAACACCCGATCGGCGCCGGTCGGGACCTCGAGCGTCACTGGAATCACCAGCCCACCGACGGCCCCACTGACCCGCACAGTGGGGCTGCTAATGGGGGCCCCAATGCCGGGCCCTGTGACCCGCACGACCAACCCCGTAATTTCGTTGACGCTCGCCGCCCAGGCGTCGCTCCCCAACACCCAGCGCTGGACTGTGGCCCAGAGGCCCTTCGGCAGCGGCGCGACTGCTGCCACGTTCTGCGGCATCGTCACCTTGAGGCTAACCTGCGCACTCCCCGCCGACCCAACGTTGGCCTGCGGCTCCGGCCCACAGCCCGTGAATGTGCCTAGGAATAGCGCGCCGGCCACCAGAAGTCCTTGGCTCACGCTGAAACGAGCTTCTCTATCCCTGCGACCTACACAATCCATGTTAGCCTCAATCTCTTGTCTCATGGTCTGACGACTCCATGCCTTGATCGTCTTTCCTACCCACCGTCAGTCGGGAGTGTGATCCGGATCGTTGTGCGGGTGGTCGGTACCAGCGAGTTATCGTTTGGAAAGGGAAGATAGACTCCGTTTGGAATCGACCCGCTCGATGGCACAATGCCGGAGACTTGTGCCATCGCCGCTACCCGTTCCCCGCCAACCAGCTGCATCTGTTGTTGAACGACCATCCGCTGGGCGGGCGGAGGTGTATTCGTATGGACCGGAACGATCTGGACATCCTGTGCCCGACAATTCACGATAGAAGCCGTGAAGGGTTGTCCTCGCACACCACCCGTCACGCGTAGGGACTGTCCGGTGCGAAGAGTCACCGGCGGCGCACTCGACGCCATGGAGACAATATCGATACTCCCCTCGATAACTTGGTACGTTTCCACGACAGGTGCTGAAGTCGTTTTCGAGGGCTGTGGCTGTGTCGCCGTCAAGACGACGAAGCCCTTCTCTCCATCGTGAAGGTGACTCTTTTGCGGCGCTGGTTCGACGTCGACGCTCAGCAGTGTTCCGACGGCCGCAGTAATCAGCGACGTCGGTGTTCTCAGCATGAGCGGCTGTGCAGCAGCCTCATCCGGTTTGCTCACAGCAAGACAGACTTTCCCCTTTGCGACGTCAAGGATCCGTTGGTTTCTCACCGTCTCGGCGATTCGGACGTCTGTTAATTCACGCATGGTTAACAGAGAATTCTGCCCGATCAGCAGCCCAAGTGTGGCGTCCTTTGCCGTGGACAGATGGTCACCATAGATGATGGGCCCCCGAAATTTCGGCTGATCCGGTGGCTGCGTGCCTGTGGGATGTGCGATATGCGCATCACCGTTCACACTCGAAATAATTGCAACAGATCCGCCTGTTTCCCCAGCCGCAGCCATGCCTTGTATGCCCAAGGTGAGGACCACCAGAGTGAACGTCGTGGCAGTGAGGTCAACCAGAGTTCTCATGTCACCTCCCAAACGCGAGTCTCGCTACTGAGCGAATCGGAACGCCTTTGCCCCTTCTCACAAACAAATATATAATTAGCTATTTAAACGTATATTCCAAATGGCGGTAGAGGCTAATGGCCCTACCCCTACAAACATCGTTGGTGCGAGCTGAACTAACCGGGAACCGTCTTGGACAATGGAAGCAGGTCATGCGTGAATGCACTACGCATAATCCATGCCGAACGGCACTACGTACTATGTATTTACCGATAACTGTAATTTGTTCGAAAATAGACGAAGCCGATTACGAGACGGGCATGAGACATATGGTCTTGGCTGACACGAAAAAGATACAGGGTGAATCGAATTAGATTCAGTGGGGAGACTCTTGGCCTGAAGGGATCAGAGGGATCAGATGGAACCACCCAGCCTGACCTCTTGGTCAAACCGCTACCTGGACCCATGGCCTCAATCGGCATAGCCTTGCCCCCTCCACTTGGGTATAATCTCGACGACAGCCTGGTTCTCAGTAGTCGAGCGTACAGGACCCATGACACCCCAAGTCTTTGCCGGCAAATATGTTGTTCAAGAAGAGATCGCCCGAGGAGGGATGGGTGTCATTTACAAGGCGCTCGATCGCACGCTCAATCGCACCGTCGCGATTAAGCTGGTGCATACTCACCTCAGCGGCGATCCATCCTTTGCCGAACGGTTTCTCCGGGAAGCGCGTGCCATGGCCAGGCTGCAGCATAAGAACATCGTCACGATTTATGCGGTCGAAGAGGAGCGCGGCACTCAATTTCTGGTCATGGAGTTCTGCCAGGGGAAGAATCTGCGGGAGAACATCCGCAAACAGAGGGCCCTGCCCGCCCGTGATGTCCTCCATCTTGCCCAGCAGCTGGCATCAGCCTTGGCCTATGCTCATACCCAAGGCGTGATTCATCGTGACATCAAGCCGGCGAATGTCCTGGTTGACCACAAAGGCACGGCGAAGCTCACGGATTTCGGCATTGCTGCGGCGCTGGATGAAGCGGCGCTGACTTCGGCGGGACAGATCATCGGCACACCGGAATATATGTCGCCGGAACAGGCGCGTGGTGGGAAGCTGGATGGACGGTCTGACCTGTACTCCCTCGGCATCGTCATGTACGAGATGTTGACAGGACGGACTCCCTACGCCGAATCCTCGGGAACCTCCATTCTTGCGAAGTTGGCCTATGACCGTGAAGAACTGGCCCTCCAATTTCCAAGCCAGCTACCGTCGCTGGTCCAGGGAGTCGTGCGAGACTTGCTCCGGCGCAATCCCGACGAGCGCATTGCGGATGCGGACACGCTGGCCAGTCAGCTACACGAGCTGCTGTATACCCTGCCGCAGGGCCCCGTGACCTCGGCACCCGACGAATGTGAACCGACGCAGATTTCAACGTTGCCGCTGCACACTGGAGGACATACCCGTCCATTCCTAGGGATCGTGGATCCGATCGTCCCGCCGCCACCGCAAGATCCGCCCTCCTATCGGTTCACACCTCCTGTCAAACAGCCAGTATCTTTCGATGAGGACCATACCATTGCGCTTTTCGCAACGGATCGAACGCGACAGAAACCCAGCAGGCCAGAACCCATCAGGCCGTCTCAGCCGGAGGTTGTCGCCCCTCCCCCTGCCCGTCCATGGGGGGTGATCCTCGCAGCCGGCATCGTCCTCATCGGGCTGGCAGGTATTGGACTCATCTCATACTTCCCGTCACAACCGGAGGACCCTTCTGCTCGAGCCAAACCCGAGGAATCACCGACCACGACCCCAGAATCGAACGACCGACTGCGCGGTCTACTTCGACTGCGGGAAGAACAGCGAGACAAACTCGGTGGAATGCTTCGCGACGCGTCGACCCAGCTCGAAGCAGGACTCGCCAAATCCGATTGTCCGTCTCTCAAGACCCTGCTCACCGAAACCTATGACAAGTATGAACATGCAACGCGTGAAGTCAACGCACTCCGGCAAGACCTGGGGGATGAACCGGCGATGGCCATTCGCCCGCCCGTACTCGACCTCACCTGTGAGAGACCGAAGCCGCATCCGATAGCGACTGGACCAAAACTACCGCCGCCGCCTCCAGTCCGAACGGAAGAGGGTAAGTCGGAATTCCTACGGCCCGTTTCGCCTCCCCAACCGGTATATCCTGCCGAGAAGCCTGAGCCAATCACTCTTCCTCTTCTCATCGCGCCAACGTTTCCCGATAAACCATTACAGTCGTTACTCGACCGATTTCAACAGGCCTATGAGCGACAAGATCTCACGGAATTGCTGGCCATCTCCCGCATGAACGAGGGACGTCAGCGCAATGTCGAAGAAATGTTCCGAACCTACAAAACATTAAAGCTGTCTCGACCAACCATTAAACTGGATGACACCGGTGCCTCGGCCGTGCTCCTCATCGAGACCGCCATCACGACCAGTGGCGAGCCGGTCGACCTCACTCCCATCGCTAGAAAGATTACGCTCCATATTGCTCGCCAGGGAAACAGCTGGGACAAGATCGTGTGGTGAGGCGCAGGCTCTGCAAAAGTAGGTGAAGCGTATCTCGCGAAGCGTCACTTGCTGCGAGATGCAACCAACGAGATCCGAGCGTGCGGCTGTGCTGGACGGCCGTTGCGCATTCTGCATCGCTGTTCAGCTTCGTCTTACACCTCAGGGCTCATGACAAGAACAGAAGTCAAAATGAGTTTCTCCGCAGCCTGCTAAAGCGCTTACGAATAATGTGGGCTTGTGACGGCCACTCCAAGCGATGCAAGAACGCCGCTGGCGGTCTTTTTCCGCATCCAGTTAGAGCGCGTTACTGCTGGTGGTATTGGGAAATGGCGGGGGAAAATTAAAACCGAAGAGTTGTGGGTTCTCCCCGATCACCGCGGCGGAGATGATGTAAAACACATAGTCATAGGTTTCTTGCGGAATCTTAAACTTCTTCAAGAGTTGCCAAAAGTTTCGCTCTTGCGGGTTTTTCGGCAACTGTCGGATCATCTTGATGACGTTTCCTTCCCCCCAATTATAGGAGGCAATCACCAGCAATCCTGATGCCTGGGCATCGGTCAAATACAGCCGCTTGATATATTTCGCCGCCGCGTCGGTGGCCAGCTTAGCGTTAAAACGGTCATCGTCCGGGTCAAAGCGCGGTTCCTGGTGGAGCGGGCCGGGTTTCAATCCAAATTCCTTCGCCGTATTTGGAACAAACTGCCACATACCTTTGGCGTAACCCATCCGCGTCTTGGGGCCGATGGCCTTATGATCGAACCCACTTTCTTGCAGTGCGACATAAAAGAAGTGAGGCGCCAAGTTATTGGTGAACATCGCATTGGAAATCGTGCCGGTGTAGCCGGCCGCCAGTGCGCGCCGCATGCTTGCCTGCAGCCGTTCAGATGTTTTCCATTTGTGGATGTATTTATTGACCTCGGCGAGAAAATCTTTCGGCATCGTCGCATCACACTCACCGAAGAGCCGGGCAATCCGAAAGACCGCCCGGTCCTGTTCACTCATATTGGCATAGAGCCCCAATTCCTTAATAAACCGATCGTATTTGTTCTGGAGGTTCTTGATTTCTTGCTGTTTGAGTTGGATCTCTTGTAGCTCTTTCGCCTGCGCAGTCTTTGAGACAATCTCGTCCAGCTGAGCCACCTGTAGTTCGACCCGCTTCATCGTATAGAAAATATCCTCAGCCGTCTTACTCAGCGATTCAATTTGCTGGTCCTGGGCCGTGATCTTTTTCCACTGCAGGAAGGCGGTACCACAGACAGCGAGGAGCGCGACCCCAATCAGGCTCACCAGTACATAGTGCCGACGCGACTGGCGCTGTGTGATCCGTCCGACGGCTTCCCGATAGAGGTTGGTCTGCGGCCCTACGTTAGCGGTTTGCTCATGCTGTTCAAGTCGCTGTACGAGTCGAGTCACCGACTCTGGTTCCTGGCAAATCATTGTCCGATCGGCTGCATCTTGTAGGGCCTCAGCCGGGTGGCCGACGCTGAGTTGCAGCACGGCATGATCCTGGCCAAGTGTCACTCGGCACAATGCCGGCAATCGAGCCTCCTGAATTTTGACACCATCAAGGTAGGTCCCGTTGCGACTCCCTGTATCGACTAACTGCCAGACACCGCCCTGCCAGCGCACTTCCGCATGGCATCGGCTGATGGCCGGTTCCGTAATTACCACATCACACTCCGGCCCCCGCCCAATCGTAAAGGACCGCGTGAACGAGCGCTCATCAGTCCAGGTCTTGCCCTGTTGGAGTCGTACGAATATCGGAGAGGGAGTGTCGGCAGAGAAATCAGTGCGAAACATCAGCAGCGCCTCTCCCAAGTAAATACACTCGGCAAATCAAAGAAGCTCCGACGATCGGCATGGCGGCAATGGCCTATGGGGGACGGATTCTAACAGTGAATGATTGCCTAGGCAATCCCACGTTCTCATCTTAAGACGGTGACCATGGGGTCGGCTCATGATCCCCCTCGCTCTTCGTGGTGGCACGTATTGTAGTATCACGTATTATATGACTAGCAAAGACTGAGCCACGATCAGTCTGCACCATGCCTTCCCCAATCGGGGCAGTCACAGGTGCCAAGAGACACAACTGAATCATTTTAGATTCTAGGTGAATCGAATTGGATACAGTCTTTCGCCCGATCTGGATGACACCTCACTGTTGCCAACACGTGGGAACCGGATGATCCGCGTCTGTTCTAGATGGCCAAGGCAAGGAAGTGGGCATCGATGGGTATGCATGCCAGAGCTGTACACCGTTCTCAACCAGATAGTGAAGAGCGGAACATCGTGGCGACTGGTTACGAGTCAATCAGTTAGATTTGTAGGACAGTTGCTGATGCACATCATCCTTTCTGGTCGAATCCAATCGTATCCATGACACATCAACCGGAATACACGGAGTAGATATCCCTATGTCGGATGTTTAACCCTAGTTGTTGATGACCGTTTTATTGAAAGTCTACCGACCTAACGTCGATTCGGTAAGAAACCTGTTTGATGGCTTGTGAGCGTGTGCAGGTATCGATATTGCTTCTTGGCCCCTAATGCTCTGATGCAACCGTGGGCAGTTGACCGGGAAAGGAGCGGTTCCGTTATGTTGAAAGTGATCGCAAATCATCCGACCAGGGGAAGCGACTGCGTTCCTTGCGCAGGTGGGAAAGCCCAAAGTGGTTATTGTTCACGATACTCGGCTTGCTGGTTTCCCGCCGGCCGCCGACTTGGTTATTACGGTCAATGCGAGAACTCCGCTTGTATCCGTTTTCACACGGGTCCAGCGCTACGCCGCCCAACAAACCATGCCTGTCGAACTGTGGATCATGTGCCATGGATTTGAATCACATGATGACTGGGTAGGCCAACGGTCTGTTGTTCGAGGGATTGGTGGGAGTGGATTGCAGCTCGGAAAGGAGAATCTCACGAGGACAACGGTGCCGTTCACGTCGATCATGAACGGCGTCGTCGACACCATCACGGTTTTCGCATGCAGTGCCGCACAGACACATCCTGGTTACACAGGAACCGTTCGTGATGGGCAGAAGTTGTTCAGCGAACTCTCGGCACAGACATCGGCTATCGTCTATGCCGCTGATGCCACCCAATGGTATGGCCGCTTCCCAATTGCAAATGCCTCCTCCAATATTATCGACTTCGGAAAATTCGAGGGGAATCTCTGGATGTTTGAGCCCAACGGGCGGCGAACTGTGGTCCAACTCAACCCCGAAGGGCCCTAATTTCAACGCTTACCCGCATGGATCGGTTTGAACAGGATCTTCAAAAGATGACGCGCCACGACTCCGCCTAGCAACAGCGCTCCAGAGAACGTGGCACGCTCAGCAAAAAGACTCCTAACCTCGTAGTTGTCCTGCGTGCCCGTTACCATAATTCCGGTCTTCACGTGCAGCGACCTAATCGCATTCGACCAGAACAACCACAAAGAGGCGACCTCTTCCGCATGTCGAGAGACAATTGCGGCAGTCACCGTGCAACACATTCCACACCGTCATCGATTGCGGTGCGGCGAAGTCATTCCGTGAAAGCTGGACATGGCTTCATTACGAAGGACCCGCAAGTCCTCTCGCCACGGAAGATCACAATGCACGATACATGATCCGGACCCTGTGTACTTCGTGCGCATCCTCCTTTGGCGTCTAATCCAGCGAGAGTTCCCTATCTGGAAGAATGGAGGTGAGAGAAGGAAGGCACAATGTGGCTCATGCGAAGCATGAAATGGCCGGAGACCACGGCTGTCAGGCCATGGTTCGTCACCCACGTCAAAACAGAATCCCGACCCTTTTATTCACGCCCCTTTTATTCAACACGCCTGCCAGTCTACCGGAAGACGCGGGACCCTGCTCACACCCCCGCTGGATTAGATTCAGGGAGAATCCAATTGGATACAGGAGAGTAGCAGAGGGCAGAATCAGACAACGTGAAGGCGACCGGTTGTCGCGAAATCCGTGGAAGCTCAGTTATAAGTATATTAACTCAGCAGACTGCCTGAACCATCTCGCCAATCGATCACCAGCTGAAGTCTCTGGCAGGCTAGAGGACACCGTTTCAATTGATACGCTACCGACCGGAGGACGAAGGGCGATACACTCTCAGAGGAACGACCTTGGCCAGCATCTCAAAATCACGATCATGATGAAATAGTTCAGCCTCAGCCTCGAGACACACTGCCGCAATGAGGCAATCGACTGTACTGCGAATCGTGTACCCCTTCCGTCGGCAGGCTCGGTAGAGAGACGCAGTGTGATCGACCGACGGTAACCCACTGAGAAACAGCATCGGAAAGGCTTGCAAGATCTCGCGCACATGTGAATAGGCACCATCATTCCGAATGCCCTGAAGCACCTCACAATAGATCACTTCAGTCAAAGCAATCGGAGCATCTGCATGAATCAGCGCGGCAAGCTGGTGATCGTAGGTACTGCCTCGACCTTCAAGAAACTCAATCTAGACAGACGTGTCAACGATGATCACGATGCCATGGCGCGCGATCGACGAAGTTGGTTGAGATCGCCCTCCCATCGGATCCGCCCACGGAGGGCTAAGAGTTCACGGCGCTTGGCCGTCTTCAAAAATTCGCGAAGCGCCAAGTCAATAAGCTCTCGCCTCGACTTACACCCGGACACCTTCAACCCCTGTCGCACCAGTTGTTCATCGAGTACAACATTTGTTCGTGCCATCACCCACCCTCCCTTGCTCAGAGCCTACTCCGGTGTGGTGTATAAATCACTGAAGAAAGGTGTATAGGAAGATCTCGTTGCCAGAGCTATGCGTTTCAGATTAGAACGTGCGCCGGCCCTGCTCAATAAATGTATCCCGCCCCCTTTTAACGACTCCGTTGCGGAAGAAAGGACCCTCCAGGAAACCATCGACATCGCACGCGATGTCGCCAAGAACATCCTCGAAGCACACCAGGAACGCAAGTCCATTCGAGACCGAGAAATCCTTTAGCCTCCTAGCGGGTGAAGATGAAGCGCCTCACGCCGTGCAGCCACCATCAAGGCACGGTCAAATGCGAGAAATGTGACCTCTGCCGAAACTCGTTCACGAAGAGTCAATGCGGAGGCCAAATGCACTGCATCATACCCCCGTAACCCACGATGGGAAGCCAATTCACCCGCCTCCTTGATAAGACGATCAGTAACCTCAACGGTGATGTACCGAGTCCAGTCCTCCGCAAATGCCTCAACACTCTGCCGGTAGGCGTGCGCTTTCTATTACCCACAAGTGTCATGTACGCGCCGCTAGATTCCAGCCTTCTGTCAGATCCGCAAGTCGTTTCCATCCTCTCCACAGGGTGATGGTTCCT
>Ga0224510_10001425_pt1 | contig 15775 bp, 16 predicted proteins | sample SF_May12_sed_USG_FD_170161 | JGI IMG/M metagenome (GOLD analysis project Ga0224510, IMG submission 170161) | Sediment microbial communities from San Francisco Bay, California, United States - SF_May12_sed_USGS_4_1 | ecosystem: Environmental > Aquatic > Marine > Sediment | place: USA: California... | reverse complement strand
TAATTCCCGAATATCTTCGTCGGTTATGGCCACCAGGGTAATCGGAGAAGTAGGTCCTGGTTTGACCGGACGAAGACGCAACGACCAGTCGTAGGCATCTAACTCTGCACTTTCCAGATATCCTTCCCACCGAAGCCCAAGAATACCGAGAAAGACGAGGAGCGTAATGACACCAATTTGAAAGGCGGGAGCACGATAAAGAGACTGATTCACAAGAATCCTTTTAACGGTTCGGATACTCCGGAGGGGAGGAGAAAACGGAAAGATCTTTTCTGGGGGTTTTTCCGATGACGCGCGAGATAATAGCTCTGTTGGGGGCAATGGACAGGGACCAACACGGTTCTCGCCTCGGGACCAAGTATGAGGAAGTCAGGGAACGAGGTTATCCGCAGGCAAGCCTGTCGATACTTCAATCGGTAGATGAATGTGAAAAATGGTTCCCACGTTCATTTCACTTTCTACCGCGATGACTCCCGAATGCGCGTCGATCACATCCTTGACAATTTTTGTTCCCAACCCCGTCCCCCCCTGTTTTCGGCTGATCACTCTTGGAGTGAATAAGGTGTCTCGAATTTCGGCCGGCATTCCTCTTCCGGTATCAATGACGGACACGTGAATCGTCTTTCCCTTTGGTTCGATTTGTCCCTTGATCGTAATTGACCCGCCTTTGGGAACTTCGGCGATGGCGTTGTTGACCAGGTTATAAAAGGCGTTGAACAACCGTGATTCATCGGCTTGCATCTCCGGCAAATCCGACATTCCCTCATGAAGCAGCGTAATCCCTTTGTCCTGAGCCATCAGTTTCAACGTGTCAAACACGGACGCGACAACGTGATGCAGCTTGCAGGGAGCAAACCGTGGCGGGCTCGTCAATCCTTTCACGCAATCGGCAATTTCTTTGACGCGCTCTTGAATCCGTTTGGCGTTATTCGCCACCATCTCAATCACTTCAAGGCATGTCTCATGGCTGACCCGGACTTTGTTCGGATCATACTCGGGGAGACTCGCAAAGACTTCGTTGATCTCATCTTTCAGGAGGGAGGCCCCGCACAATACGGGCATCAGCATATTTTTAACATCATGCCCGATGTTTCCCAGGATGCGAGCGACCTCCGCTAATTTGGCTTCTTGAAATAACCGGGCCTGTTCGATAGACAGTGCGGTAAAGGCTCCTATGATGGTTAGGATGGCCACGTCGTCCTGATTTAACCTGTCATCCCGCTTATTCATCACCTCCAGGACTCCAATGGGATCTCCTTCCCATCGTTTGAGAGGAATGGCAATCATATCCTGGGTGTGGAATCCGGTCATGTGATCGATTTCCTCAAGATGGCGGCGATCTTCCTTGGCATCTTTAATCACAATGGGCTCGCCTGTGGCGAAAACGGTTCCCGCAATCCCCTGCGTCCACGGAAATGCCGTTCCCGGTTTTGGAGGACGGTCACCAATCGCATGGTAAAACACCAATTCCTTTGTTTCCGGATTGGCCAATAGCACGCAACCGGCTTGGCAGTTCACCACCTCCAAGGCGATTTTTAGTCCTTGCTTCACCAGATCTTCCACGCTGAGATGCTGAAAAAGCGCTTCGCTAATTCGCCGGGCGGCTTCCAATTCACGCTCTTTGCGATCCTGTTGGTTCGATGGATTCATAACTGGCTCCCGAATGGGGTCAATGTGGAATCAAATTTTGGATCTTGCCAGAATCACATCAGGGGAGTTAATCGGGAAAGGTTAGCAAATTTACAAAAAAAAAGCTTGCAGGCCCCTGAAAGGACAACTCCAGGGGGAAAATCGGGATTTAAGACCCTCATCATATTTTTGGAGTCTTCGGGAAACCGGAAAAACTTTTGATGGGGAAGCCGGGGAGAAGGAAGGATGGCTGCTCTACAATTCTATTTCCTGCCCTTCTTCCAAAACTGTGACGTGTGCAATATCAAGTTGGGCAATTTCTTGAATGATGGCTTCACGCACAGTGGGCTTCATATGGTAGACATAGAGGGGCAGATCGGGTTTGCCGATTTTTCGAAATTCCTTGGCAAGCAGTGTCGGGGTGAGATGCTTACTTTGAATCGCGATGTCCATCATGGAGTCAGGAAAGGACACTTCAATAAAGATGCCCTTGAGATCGGGTGTCTTTGCGGCCACTCGCCAAATTTCCTCTGTGAGATGGGTATCCCCACTGTAGATCCATGCGGCACGGTCATCCCGAATGACAAAACCCGCCGTTTCCACCGTATGATTGACGAGCACAGGTGTCGCGCTGACCCCGCCGGAAAGGTTGACCGTCTTTTTGGCTTCGAGGCCTTGTGCACGGAGGACGGAATGACGCGGCCCTTGGATGTTGAAAAAATCCGGAAAAACCATATCGTTAAACACATGCTTCTGCAGACCTTCCATCACCGAGGAAAGTCCTGCCACCACGACTTGATGGTCGACCAGCCCGGAAAGATTGTCTACCAGTGGCGGAATACCTTTGATGTGGTCTAGATGCAAGTGGGAAAGTAGAATGTGTTTGACTTGTTTTTGTTCATCCAGGGTCAGACCGGAGGCCAACGTTCCGGCATCCACCATCAGGACCTTATTGACGAGAAATCCCACACTCCGGCAGATTTTTAGGCCAGCGGGTCCCTTGAGAAGCAGATCAGATCCGTGGGAACCCAGCACCCGTATGTTCACACTGATTCCTTTGGTGGGAGGAGAATTGCTTCCGTTTGCCTGCCAAGTTTTTTAGATTCACGGCCCATCATGCAAAAACTATTCAATAAAGACAACACCTTATTTCCGAATTCTCAATTTTCTCCGAGTAAGCCCTACACTCACAATTATTGATTGAACGCTCAGGGACTGAAGAAGACAACCTTTTTCGATGAAATGAAGGATTATCAATCTCCCTTTTCACTGGATCGCCCGTTCCCTGGCAACAGAAAAGCCCTTTGCAAGATTACTTGCAAAGGGCTTTGTTGAATTTGGCTCCTCGGGCAGGACTCGAACCTGCGACCATTCGGTTAACAGCCGAACGCTCTACCAACTGAGCTACCGAGGAACGAATATAGTAACGAACGTGTTTTTCTCTTTCAGATGATCATAGCCGGACTGCTTGTTTTCTTCAAGAACCGGGGAAATGTTTTGGGTCTTTTGACGGGTTAAAATTGAAAATCGTCTGAATCCTCTTCTCCTTCATCCGCCTCCGATGCGCCCCCATCCGATAAGTTCACGTAGTGGCGGGCCCAAGACAAATAGATATTGGCGCTGTCTTTCATGGCATCGGCACCCTTGATGAGTTTACCGACGATTTCCGGGTCTCCCCCACTGATTTCAATTTCACGGGCTTTGGTTTCTAACGCGTGATGAAAGTTCTCCATCTGTTCGGTCAAGGTCTGCACATGCTGTTTCAATTCACTAGTCATTTGATTGTATTCCTAAGTCCTGTTCTTCCATTGATGATGATGGGTTCCTGCCAGACAAATAAAAAAAGCCCTACGACCAATCACGAGACTGAAGATCGTAGGGCTTTTTGTCTTTGGGAGTTACCCTTGATAGGCTTGGCCCAAGGCCGCAGCTTCTCCCGCCTTTTCCATTAAGGTCCCATCTGAACTCACAGCGACCATTTCAATCGCCTGATGCTTGGCGGCGTCACACACCACTTTACACAACTCGCACCCTTTGCACCGTTCAATATGCACTTCCGCCACCATTTTGTCAGGATTGAGGTCCAAACAATTGGCTTCCGGACAATACATGATGCAGAGCCGACAGCCTTTTTTCGCCACACACTTTTCATCCGTCACTTGGGCAACATTATACATCTATCTCTTTCCTTCGCTGAGGTTCTCAGTATTAAGCGGCAGCCGCTTCTCCGACCATCAATTCGACGTGATTTTTTTCCGCCCATTCCGCGGCGATCTCATACGATCTGGCCACCGTATCGAGATTCTTTTTTAACAACATTTCTTTCTTAGCAAACTTTTTCTTAATGGCTTCGTCCAGGGTCGCCGTACCACCAGATGCGACGAATTTTTTCCCAAATCGTTCCTGCAAGGCCAAGTCCAAGGCATTCATGGATACACACTTGGTGATCCCGGCCACAGAACCAATCATGGTCATGTTCGTTGCCAACTCAGTTCCTGCTACCTCCATGGCAATATTGGTCCCTGGAATGTTAAAGACTGCCACATTCAAATCTTTGAGTCGCTTCACATCTTCATCGGATAAGAGGGGCATATCGGTATTAATGATCACCAGCCCACCCTCTTTAATCCCTGAGTAAAACGGCATCGTGTAACTCTTCCCCATCGTAATGACTTGAGGGTGAAACACTTGAATCACATCTGGAAACACGAGTTCGCCACGGTCGTAAATTTTTCTCAGTCCTATTCGGCAATAACTCTCGGCTGGTGCCATACGTTTTTCGGCGCCAAAGAACGGGTTCGAAATGGCGAACTTTCCATCTTTGGATGCCGCCATGGCCATGACATGGGCCGCAGTCACAGCGCCCTGTCCTCCCAGTCCTGACATTCGGATATTGATTCGACGTAAAATCATGGGATAGCTCCTCTCACATGTCCCGCCGCTTATGCCGTTTGGCCGGCGAGTTGCTTTTTAGCTTCGGCTTTTCTTTCCTTTTCCTTCGCTGCTAATTCAGCCAACAATTCCTTAGCCGGTTCGCTCACATATTCTTTATAGGCAAACCGTTCCGTCGGCTTTTCAGAATCCCGCATTTCCTGCAAGCCTTCCATACTGTTTTTCCCGATCTCCAGAATACATGGCGTGTAAAGCTGCAGATAGGTAGGTCCGATTTCTCGAGCAATATGAACCGCATTTTTAATCACTTTTTCAATGAGATTTGGTTTGCTGACCGTGCAATTCACCACATAATGGCAACCGGATTCTCTGGCAATTTCTGGAAGGCGGACTTTTTCAAATGTCTTTCCTACCGGTGCCATCTTGGCGACAAACCCTTTTTGCATAAGCCCGCTCTCTTGACCACCCGTATTGGCATACAGTTCGTTATCAAAACAGATGGTGGTAAATTTTTCCTGACGGAACCACGCCTGCAAGGTCATGTCTAATCCAATATCCACCGTCGCCCCGTCTCCGGCCAGCACCACCACGTCTTTTGGCCGGTCAGGGAACCGAACCGTCAACGCGCGCTTCAATCCAGACGCAATGGCATTTTGATTGCCAAACAATGAGTGGATATTGTGAACCGCTACGTGGGGGAAAACCAAACTGGTACATCCCGTGGACCCGACCATGACCGTATCCTCAGGATTAGGTAACGACGCGAGGATATAGCGAAAGGCCATGGACTCCGGGCATCCGGCGCACAGAGAATGTTCTTCAATCAGTTCCTTGGCATTACCGATATCTTTCCATCCTCGTTGTTCATTCCCATACGTCGCCCGCTTGACCAAATCCTGATACTCAGCAGGCATGATGTCAAATAACTCTTCCGCGATCTTTATTCGTTCTTTACTCATGAGCTTCTCCTTATATACGTTATCTGTTCGAGAGCCATACCCTCACAGAATTCCTTACCCGGCATCAACCTCCACGTCCAGCCAACGAAGGTGCCTTGATCCCCAGGACGGTTTTGATCTCCGCAACAATAATTTCTGGAGGCATCGTCATCCCACCGCACACATGAGGACCCGCATGAATCCGTTCGTTATTCTGAACCGTCGCGCTGACTTCACGGGCCAACCATCCAATGACATTAAATTCAGGAACAATAATATGCTTCGCGTGTTTTGTGGCCTCCCTGATCTCCTCTCCAGGCCACGGGCGCAAGGTTTTCACCTTCACCAAGCCAACACGAATACCCTCCTCTTCCAACATCGCCACGGCTTCTCGGCTTTGAGAAACCGCCGTTCCCGAAGCCACCACAATCACATCGGCATCCGTATTTTCAGTCTCAATCAATCCATCCATCCAGCGGATGGTGTGCTTCCGCGACCGCTCAACAGCTGCCCACACCTCTTGCTGCCAGCTCGCATGGGTGGCATAGCTAATATAGTTGCTTTTCATCACGAAAGGATCCCTCATCATGCGAACCGGAGGACATTCCATATCCATACAGGGAACCGGTGACCGATAAGGATCATACGGTGGCAAACACATATCAACAGGAGTCAAATCAACCATATCTTTGGTATGGGTCACAAAAAATCCATCGCAGCATAAGGCCAGTGGCAAATGGACATCAGGTTCTTCCGATACCATGTACCCCTTGAGGATCCAGTCATAAAAATCCTGGGCAGTTTCTGCATGCCACACCAGCATACCCGTTTGCATTAAATAAGATATTTCCAGAGTATCCGGTTGAATGGAGAGCGGAGAGTTGATGCCCCGGCAGGTCACAATCATCTGAATGGGCAACCGGGCTCCAGCCCACATCGGAAAATTTTCCATGGCCCGCATCGTCCCGGGTCCCGCCGTGGTGGTAAATACCCGGGCGCCACCAAAAGCCGCTCCCGCACATTGAGACATGACGGCAAATTCACTCTCACCCCGGAAGTAATCGCCAATGTAGCCTTCGGCAAAAAGCTCTCCGCACAAGGCAGCCGCTTCACTTTGAGGGGTAATGGGATACGCAACCATCATGTCACAGGAGGCTCGACGTACAGCTTCCTTAATGACCTCGCTTCCTGTAAAGAACGAAGGCGTTCTTGGCGCCTCATTCATCATATGCCAGGGGTCGGAATAGACCTGCCCTTTTTTGTTTTTTTGTCCTATGAAAGAAGCTTGAGCGGCCATGATTTGACCTCCTTTGTGTGCTTCAGGGTGAGATACGTCTGATTTCTTGATATATGCCTTGCAAAATTATGATTGATGATGAGGGTTTATTAAATCTTTAAATTTACCACCAACCCCTAATGGGGGAGTTTCATTATATATTATATAGGAACCAGGAACCATTACGCCGGAGGGGCAACCGACCCCTTCAACTTCTTCACCCAATCTGCCAATCTGAGTATTTTTTCGGCTGTCGCATCACGAAAAGAGAGCATGGCATCTTCATGGCCGGCTTGAGCACACATGGCAATCGTGTAACAATTGGTTCCACCACGTATGATTTTGAGAGAGAGATTAGCCTGATGACAATGCACACCCACAAACATGCAGGCATCAATTTTATTATGCCAAATCGTCAAATTTGGATGGTTCGGGTTGATTTCAATTTCAGGATTAATCTTGGGATACTTCGGTCGATAGTCCGGCATGGGAATAAGCATGGCATGCTGGGATGAATCCACGGATTCTTTAATTGTTTCATACAAGTAGCGGATTGCTTTGGCTTTCTTGGCAGCTTTGTCATTCCAAGCCCACAGCACCAATGGTCCCGGAAAGATCGTAGGTACTTTGGCCGAAAGAAACTGCCTGGCTGCCTGCTCCATCGCTTCTTCTTCAGAAACAATGGTACCGTGAATGTGTGCTTGCCCAGGATCTGGAAGTCGAATCCCCATCGAGGCTGCCGACGGTGGCAAAAAATGTTCGGGGCCTGGCATTACCTTATAAGAAGTTGTCATCGTACCTTATGTCTCCATTTAAAAAATTGCACAATACCCCCCTCCATCTATCTACTGTAAGAAGACAGCAAGCAATTCTCAAGATCGAAAAAGACCCAGCTGTCCAAAATCTTGGACTTTTCGAGAAAAGATCTATGAGTCTTTGGGCCTATAAAAATAATATTCTTTATAAGACCGTCAGTATAAGAAGGCCCCGTAAATATTGTCAATTTGATAATTCATAGTGGCGGGAAAATGGATTTCTCACAAAACATCCCTCAAAAAACTCAATCGGCATTTTTAGAGGAAAAAAATCTGACGTCAGGACAAGGAATTGGCAGTTCAAAAGGATTCGCCCACAGCATGCAATTCAAGATCAATTAGCGGGCTCTTACTCTCAAAATTTCATATTGCCAAGTAGGCTCTCCAATAATTTTCGGCATCGTGGGAAAGGGGATGGTCATGGAAAAATCTCTCGCTTGGTTAGGAGGAATTTCTAACGAAAGTTCAACTTTCTCCTGTCCGACAATTTCACATTCTGTAGCATGACAATCCTCAAGCGTCGCCTGGAGGGTGACAGAATGCATGATAAAAGTCTGATTAGCATTCTGAAGACGGCCAGTGACCACAAACGACCGGGAGTTCAGCCCAGGTCGAACCTGCATGTGGGAAAGTTGAGCCTGGCTAATAGGAATCCGCTGGAATGCCATCTCCCGTTCTCTGGTATCCTCCCAAATGATGACCCCGATGGCTCCCAACAGGACCATCAGCGTCATTCCCAGGGCACGACGAAATTTCGGCAAATACGCCGCCACCAAAATCATGATTAATAACAACAGGAAAATGGCAATCCGCAGCATGGGTCTTACACCTGGGATGTTAGAAAAAACTTCTTTTTACCCTCTCATCCCCTATCGGTCCAGGGGATCACATTCTTTCGCTGGAGGGCATAATGACAGATTTGTCTCATGAAATCGAAATTGCCTCTACCCTGGCCCGGAGGGCGGGAGAGGTCATGATGAAAATTTATCAAGAAGATTTTGCGGTCGCGTACAAAGACATCAACGATCCCGTTACACAGGCCGATCAACAGGCCAACGCCATCATCGTGGATGGATTACACACTCATTTCACACAGGATACCATCGTAGCGGAGGAAAGCCCCCTCCCTGCCGGCTCCCTGACAAAGGGCCGGGTCTGGTACGTAGACCCTCTGGATGGGACAAAGGAATTTATTTCGCGCAACGGTGAGTTTTCGATCATGATCGGGCTCACCATCGATGCACGCTCCAAGCTTGGTGTCGTCTATTGGCCTACCCGCGACTGCCTCTATGTCGGACTGACAGATGAGGCGGCCTGGGTAGAACACAATGGCATCCGCCAGAGCCTCAAAGCTCTCCAATCCCAACATCCCCCCAATATTTCACTCGTGGCTTCTCGTTCCCATCGATCCCCGGTCCTTTCTACTATTCAAGAATTATTGCCCATCCACGATGAGCAACGCATGGGGAGTGTGGGGCTGAAAATTGCGCACATTGCCCAAGGGAGAGCCGACGTTTACATTGAGCCCAGTCCCTATACCAAGGCATGGGATGCCTGTGCGCCTGAAGCCATCTTGCGAGGAGCGGGAGGATGCTTTACCGATATCCATGGAAATCCCATTCAATATGGACTCAACAATTTTCGCAATCTTCACGGATTGGTTGGGAGCACTCAAGACTGTCATCAACGCGTGATTCAAGCCTTGACGGGCCTATGTTCCTCATGTGAAGGTTGACACCTTTTTTCGGCGATTCTTAGAATCCGTTACTGAATACCTTTTCAACAACCTTTTCATTCTTACCCTCACCCCATTATGAGAACAGATCTCGTCGTTATCGGTGGCGGTTTGGCCGGATCGGAGGCTGCTTGGCAGGCAGCAAACTCTGGCGCCAAGGTGACGATGTATGAAATGCGGCCCAAGGAAGAAACGGCCGCTCATAAAACCGATCACTTGGCTGAGATTGTATGCTCAAACTCGCTGGGATCGAATGATCCGCTCAGCGCACCTGGAATGTTGAAAGAGGAAATGCGGCAATTGCACTCCTTGATCATCCGGATTGCCGATGAGGTGCGCATCCCGGCAGGCACCGCATTGGCCGTTGATCGGGACCAATTTGCCCGCAAGGTCACCCAGGCGTTATCGGAACATCCCAATGTCAAAATTCAGCGAGAAGAGATTCAGGAAATCCCCGAGGATGCCCTATGCCTCATCGCCACCGGTCCATTAACGTCACTCAAATTGTCTGAAGCCATCATTCAGTTAACCCAATCCAAAAATCTGTTTTTCTTCGATGCCATTTCCCCCATTGTGGATGCCGATTCACTCAACACAGACCGGACCTTTCTGGCCTCCCGCTATGAAAAAGGCACCGCCGATTACGTGAATTGTCCCATGGACGAAGAAACCTATAACGCCTTTTATGACGCCCTGATCCAAGCGGACCGCGTCCAGCCAAAATCATTTGAGAACGTGCCCTATTTTGAAGGGTGTCTCCCCATTGAGGTCATGGCCGAACGCGGCCGCCAAACCTTATTATTTGGCCCGCTCAAACCGGTTGGATTAATTGATCCAAAAACGGGGAAACGGCCGTATGCTGTGCTACAATTACGCCCGGAAAATCTTCACGGCTCCTGTTATAACCTGGTAGGATTCCAGACCAAACTCACCTACCCGGAACAACGTCGGATTTTCAGAATGATTCCCGGTTTGGAACATGCGGAATTTCTGCGATGTGGAAGCATCCATCGGAATACCTTTATCAATGCCCCTATCCTCTTACACAACACCTTGCAACTAAAAAAACACCCGCGCATCTTTTTTGCGGGACAATTGGTTGGAGTAGAAGGATATGTGGAGGCGGCAGCCAGTGGCGGATTAGCCGGAATAAATGCGGCCCGCATCTTATCAGGCCTTCATCCGGTTACACCTCCGCCGTCTACCGCCCACGGGGCGCTTCTCCATTACATCACCACTTGCGAGCCCAAATACTTTCAACCGATTAATTCCAATTTCGGACTGTACCCGCCACTCGACATGCCGGTGCGAGACAAACAGAAAAAACGACAACTCATCCAAGAACGGGCCACCACCCATTTCAAAGCATGGATGACGCAATCCGGGCTTTCCTAATGTACCTTCAATTGGAACGGGGAGTTTCACCTGAAACAAGCCGAAGCTATCAGTCCGACCTCCAGCAATTCGTGGCGCATATTCGACACATCTCTGACACGAAGGAAGTTCCGCCACCCGATGGGATTGACTCACTCCATATTCGATCCTATCTCAAAAGTCTAAGTGATCAAGGTTTAAAAAAACCCTCTCTTGCCCGGAAATTAGCATGCCTCAAAAGTTTTTTTCGATTTCTCGTTGAAGATGGCCGACTGACACGCAATCCAGCTTCCACCGTTCGTTCGCCACGACAGGGGACACGACTTCCCACGGTCCTGACCAAAGACGAAGCCAATACCCTTTTAGACGCACCGGCACCCCGGGAATGGCTTGACCTGAGAAATCACGCCATGCTGGAAACCCTGTATGCAAGCGGAGCGCGGGTCTCAGAACTAGTCGGGCTGAATTGGGAAGATGTTGATCTGGAAGCTAGATCGATTCGACTGCGCGGTAAAGGGAAAAAGGAACGGATGGTCCCGATTGGGACAGTGGCCGCCGATGCTATACTGGAATTTCAGCGTCATCTGCCTCACAAAACCAAGATTCCAAAGAGCGGGATGCCGAAGCAACTCGTGCCCCGTTCAGGCTCACACCCCCTATTCGTGAATGTTCGAGGAGGGCGCTTGACCACCCGAAGCGTGGAACGCATGATGAAGCAACAAACGGAGCAGCGATTCAACAAGACCGTCACACCACACACTCTGCGTCATTCTTTTGCCACACACCTCCTCGATGAAGGAGCTGACCTGCGGGCCATCCAGGAATTATTGGGACATGCCTCACTCGCCACAACCCAAAAATACACCCATGTGGCGACCGATCAACTCATGGCCGTCTATGATCGAGCGCATCCCCGATCCGGCTCTTCTCACTCCACGCCACCAGAAGGAGATCCTCGTAAACGATGAAGATTCGATCCACCACAATCCTGTGCGTCCGCAAAGGAGCCACAGTGGCTATGGGCTGTGATGGCCAGGTCACGGTCGGCACCACTATTATGAAAAGCAACGCCCGGAAACTCCGGAAAATGCATCAAGACCAGGTTCTAACCGGGTTTGCAGGGGCAACGGCGGATGCATTTACCCTGTTTGAAAAGTTCGACACGAAGTTAGAAGAATATCGGGGAAACCTGACCCGAGCCGCCGTTGAACTCGCGAAGGATTGGCGAACCGACCGGGTGCTGCGACGGCTGGAAGCGCTGTTAGCGGTAGCCGACCGGGAGCATTCCTTTATTATCACCGGCACCGGGGATGTGGTTGAACCGGAAGATGGGATTTTAGCCATTGGCTCAGGGGGACCCTACGCCTTATCCGCAGCGCGAGCTCTCCTGGCCCATACCGCGCTCCAACCCTCCCAGATTGTCGAACAAAGTATGCAAATTGCCGCCGGCATCGACATTTACACCAACCATCACATTGTTATCGAGGAGTTATCGTCGTAACGTATGGAACAACAGACCTCACCAACACCCAGAAATTTGGATTCACTCACTCCACGCCAAATTGTGGAAGAATTAGACCGCTATGTCATTGGACAACGGGACGCCAAACGAATGGTGGCCATCGCCCTGCGGAACCGCTGGCGACGCCAACAGCTCAGCCCGGAACTTCGGGATGAAATCGTCCCCAAAAATATCATCATGATCGGCCCCACGGGAGTCGGGAAAACGGAAATTTCCCGCCGGGTTTCCAAATTGGCGGATGCGCCGTTTATTAAAGTCGAAGCCTCTAAATTTACCGAGGTGGGATACGTCGGCCGGGACGTGGAATCCCTTATTCGGGACCTTACAGATTTATCCATCAATATGGTCAAGACGGCGTATCTGGAAAAGGTCCAAAAGAAGGCCGAGGACCTGGCGGAAGAGCGTGTCCTGGATATGCTGCTTCCCCCATCGCCGTCTAGTCCGTCGTTTGAGACTACTGAGATCGCTGAAGAAAACGCAGAGGCTACCGCACAGAAAAAACGTGATCAGCAGGAATCAACCCGCTCGAAACTGCGCCTCCAGTTGCGTGAGGGTAAACTGGATACCCGGATGGTGGAAATAGAAATCAAAGAACGGGGAGGACTCCCGGTCGGGATCATTTCCAATATTGGAGGGATGGAAGATCTCGAGCACAACCTTCGGGACATGCTCGGAGGGATGATGCCGGGCAAAAAGAAAAATCGCCGCATGAAAGTATCAGAAGCCCTGAAATTTATGGCTCAAGAAGAAGCACAAAAACTCATTGATATGGAAGAAGTGACGAAGGAGGCCATTACCCGCACGGAACAATCAGGCATCGTCTTCCTGGACGAGATTGACAAAATTGCCGGACGGGAGAAAAACACAGGGCCGGACATTTCACGGGAAGGGGTGCAACGCGACCTCCTCCCGATTGTGGAAGGTTCTACGGTCAATACCAAGCACGGCCCGGTCAAAACGGATCATATCCTGTTTATCGCGGCGGGAGCCTTTCATGTGGCCAAACCCTCGGACTTGATTCCGGAATTACAAGGCAGGTTCCCCATCCGGGTAGAATTGGAACCCCTTACGAAGGATGACCTCATCCGCATCTTAACCGAACCCAAGAACGCCCTGGTCAAACAATACCACGCCTTACTGAGCACGGAAGGCATCTCGTTAGAATTCACCCAGGACGGCATTGAAGAAATCGCGGCGACCGCCGTGCAGGTGAACGACCGAACTGAAAATATTGGAGCACGACGGCTGTTCACAATTGTGGAGCGGTTACTAGAAGATGTCTCGTTTGAAGCGCAGGATCTTCAGGAAAAAAAGGTGGTGATCAACGCCCAGTATGTTCGTGATCACCTTCAAACTATTGTGAAGGACGAAGACCTCAGCCGATTCATTCTCTAAGGTCATCGCTTCTGTTAAAATGATCATACGTTCCGCTTGCCCGTCCTCTTCCCTCTAAACGCTGGAGTCCATGAGTACGTTCCATGAACAAACTGATTAAAAAAGCTGACATTCTGATTGAAGCTCTTCCCTATATTCGCACCCTTGCGGGAAAAACCGTGGTCATCAAATATGGGGGAAAGGCCATGGTCCATGAGGAACTCAAGGAAGGGTTCGCGGAAGATGTCGTTTTATTGAAATATGTGGGGTTAAAACCCATTATCGTTCATGGAGGCGGTCCTCAAATCAATGAAATGCTGGACAAACTTGGCATTGAAGCGAAATTTCTCCATGGGGTTCGGGTGACAGATGCGCCTACTATGGAAGTGGTCGAGATGGTTCTTGGCGGGCAAATTAACAAGGAAATTGTGTCATTTCTGAACCAGCATGGCGCCAAGGCCGTCGGCCTCACCGGCAAGGATGGCCGACTCCTTACCACAAAACCTTTTAATCCCAAGAGTCTTGTCCATACCTACAGCGGGTCAACCGACGTGCTTCACCCTGAAGACTACGGGCTGGTTGGCGAAGTCAGCCATGTGGACACCAAATTGCTTCTTACTCTTCAAGAAGCGAATTTCATTCCGGTCATTGCTCCAATCGGAGTTGACGCCAAATGGCAAACACATAACATCAATGCCGATCTCGTGGCAGGCAGCGTGGCAGCGGCGGTTCATGCTGAAAAATTACTGGTCTTGAGTGATGTGAAGGGCATTCGCGATGCCAAGAGTCGCCATGTTTCCACTCTCTCCAGAAAAGACATGGAGCGAATGGTCAAAAAGCACGTCATCAGTGAGGGCATGCTCCCCAAAGTTCATGCCTGCTTAACCGCCCTTCAGGGGGGAGTCCGAAAGGCCCACATCATTGATGGGCGTGTGCCTCACGCGGTGCTACTCGAAATTTTCACGGATAAAGGCATCGGGACTGAAATTGTGGCGTAACAAGCATGAAACTCTCCAAGCAGGCTTCTTCATCAGATCCTCAAAACACCCAAACTTTGACCATCCCACAACCCGATGAACATTCAGCTCTACTCCTGGTCGATTTGCAAAATGATTTCTTCCCCGGCGGGGCACTAGCCGTCCCCGAAGCCGACGTCCTCATTCCTCTCATCAACACCTATATCAAGCACTTCAGCCGTCAGGGCTTTGCTATACTGGCCACCAGGGATTGGCACCCGGCTAATCATACTTCCTTTACCGAACAGCAGGGGCCTTGGCCAGTGCATTGCGTCCAAGGGTCACGCGGCGCTCAATTTCACTCTGACCTGGTCATGCCTCCCGGCATGATGGTCATTTCCAAGGGAACGGATCCCAGGAAAGATGCAAGATCCGGTTTTGATGGAACAAGCCTGGCCGATCGGCTGGAAGATCTCCATGTCCAAACATTGTTTGTTCTGGGGCTGGCTACTGAGGACTGCGTCAAACAGACAGTCCTCGATGGCTGTCAACGCGGCTTACGTGTCGTGTTGCTGACTGATGCCACCAAGTGGGCCAACCGCACACCGGATCATTCCTCAAAACCCCTCCAGGAACTGGCAGATGCCGGTGCTTTTCTCGCCAACATCAGCGATATCGGAATCATTGCCTCTACATTCTGATAGCTCTTCCCGCTCATTCTTTTTCCGACCCACCCCTTAGTCTGATTGTTCTCACGCTTCACTTACCCCTTCCTTACATCAGATCCTTTTCGCAAACTTATGGTCATTCCAATAAACTTCCGCCTTTGTTAGGCGCGAAAATCTACACGTGCTGGGGTTCGGCCCGGCCGCCGAGGTCCTTTTGTTGCGGCAAAAGGACCTAAAACCAGTGACGCCAAGCACAGGAGGGCGTGCCAACTCGCCAGGCTCAGACAAGGCCCGCCGATTAATGAGGACGTCCGACCAAGGGGACGGGCGGAAGGCGTCGGACAATGGGAATGATAGAGACTACAGGGAAATCCATATTACAGGGTACCCTCTACTGGCCTGACTCCAATACAGGAATGCTTGGGAAATTATTCGGAATCACTATACGCTATCACTGCTGTCCAAAATAGCCAAAACCCGGCTTATAGGCTGCTGCACTGATGCGGGTTTTGGACGAATTCTCTGTGAATTTCATCATCGTGCCCCCTTCTGCTGTCCAAGATTACCCGAGTGCCATGACCGTTTGAGTTGAGGCT
>Ga0224510_10001424_pt1 | contig 15776 bp, 15 predicted proteins | sample SF_May12_sed_USG_FD_170161 | JGI IMG/M metagenome (GOLD analysis project Ga0224510, IMG submission 170161) | Sediment microbial communities from San Francisco Bay, California, United States - SF_May12_sed_USGS_4_1 | ecosystem: Environmental > Aquatic > Marine > Sediment | place: USA: California... | reverse complement strand
CCTCCGGTCCGTGAGCAGGTCATCCACTTCGTCAACAAGAAGATGCCGGGCGGCCTGCCAAAGAAGACGGCGCGCGCGCTGCTCGACGTCGAAGACCGCAACTACGTGCCGATCATCCGCGACCCCGTGCGCACCAGCAGCGAGTCGGAAGCGGTGTTCTATTTCCCGGGGTGCGGGTCCGAACGACTGTTCTCGCAGGTCGGCCTCGCCACGCAGGCGATGCTCTGGCACGCGGGCGTGCAGACCGTGCTGCCGCCGGGCTACCTGTGTTGTGGCTACCCGCAGCGTGGAGTCGGGCAGTTCGACCAGGCGGAAAAGATCATCACGGACAACCGCGTGCTGTTCCACCGCGTCGCGAACACGCTCAACTACCTCGACATCAAGACCGTCGTCGTCAGCTGCGGCACGTGCCACGACCAGCTGCAGGGCTACGAGTTCGACAAGATCTTCCCGGGCTCGCGCATCCTCGACATCCACGAGTTCCTGCTGGAGAAGGGCATCCGGCTGGAGCAGGCAACCGGCGTGCGGTACATGTACCACGACCCGTGCCATTCCCCGATGAAGACGCACGACCCGCTCAAGGTGGTCAACACGCTGCTGCCGAATGCAGGTGGCGGCAAGATCGAGAAGAACGACCGTTGCTGCGGCGAATCAGGCACCTTCGCGGTGGCCCGGCCGGACATCGCGACGCAGGTGCGATTCCGCAAACAGCGCGAAATGGAGCGCGGCGCCGGGAAGCTGCGCAGCGATGGCTTCGACGGCGAAGTGAAAGTGCTCACGTCCTGCCCATCGTGCCTGCAGGGCCTTTCGCGGTACGATGACGACGCGGGTACCGGCGCCGACTACATCGTGGTCGAAATGGCGCGGCACCTGCTCGGTCCCGCGTGGCTCGAACATTACGTGCAGCGCGCCAACGCGGGCGGCATCGAACGGGTTCTGGTCTAGGCACGAACGGCCCGGCGCGAACGACGACAATTTCGAACGGGAATCCACCCCGCATGCAACTGCTCGACCTGTGGCGCCACGTGCGCGGCGACATCGCCTGGCGCTGGCGCGTCGTCTTCGGCTGGCAGCTGCTGGTGCAGCTGCTGGGATTCATCGCAATCACGCCGCTCGCCGGCTGGCTGACCGACCGTATCGTGGCGCGCTCGGGCTCGGACGTCGTCAGCAACTACGACATCGCGAGCTTCGTGCTGTCGCCCCCCGGTGCGGCATTCCTGATCATCGCGGTCGCCTTCGCCGTCGCGTTCTACACGTCGCAGCTCGCGGGCTACTCGTGGATCGCCGCACACGCTGTTGCACGGCAACCGGTCACCCTGTACGGCACGATCGGCGCAGTGGCGCACAAGCTGGGCTTGCTCCTGCGACTTGGCGTGCGCGCATTCGTGCGCGTGGTGGTGCTGGCACTGCCCTTTCTGGCGATCATGGCGCTGGTCTGGTTCACGACGCTCGCGGGCCGCGACGTCAACTATTACCTGGCCGAGCATCCGCCGGAGTGGCGCCGGGCGATGCTGGTGGCCGCCGTCTGCGGCCTGGGTTTCACGTTCGTGCTGGTCGCGCAGGCGGCCCGGTGGCTGTTCGTGATGCCGATCGCGATGTTCCATGACCTGCGACCCGCGCAGGTGCTGCTCGCCAGCGAGCGCATGCTTGAAGGCCGCCTCGTGCGCTCGATCACGCCATTGATCGTCTGGGGCCTCGTGCTCTCACTGCTCGCGACGCTGTGCCTTTATGCGGGCCGGCACGTCACCGACGCGGCGCTCGACTGGGCCGGCATCGACCCGCAGCGCGTGCTGCCGTTGGTGGCGGTCTTCATGGCCGTCACCATCGGCTTCAGCTTCCTGTACGTCACGCTGCAGTTTGCGGGGCACCAGTTCCTCGCGACGCGCCTGTACACGGAGCGCCGCGAAGCGCCGTTGCTGCTCGAAGGAACCTCCGGGGCCAATGCCGCGGCAGCCGGTGCGCGCGTTGGCCGGCCATTGCTGCTGGCGGCGTCCGTCATCGCCGCGCTGTCGCTCCTGGCACTGCTGTACCTGCTGCAGCGCCTCGACGTCCGTGAGGACGTCGCCGTCACCGCGCATCGCGGTGCCTCGCTGCAGGCCCCTGAGAATTCCATGTCGGCTTTCCGCGCCGCCTTTGAGGCCGGCGCCGATTTCGTCGAGCTGGACGTACAACGCACACGTGACGGTGCGATCGTCGTCTTCCATGACGGCGACCTGATGCGCATGGGCGGCGACCCGCGCAAGGTCCGCAGCATGACGCTGGCCGAGATCCAGTCGATCGACATCGGCAGCCGGCGCGGCGCGGCGTATGCGGGCGAGCACGTGCCGACGCTGGCCGAAGTGATCGACTACGCGCGCGGCAGGTTCCGCATCAACATCGAACTCAAGTACAACGTGCCGGACCCGGGACTGGCGCCGGCCGTGATCGCGCTGCTGCGCGAGAAGGATTTCCTCGACGATATCGTGATCACCTCGCTGGATCACGCAGCGCTGCGGCAGGTCGAGCGCATCCTGCCGGCCATCGACACCGGCCTGATCGTCACCGCGGCCGTCGGCAACGTGACGAAGACGGACACGGACTTCGTCAGCCTCAACGCCGCGCGTGCAACGGCAGCGCTGGTCGACCAGGCGCGGGCGGCAGGCAAGCAGGTCCACGTCTGGACGGTGAACACGCCCGAAGCGATGCTGCGGATGATCGAGCGCGACGTCGACAACATCATCACCGACGATCCTGCGACGCTCGTCCGCGTGATGCGCGACCGCAATGCGCTGTCGCCCCAGGAGCAGGTGGGCGTGCGGCTGCGCGTGCTGTTCACCGAATCGCCGCCCGAACTGAGCGACGCTGCGGCCGTGCCCGCCCTGTAGCGCGCTGCAGGCTAGAAGCGGACGCTGAGGCCCAGCGATCCTTCCGCCTGGAAGAACGTGCTGCCGGATGACCTCACCAGGCAGCCCGCCTCCGTCGGATTGCTCACGCAGAACAGCTCGGTGTCCGATTTGATCAGCGTCAGGTACCCGCGTACGCCGAGGTTGAGCGCGACGCGGTCGTTGAAGGGGAAGCGGACACCGCCGCCGAGGCTGCCCGAGAACCTGGTCTCCGAGTCGAAATCGCCGTCGGGCTGCATGAAGGTCGCGCCGATGGTCAGCGACAGGTACGGGACGAAGAAGTCGTCCTGCTGCGGGAAGAGCAGCGTGCCACCGAACTGCAGGTAATCGATCCGCAGGTCGATGCCGTCGAGCGCCGGATCCGAGGAGTCGAGCGCGGCGGACTGCGAGGAATACAGCAGCTCGTAGAACGATTCGTCGTCGCGGTACAGGCCGAGATCGATGCCGAAGCCGGCACCCGAGCCCAGGTCGACCGATTCTTCCGTCGTCCCGGTGCCACCGAAGTCACCCGTATCGAATCCGCCGCCGACCCGTGTCACCGCAAACGGCGTGATCTCGAAGCGCGGCGCCTCCGCCCACGCTGGCGACGCGTTCAGTCCCAGCACTCCGCAGCACAGCGCACCTGCCAGCCAACGCACCCTGAACTCCATGTCCGCCCCCCGGATTGCAGATGCGGGCATTCTAGCGAGTCAGCCGAGGCGGGTGTCCGGTGTTTCCACGACCGGACGTGCGGCGGCGACTGCTAGACTGGCAGCACGAGTCACGGAGACCGAACATGAGCGACCTGCAACAGACGCTGCGCGATCTGCACCGCGAACTGGCGGCTGCGCCTCGACTCGACCCGGCCGAACGCGCGATGCTCGAAGCGGCTGTCGCCGACATCCAGGCCACGTTGGCCGAGCAAGGCCGCCGCGCGGACACGCCGGTCCCTGCGACTCCGGCCGATTCGCTGGAGAACGCCGCCGTGCGCATCGAGGCCGAGCACCCCGGGCTCGCCGGTGCGGTGCGCGCGTTCGTCGACGCGCTCGCAAAGGCCGGCATCTGATTCGCCGAATCGACTGATTTACAAGCGTTTTCCGCGCCATACGGCGCCTGCGGCAGGACCCGTTTCTGCTATCATTGCGCTTTCTGCAAGCCGCCTTGATACCGTGACTGCCAACACGCAAACCGAAGACACCGAGCCGTTCGATCAGGCCTTCAGCCGTGCCGTGGATCTCGGCAACCAGATCGCCGACGGCGACGAGAAAGCCGACCTGTGGGACATCGCCGATGGCCTGCTCGCCGGCGCAGTGCAGTACTGGCTGTACACCCGGCAGCCGTGCGGCGATCCGCGCTGTGAAGATTGCCTCGAGATCGGCACGGCCGACGCGCGCATGGCCGAACTGCGGCGACTGGTCGAGCAGTTCTCCAGCGAAAGCCAGTACTTCCACGCACCGACGGATTCGAACGTCGGCCGCGCCTGAGTTCGCGCAGCCGGTTCTGCGGCTGCGCCACCCCATTTCATAATCCACGCGTTTCCAGCAGGAATCACGCGCGACTTGATATCGCCCGCGGCACAGCATGACGCTTCGGCCAGAGTCGGCCAGGAGTCATCACCGTGTCACGCACTGCGTCTGTTGCGTTCATCGTGTGCAGCCTGTTCTTCCCCACCGCGCATTCCGCGCAGGTGCTGCCTGAACCCAGGGTAGAGGTCGCGCCGGACAGCGCCGGCTCGGTGCGGCCGCAACCGGTGCCACCGCGCGCGCGCGCGACCAGCCGTCTCGTGTACAGCTGCATCGAGCCGGGCCTGATCACGTATGCCGACCGCCCGTGCAGCCCGGCGGCAGCGCAGCGGCAACTGCAGGTGCTCACGCCCGTCAGCCGCGCGGGCGAGGCTCCCGACGTCGAGAAGACCGCCACGGACGCCGCAGACAATCGCCGCGCCGCGGCAGCCAAGGCCGACGCCGACGCGGCGCGCGCGGCCGCCCAGCGCGCCGCAACCTGCGCCAGGCTTGAAGCGGCCGTGGACGAAGTGGATTCGCAGATGCGCGCTGGTTATCCGGCCCGCGAGGCAGGCCGCCTGTGGGAGCGCTGGCGCGAAGCGCGGGCACGCCTGCGCGAGGCGCGCTGCTGATCACGCTGCAGCGTGCCGGACGCGCCGCCGGAACGGCGAGTTGATCGAGCACCGCAACGCGCTGTGTAGAATCCCGGCATCCACCTGCCGCACGGATTCCGCCCATGCCGAAGTTGCCGACCCCCGCGACGCGCTGGACTCTCGCCCTGGGGCTGACGGCAGTGCTGTTCGGCGCCACAGGCTGCCAGCGCAAACCCGCGCCGGCACCGGACGCCCGCAGCACGCCGGAGGTTGCGGCTCCGGCCGCACCACCCGCCGCGCCCCCGGCGCTGGCGACCGGCAACGGCAGCGAGGAACCTCCCGCCGGGACGTTGCGTGCGTACGTCTGGTATTGCGCAGATGGCCAGAAGCTCGTCATGCGCAACCTGTTCCGCGAGAAGGCCGTCGCCATCGATTTCCACGATGGCACGCGCCGTCTCGACCAGACGATCAGCGCGTCGGGCGCGCGCTACGCCGATGCGGTGACCGTGTTCTGGACGAAAGGCTCCGCCGCCACGCTCGAGCGTCAGGGCACGCCGGCCGTCAAGTGCGAGGAGCGTCGCGCCGAGTCGCTCGTCGAAGACGCGCGCGTGCGCGGCGTCAGCTTCCGCGCCATTGGCAACGAGCCGGGCTGGGTACTAGAGATCGGTCCCGCCAGCCGGATCAGCTGGACGACGAACTATGGCGAACTGCGTTACGACTTCGACCAGTCGCAGCCGGCGACGGCGGGCGACGCGACGACCTACACCGCACGGCAGGGCACCAACGCGATCAAGGCAACGGTGAAAGCCGAACGCTGCGTGGACGATGGTGAAGTCGAGTACGACCACTCCGCGACCGTCGAGTTCGAGGGCCAGTCTTATCGCGGGTGCGGCCTGGAGTTGAAACGCAACTGAGCCCGCGGCCGCGGCGTCATTCGCCGGGCAGCGGAATCCGCTCGTCGTCGCCGGGGACCGCCGCGAAGCGGCGCTCGCGCCAGTCACGCTTGGCCGCTTCGATGCGGTCGCGTGAACTCGAAACAAAATTCCATTCGATGTAACGCGGGCCGTCGATGGGTGCGCCCCCGGCCAGCATCAGGCGCGAGGGTTCCGCGGCTCGTACGCTCACGGCGCCCGCCGTCTGTGCCAGCACGATGAACTGCCCGGTCCCGTAACGTTCGCCGCCGATCTCGACGCCGCCCGCCGCGACATAGCAACCGCGCTCGGCATGTTCCGGCTCGATTTCCAGCGCGGCGCCGGCCTGCAACTCCACGTCGACGTACAGCGTGGGAGAAAGCACCTGCACGGGCGAGCGCAACCCATATGCGGTGCCTGCGATCACGACGATCCGGGCTCCCGCGCGTTCGAGTTGCGGCAGTGTGGCAGCCGGATGATGGGCAAACGACGGCTCGCGTTCCTCTTCGTCGCGCGGCAGCGCCACCCACGTCTGGATGCCGTGCGCGCGGGCGCGGCCCGCCGCATCACGCGCCGCGGCCGGCGTGCGCTCGGAGTGCACGATGCCGCGTCCCGCCACCATCCAGTTGACGTCGCCCGGCCGGATCAACTGCTCCGTGCCGAGGCTGTCGCGATGCATGAACGCGCCCTCGTACAGGTAGGTGACGGTCGCGAGCCCGATGTGCGGATGCGGCCGCACGTTGACGCCCTGGCCCGGGCCGAACTCCGCCGGTCCCATGTGATCGAAAAAAATGAAGGGCCCGACGGTCTGCAAACCGGGTGCCGGCAGCGCGCGACGCACTGCGAAGCCACCGAGGTCGCGCACCCTTGGCTCGAGCACGCGTTCGACGCTGCGCGGCGCGCTGCTCATTCGAGGCCCAGCACCGCCTTGCCCTGGTTGAACACCACGTCGACGGGGATGTCGCGTGCCGACAGGCGTTTCAGGTCCGCGGCAAGGTCCGGGCGGATCACGCCCAGTTCGTCCCCCAGCTTCTTCACGCCCGCGTAGTCACCGTCGCCCTGCAGCTTCAGGATCAGCGCCGAGAGCTCGTCCATCGCCGCGCGTGTCTTTGCGATGTCGACGCGGTAGCGGCCGCTGGGTTCGCGCGTGAATGCGCCGCGGTCGGCGAAGAAGTTGAAGCGCAGCATGTTGGCGCGGCCATGGGCCGATGCCGCGCCGAACCGCACGGAGCGGAAGATGCCCGTCATGAACGTGACGTAGTAGTCCTCGAGCGAGCCCGTGACCTCGCCCTTCTCGTGCAGCTTGGTGATCATGTAGAGACCGAGGATGTCGGCCTTGCCTTCCTCGAGGCCGCTGCCCAGTTCTTTCAGCGCCTCACGCACCGTGCCCTTGCCGTCCAGCGTGTTCTTGATGCCGAGGCCATGCGCGACCTCATGGAACATGGTGGTGCCGAAGAACGCGTCGAACGTCACGTGCCTGCGCTGCTCGGGCACGATCAGCTCGTCGGCGATCGGCACCATGATCGTGTCGAACTTGGCCCGCATCGCGTTCTTGAGCTGCAGGCGGCGCGTGCCCTTCTCGAGCTGCACCTGCTCGTCGTTCGGCAGGTTGATGGCGATGGTCTTCGAGCCCGCGTTGCAGTCGCCCGCGTAATAGAGCACGTCGTACGCGTTCAGGTCCGAATCGGTGCCGGGCTGCTCGGCCTTGTAGGCAGCGGGCACCGGCAGGCCGCGCTGCAGTTCCGGCAGCATCGCCGTGTAGCGGGCCAGCCGCTTGCTCCACTCCATGTCCTTCACCAGCACGTAGGCCTCGTAGGCGGCCTTGTACTCGAACAGGTGATCCTCGTAGACCTCGATCGGACCGATCACGAGATCGATGCGGTTGTTCTTCATGTCGAGCCAGGCGCGGTCGCTGTCGCGGTATTCGTCGGTGCGCAGCGCCTTGGCCCGCAGCTCGAGATAACGCCTGAGGCCGGCGTCATCGGCCAGTGCCGCCGCCTGCTCGAGCAGCACCGCGGCCTTCTCCACCTGCGGCCCGTACTCGACGTGGTACGGCACCGTGCGCAGCGCGCCTTTCGCGTCGCGGCGCAAGACCGTGTATTCGCTGCGGGCGCCGGGCAGGTTGGCGCGCTCGAACTCTTCCTTGGTCATGTCGAGCGGATAGAACTGCGCGCCGAGCGGCTTGGCACCGATGCCTGCGACGAACGGGGCGTTATCGGCCAGTCGATCCCAAGGGCCGTAGTTCATGACGGCGAACCGCTGCGCCGCAGGGTCGCCCGCCAGTTGCTTGAGGAGCGCGTCGCGGTCCCCGTAGGCCTGGCGCCAGAAGAGGCCATCCATGACTTCGGCCGCGTCGATGAAGAGCCCAAGCATGCGGCGTTCCTTGTCCGTGAGCCACGACAGGTCGGACTGCAGCGTGAACGGAGCGTAGATCTGGGGTCGCGCCGGCACCGTCGCCGGAGCCGCCTTCGCGTCCTTCTGCATCGCCACCTCGCTTGCGCCCGCGGCGCCCGTCACTGCCAGCGTCATCGCTGCGATGCTGGTCAGCACCGCTCGTCGGATCATGGTCACGGTCGTCTCCTGGTCTGGTTACTTGCGCCCGAACAGTGCCTCGAGTTCGGCCCGGGCTTTATCGGCGGCGCTCTGCGCCGCGGGCTGGTAGGCCGCCGGCGACGGCCGGAAATAATCGCAGAAATTCGCGGCCTGCTTGTCCTTTACTTCCTCGGCCACGGTCTCGCGGCAGTGCTTGGCCTTGGCTGTGTCGTAGAACTCGCACATGCGGCACGCGTGCAGCTCGGCCCGGCAGGCACGGCACTCCTCCAGCCGCCGCAGCGGCAGCGAGTAATCGGCCAGCGAGGCGCCGCATTTCCAGCAGCGCAGCCCGTTATCCACGATCCGGACCCGGCGCGCCGTCGGCGCGCGGCAACGTCAACACCGTCATGCATGTTCCCCGCAGGAATCGTGCCTTAGCTACGCTCACCCCCTGCACCTTGTCAATCGGCCCGGGTCGATTACGCTTGTGCATTCGACCCCGTGGAATCCGCAATGGCGATCCGACCCGTTCTGCGCATGGGCCACCCTGTCCTGCAGCAGGTGGCTGCACCCGTCCCGGCCTTCGGCACGCCCGAACTGCGGGCACTGGTCCAGGACATGGACGACACCATGCGCGCGCGCAGTGGCGCGGGTATCGCCGCACCGCAGATCGGCGTCTCGTTGCGCGTGGTCATCTTTGAAGTCACGCACAACCCACGGTACCCGCAGGCCGAGCCTGTGCCCTGCACGGTGCTGGTGAACCCGGTGCTCGAGCCGATCGGCGACGCGCGCGACGACGCGTGGGAAGGATGCCTGTCGGTGCCGGGCATGCGCGGCGTGGTCTCCAGGCACTCGCGCCTGCGCTATCGCGGCTTCGACCTCGACGGTCGCCCCATCGATCGCACGGTGAGCGGATTCCACGCACGCGTCGTGCAGCACGAGGTGGATCACCTCGACGGCATCCTCTACCCCCAGCGCATCACCGACATGCGGCTGTTCGGGTTCGAAGAGGAACTCTTCCCGGACCGGTCGGCACTGCCGCCGGACTGACGCGGCGCGCCGCAGGTGGCGGCTGCATTTGGCGCAGCCGATTGCGCATCTCCCGTATTCAAAGGCCACGGATCGCGGTCGATGCTTGGGCCGTGAACCAGGGAAGATTGCCCAACGGAAGACCGCCCAACGGAAGCTTGCGATGACACGCCCCAACAAACCTCTCCCGGTCGAATCGCTGCGCGCTGCGATGCGCGCACGCCAGGCCGAGCTGCGCGAAGACATCCGCCAGACGCTCGTCAAAGGCGACTCGGAACACTACCTGCAGATCGCGGACTCGGTACGCGACCTCGAGGACGAGTCGTTCGCCGACCTGATCGTGGACGTGGGCCTCGCGGAGATCGACCGTGACCTCGAGGAGCTGCGCGCGATCGATGCCGCGCTGCTGCGCATCGCCGACGGCAGTTATGGCGTATGCGAGGTGTGCGAGAAGCCGATCGACGCGCGGCGGCTCGAAGCCACCCCGCACGCGCTGCGCTGCATCGACTGCCAGACGATCTTCGAGCGGACCCATTTCCAGAAGACGGGCCACACGCTGTAGGAAGTGGCTAGTGGCTAGTGGCTAGCCACTAGCCACTAGCCACCAACCACTTCCTCAGCTTTCGCGCCAGGCTGCCTCGTAGTTCTGGCCGCACTGCATGATGCGTTCGAGCACCTCGTCGTAACCCACACCCGCGGCCAGGGCTGACGTCGCGAAATCCTCGATCTGCGCCAGGTTCGGGTTGGCGTTCGCCTCGAGCACGTAAACGCCGCCGTCGGGCTTCAGCCGCAGGTCGATGCGTGCATAACCACTCAGGCTGAGTGCACGGTAGATCCGCTTCACCAGCACCGACAGCCGCAGCGCGAGGCCGGGCGGCAGGTCGCGCGCCGGGCCGGTGCCGATGCCATGGCGCTTCTGGTACTTGCGGTCCCACTTGACCTTGCGTGTAGCGATCGACATCACGTCGGGCAACGTGCCGAAGTTGAGCTCCCACACCGGGAACGTCGTAAGCCGTTCGTTGCCCATCACGCCAATGTAGAGTTCGCGGCCCTCGATGTATTCCTCGACGAGCGCATCGGAATTGGTCTGCTCGTGGATGAACTCGACGCGTTCACGCAGCTTGTGCGGCTCGTAGATGATCGACGCCTGCGAGATGCCGAGCGACGCGTCCTCGGTGGCGGACTTCACGAACAGCGGGAACTTGAGCTTGCGCGGCTCGACGTAGCGGCGCTTGCGGGGCAGCAGCGCGTACCGCGCCGTGGCGATACGGTGATACGCGAGGATCTGCTTGGACAGCACCTTGTCGCGGGAAATCATCATGCCGCGCGGGTTGCAGCCGGTGTACGGCAGTCGCATCAGCTCGAGGAAGGCGACCACGTACTGGTCGTAGGTGACGATGCCCTGGAACTCCTCGAGCAGGTTGAACGCGATATCGGGCTTCCACTCCATGATCGTCGAGCGCAACTCGGCCAGGTTGTCGCCCATCCCCAGCACCTTGACCTCGTGCCCCATCGCCCGCAGCGAAGTGGTCACGTCGTACTCGGTGCGCCACTCGTCGACTTCCTGCGCCGTGTAACCGTCCGTCGAGTCCGGTGGCACCAGCGTCTCGTGCACGAGGACGAGCACGCGCAGCGGCTTCTTCGTCATAGGGCGTAGTTCTCGCGGTCGCGCAGCAGTGTTTCGAGCATGATGCGCTCGAGCATCACGAGCACTTCACGCTTGGTATCGCGTTGGTTGTGGCTGAGCCGCAGGTTCATGAGCCGTGCGCGCTGGGTCGCGATCTTCAGTACGTGCTGCACCAGGTAGGGATGCATTCTCGCACGACGGATCATCAGGCGCTCGACCTGCGGCTGCACCTTGCGCAGGAACCGGCTGGCCTGGGGGGCGTTCGGGTAGTCGCCGGCCGTACCGAACACCCGCAGCAGGCGACGATCGTAGGTGCGTGCCGTGTTGAGCTCGTAGCGCCGCTGCTTGCGCCGATAGTGCTCGCGCAGCGTGCGGGTGTTTTCGGACAGCGGTTCGATGACGTCGCGGTTGAGGCACAGTGCCCGGCGGCCCTCGAGACTGCGCATCGTCGCGTCGACATACTCGAGCTTGCGCAACGCGGGCCACCCTGCGTACTGGCTGCGCCAGCGCGAGAAGCGCGGCAACCACACGGCGAAGGTCTCTGCGAAATCCTCGGTGGGATGGCTCTGTGCGTACCAGTGACCCAGGTGCAGCACGAAGCGCCGGCTGGCGGGCCGCGGGTAATAGCGGGACGGATAGCGGCGCGAGGCCTTGCCGAACACGTCACGCCACGACTTGCGCCGGCGCAGCTGGAACGCGGTATCGATCGCATGACCGGTCTCGTGCCGCAGGATGCGCATCAGCCATTTGTCGTTGCCGCCCTCCACTTCGTGCATGACGCGACGCTCGAGCCGCTGCAGCCGTGGATGCGCGAGGTAGAAAGGGATCGCGATGCCGGGGATGCCGTCGGGCGAGAACCATTCTTCCGCGAGCCAGACGTGCGGCCGGAAACGGATGTCCTTCAGCCGCAGTTCTTCATAGAGCCGCAACACGGCCTGGTCGAGTCCGGAGTTCGACAGGGACAGCCGCAGGTCGCAGAACCGCAGGTCGAGCAGTGCCTCGTCATCGAGGCGCGTCCACGCCGGCTCACGACGACGGCGCGGCCGGCGCGACTTCACCGCGGCACACTGGCGGCGGCAGGTTGTGCGATCGACCGACGCACGACTTCGTCAATCTGTGCGCGTCCCGCAAGCCGGTCGCGCGTCGCGCCGGGCAGCGCATCGATGCCGTGCAGCGCCCCGTACAGAGTACCGGTCAGCGCAGGCAGCGGCGAACCGGGCTCGCCCGCGGCTTGACGGGCCTCGTCGATCGCACCTGCAAAGTCCGCCGCTTCGCCGACGATGCGTCGCGCCAGCACGATGACGCGCAGCACCTCGGGCAGTGCCGTCGCCTTGCCACCTGGCGGAGACGTGCAGGCGGTGCGCACGTCGGTGCGCAACGGACGTGCGCCGTAGCAGCCGGCGGCAGGTTCCGGGACGCCTTCCAGCACCTTTGGATCACCATGCCCCTGCAGCGCACCAGCGAGCACCGCTGCGTACAAACGGCAGGCGTCGAGAATCAGCGGCGACTGATGCGTGGTCCGCGAGCACTCCGCGCCCAGGGCGATGCCGCCAGCGACGTCGTCGCCTGCATGCAGCACGGCCGCCAGCACACGCGGCAAGCTGTTGGCGGAGGCGTCCCTGGGATCGTGCGGCCCGGCCATCGCCTGGCCACGCCAGCGCCAGGTCGCGAGCGCCTTCGCGACGTCAGTGGTCGCCTGCGCTTCGCCCGGCGCGCCGGTCGCGGAATGCTGTCCTTCCTTCAGCCAGCGCCAGTAGCGTTCGATCTGGTCACGCGCATCGCAACGCTGGACGGCAGCAAGGCTGTCGGCCAGGCACAGTGCCAGCGCCGTGTGCTGCGCCCATTCGAGGACTGCGCTCTCTGCGCCAGGTTCCGGCTGGCCGAGCGCCTCGCCCATTGCCAGGCCGTACCACGCACCGCGCACGCGTTGCTGCCGATCTGCGGGCGGCACCAGGCGGCGCGCAGCGCGTGTCCGCCGCGCGTCCGTCGCAGACGTCATGCTGGGCCGCTGCCACATGCGTACGTACTCGGCCTGGTCCTCAGTTTCGGGCACTGTCGGCCAGTGCCGCGAATGCGCGGATTGCTGCCAGAGGTCCGCCAGTTCCAGCAGTGCCGCTTCGCCGCCGCCCTGGCTGCGTTCGGCCAGCCAGCAGCCCGCCGCCGTGGCACTGCGCCCGATGCCGGCACGGCAATGCAGGTAAACGCAGTGACCGGCAACCAGCGCGCCATCGATCATTGCGAGGATGCGCGCCATGGTCTCCACGTCGGCAGGAATGCCGTGGTCGGTGATCGGTTCGCGCAGGTATTCGACACGCCGGCCCGTTGGCGTCTCGAACGGCAGCAGCATCTCGTAGCTCGCCATCTCTTTCGGTTCCGTGAGGTCGACAAAGCACGTGATCCCCGCCTCCAGGAGGCGGCGCAGCCTCTCCATGGACTGCGCCCGCGAGCGCGACCCGGGATGCTCCCCCACCAGCAACCGTCCGGGCCGCACCCAGTACGACGCATCGATGGGCCGCGGGCGGGTCCGGTCGGGTGCGTTGCCAGCAGTCGGGTCGGGCGGCGCGGTCATGGCCCAATGATAAGACAACGGGGTGCGGCTGCCGGTATGGCTGTGAGAGACTTGGGCAAAGAGGCAGGGGAGACACTCAGTGCTGAAACAGCTGGTAGCCCGCAAGTCCGTGGCTGCGATCAATCGCGAGATCGAATCCGGACCCAAGCTGAACCGCGTGCTCAACCGGCAGGCCCTGACCTCGGTCGGCCTGGGCTCCATGATCGGCAGCGGCATCTTCGTGCTGACCGGGACGGTAGCGGCCCAGCACACGGGCCCAGCCGTGACGCTGGCGTTCCTGGTGGCAGCCATCGGTTGCGGTCTCGCCGCGCTGTGCTACGCCGAACTGGCGTCGATGATCCCCATTTCCGGCAGCGCCTACAGCTACACCTACGCCACCCTTGGCGAAGGCGTCGCGTGGTTCGTCGGCTGGAACCTTGCGCTCGAATATGTGATGTCCGGGGCCGCGGTAGCCGTCGGATGGTCGGGCTACGTCGTGAACCTGCTCGAGGAATTCGGCGTCACCCTCCCCGCCGCATTCACGAATGCCCCGATCGCGAAAGACGCCACCAACCACCTCGTGGCGACGGGCGCGGTGGTCAACGTACCGGCGGTGTTCATCGTCGCGCTGCTCACGTGGGTGTGTTACGTGGGCGTGAAGCAGTCCACCCGCGTCAACAACGTCATGGTGATCATCAAGGTGCTGATCATCGTGCTGTTCATCGCGGTCGGCCTGAAGTACGTGTCCACCGACCTGTGGCAGCCCTACCTGCCCACGAACACCGGCACTTCGGGGCAGTTCGGCCTGAGCGGCATCATGCAGGGTGCGGCGATCATCTTCTTTGCCTACATTGGCTTCGACCAGGCGGCAACGACCGCGCAGGAAGCCCGCGATCCGCAGCGCGACGTGCCATGGGGCATCATCGCCGCGCTGATCATTTCCACGACGCTCTACGTGGCCATGGCGGCCGTCATGACGGGCATGGTCTCGTACACGGAATTGAACGTGGCCGCGCCGGTGGCCGTCGCGCTCGACGCGCACCCGGAACTCAAGTGGCTGGGTCTGCCCGTGAAGATCGGCGCGATCGTGGGCCTGACCTCGGTGATCCTCATGTCATTGCTGGGCCAGCCGCGCATTTTCATGGCGATGGCGCGCGACGGCCTGCTGCCGCCGTCGATGCAGAAGGTGCACGAGAAATACCGCACCCCGCACATCGCGACGATCGTAACGGGTGTGGTCGCCGCCTTCTTCGCCGGCGTGTTTCCGCTCGACGTGCTGGGCGAACTGATCTCGATCGGCATCCTGCTGGCCTTCACCGCCGTCTGCGCGGGCGTGCTGGTGCTGCGGCGCACGCAGCCCGACACGCCGCGTCCGTTCCGCGTGCCTTTCGCCACATTCACCGGCGTGGCGGGTGTCGCGATCTGCCTGGCGATGACGCTGTTCCTGCCGCACGACACGTGGATCCGGCTCGCCATCTGGACGGCCATCGGCTTCGCGGTCTACTTCTTCTACGGCTTCCGGCATTCGAAGGTCCGGCAGCAACTGGGCTGAGTAGCGCGCAGCCGGTTTCGTTTCAGGCTGCTATTAAGGGGCTCGATCCGGGTCTGCCCGCGAGCTTGAAAAGGCAGACACGCGCTCGCGGGCAGACCCGGATCGAGCCCCTGACGTCACGCGCCTGAGCGAGTCAGAAATGGGCGCGCGCGACACAGCCTGCATCAGGGATCGTGACGCCCATTTCCTGACTCGCACGGCGCACGCAGGGTCAACCGGCCCACTCCTCGGCAGCCGCGTGCACTTCAGCGGCTGAGGTCACAACGAAATTCTGTATTCACGGCTGGCCACAACCCAACTCAACTTGGAAGTGGCCTGACGCCTCATGCGCCGTGCGAAGTTTTCGGCCGTGCCGAAAACGAGCTCAGGCGCGGCGTATCGAGCGTGCGATCGGGATGTTCTTCGGCCCGCATTTTTCCGGGCGGGCCGGAAGAACGTCCCGATCGTGCGCCCGCATCACATCCGAAACCTGCTGCCTCGAAACTCGGCACGGACCCGCAGAACTCTATTCCTCCCAGGGTTCGCGCAGCACCGGCTCCGGCGCCATCGCAGACTGCAATGCCTCGAGCGCCGCCGCGCGGCGTGCCTCCAGACCGGCGAAATCGAACAGCCGCGGATCCG
>Ga0224510_10001423_pt1 | contig 15776 bp, 20 predicted proteins | sample SF_May12_sed_USG_FD_170161 | JGI IMG/M metagenome (GOLD analysis project Ga0224510, IMG submission 170161) | Sediment microbial communities from San Francisco Bay, California, United States - SF_May12_sed_USGS_4_1 | ecosystem: Environmental > Aquatic > Marine > Sediment | place: USA: California... | reverse complement strand
TACGCCGCTACCAGTCGGCATGTTGTTGGGTTTGGACGATCAGTTTGCTCGCGACAAGGTCAAGCAGGTTCAGTGGAACGCCTTTCTCGCAAAGAATCGCCTGAAAGGGCCGCCCCTGGACATCGTGGTTCGCGAAGTGCGCGCATTTCTCGAGGTGCCGCTCAGCCAGGCATTGAAATCGGGGGAGAGGCGATGATCGTATCCTCCGAGTCCGTGGTCGATGACCCTGCACGCACCAGGCTCACAGTGCTAGACTACAACGCTGTATGAAGCACCAACGGCTGGCTGGAACACGTCACGATATTCATCCGCCACCTACTGCGCTCGACCCGGCGCTCCGGCGGGCGCTCATGCGAGTGAACCCCGAGTACTTCGCCTGGTCCCTTGAGGCGCAGGAACGCTACCGTGTCAGCATGCCTGATCAGGATGCGTTCCGTCTCCGTCAGGAGTTGGTCAAGACGCTGTTTGGTCTCCACGCAAAAACAGGCGAAGACCTTTCAGAGATCAGTGACCAGTTCAGCGATGAGAAACATTTGGTGTTCAACCGGGTGCTGCTGCCTGCCGCTGGTGTGGGTGAGGATTTCTTCTTCCTGAATGAATACCTGGACGAGGGTAAGACCCTGCTCGATTTTGACACGCTCTACGAGTACGACTACGACGACCACTGTTTTCAAGAACAGGCGCGCAAGGAGCAAACACCGGAGTACGTCGTCAAACCCTATCGTGGCGCGCTCTACTACGCCTGGGCTCGCCTGTTCATCGATGGCGTCTTTCACTACGCCTCGCTGTGCATGGCGGCCGGCTACATCTACAGCCGCCTTGACGAGTTTGGCCAGGAGAAGGTGTCCACGCTCATTCCACACCGCTACGTGAACGCCAAGGATCACGGCAAGCGTGAGGGCAAGGGGACGATCTTCAGCCAGCGGATCGATGCGGACGGGAAGGAAGCGCAGGCTGAGGAATTGCAACGGAGGTTCTGGGACTATCTGTCACAACGCTACGAGGCCCTCCGCACCGAGTTTGACGGTCAGGCCCGCACGGCTGTCTATATGGAGGATCTCAGCCGTGAGCACGATCCGCACATGACGTTCATCTTTAGCGACAAGACCGCCTTACAGGCTGTGCGTTTCCGGTATTTCATGCGTGACTGCCGTCCTCTCGCCGCCGATCGTGCAGAACTCAATGTGGTCATCAACCGTGAACGCCAGGCGCTCGACGCCTACTTAGAGTCCACCTGCCGGGATATTCTTACCAACTTCGATCCTAAGGGCGCCCCATTCCGCAAGAAGAACAAGATCATCATCGCTGACGGTGCACTCAATGAGTTGTTGTGATCCGTCCACGCCTTGTTCACTCGAATAAATGGAATTCTAGTTGTTGCGGTACGATGGGGACGTTCGTCGAGCCAACTGGCCGGCTGGCACTGAACGGCACGCCTCTAGCAGGCTGCGGAAAAGCCAGTTTTGCTGGATATAGCCACTACAGATAGCCTGGTGTGAGACGGCCCTGAATACCTTGGCAGGATGCGCAAAAAGGCCGTCCAGCAAGGCCGCAGCGAGCGAAGAGGCGAATCGTACTCTGCCCCGTATGTTGAGCCTCGGAGCGACGCGAGAACGCCGCTGGCGGACTTTTTCCGCACCCTGCTAGAGCAGATGGTCCGCAATGCCGAGGTCCCGAGCTACTTGCACCACCGGCTGTGCCAAGTGGCGGACCAATCGGCAGCCCGTTCCTCTTTTATACAGGTGTCTCTGAAATCGAAAGAAGGGCAGACACCTCCTCGTTACACAGGTGGCCAGTTGCACGCATTGACGTTTGCCTATACAAATGGATACATTGTGAGGTATAATCACACTCCATGCGAACGGCTTTGATTGGGATCATGGCAATCGTGCCAAATGTGAGAAGCACGGCCTTTCCGTGGCAACGATTGAAGATCTTTTTGCCCGACCATTGGCTGTGCTGCCTGACGAGGCCCACTCACAGCGTGAGAAACGCTTTCGTGCCATAGGCCACACTGACAAGGGACGTCGTGTATTCATCGTGTTCACGTTTCGCAGGAAAGGGGACGACGTACTGATCTGACCCATCAGCGCTCGGTACATGCACAAGAAGGAGGTCGACGCGTATGAAAAAGAAAATCCCAACCTTTAAGAGCGACCGCGCGGCGGCGGCGTTCGTCGAAAAAGCTGACCTCACGCACTATGACTTGTCGGGGGCGCAGTTGACCCGCTTTGAGATCAAGCCGAAAGATAAGTCCATCAATCTGCGCCTGTCCGAAGAACTGTATGACGCGGTCCGTAAGCGCGCCGCGCGTGCCGGTCTTCCCTATCAACGGTTTATTCGTCTCACGCTTGAACAGGCTGTTGCTCCGAAGTAGGAGGGGAGCGCATCGGATTCACGGCTCCACGGTTTGCGGCGTTCTACAAAGAGACATGAGAAACTCGCATCGAACCGCGCCGCCACAGGCATTCTCGTGGTGCACAACCTCTTCTCAGCATGACGGCCGCTGCAGGCTTGATGCGGCTTCACGGCACAATAGGCTCAACCTCATCGAGCGACACCTGACCCTGCCGCCAGTCAGAGAACCCGTCGTGCGGGCGTTTTAACACGATGTTGTGAAGGGGGCAGGAATCCCACGCACGCGTGCCCACGCATTGACAGACGCGCGGCATTCACGTACGCGTTTCATGAATACATAAATAGGAGCGGAGTCATGCCCCGAATCACTGTCGACGATAACAAGCGGATGCATCTTCGGGTGCGGGCGGAGCAGAAGGCTATGCTCCAGCGAGCGGCGATGTTGAGAAAGATGGACCTGACAGAGTTCGTGTTTCAATCCGCGTTATGCGAAGCCAAGAGGGTGATCGCAGAGGCTGAGGGCGTCACGTTATCGGAGCGAGACAGCCTCATGCTGTTGAAGCTGCTCGAAAAGCCGCCTGCACCGAGCGCTCGGCTCAAGAAGGCTCTCGTCTTATACCGAAAGCGAAATGAGCGGCTAGGCCTGGCATGTGGAGCCGATTGCGAATCACCATGACTGCAAGGCGTTTGACTGCGACGATACCGCGATGAACGAGTTTGAACTCTCGGTCAGTAGAGGCCTTTGTGTGGGAAACTGGCATGGCCGATCCAACAGCCGAACGGATTAGTCATCTGTTCAGGATTCGATGGTGTCTGGTCGCAGCTTTCCTCCTGTTGGCCCTATTAACCACATCCAAGCCAAAAACAACCTGAAGCTTCCTCAGCCTCGAGATTGAGCGTGTGGCGCATGAGCTTCACGTCATCATGGCACTGCTCGGACAGATTGATATCCTGGTGAAACAGTCGTATCGTGATCGTGCACGACACATCATTACGGCGTCGTGCGTCGGTCTGGAGATCGTCGATCACTCGGCTGTGTCGCAAGGAACCACAGCACGATGGGACGCCGGTACACAGTGGAAACAAGGCTTGGTCATGTGACCATGCCGTCGTAGTGTGGAATTTCGGATGGATGTGCGTAATACCCCTCCAGGGGCTTCAGAATCCTCGACGCAGCAGCTTCGTGCTCTTGAACAACGGCTGAAGCAGCTCGATGCCGACAGGGCCGAGCTGCTCCGCGCAATCGAGGAGTGTAAACGATCGACTGTTCAGGAAACCAAGCCGGCTCAGGTGATTGAGTGTTCGCTCTTGGGAAGACCGCTCCGAGATGCAAGTCCCCTCACGCCTGACGAACAGGTGGCGCTGTTCCTCCAACTGTTCCGTTGCCGTGAACATATCTATCCCAAGCGGTGGGAGAATGCCAAATCCGGAAAGAGCGGGTATGCTCCAGCTTGCCGTCATGAATGGGTGCAGCCGTTGTGTCAGAAGCCAACGATTAAATGTACCGAGTGCAGCCATCAGGCGTTTCTCCCTCTCAATGAAGAGGCGGCCCGAGGGCATCTTCAGGGACAGTCGACAATCGGAACCTATGCGATTGACGAACATGATACCTGCGTGTTTCTGGCCTGTGATTTTGATGGCCCAGGATGGAGAGAGGATGTCAGCACGTACAGCGAGAGCGCCAGGGCCCTTGGAGTCGAGGTGGCGGTGGAGCGGTCCCGCTCTGGGCAGGGAGCTCATGCCTGGATCTTCTTCGATGGGCGGGTGCCGGCCAGAATGGCCCGCAATTTGGGCACTCTGATTTTGTCACATGCTCTGGAGATTCGGCCTCACCTCAGTATGGCCTCGTTTGACCGATTCTTTCCCAGTCAGGATTATCTGCCTAAGGGCGGATTCGGGAACCTGATTGCGCTACCTCTTCAGAACGGCCCCCGAGAGTTGGGCAACAGCTGTTTCTTGGATGAGCAGGGTTCCGTTGTCCAAGACCAGTGGGGATACCTGACACAGGTGAAACGGCCCAACACGTACGAGGTGCAGCGCCTGCTTGAGCGCTTCGTTCCCAGCACCCAAGGAGCAGCGACAACACGCCATGGCGGTGACGACGTTGCAGGCACGACGGACCACGCGCTGCTCCATGCGGGAATGGACAGTGACAAGGAAGGCGCACCGACTAACCAGGAGACGGTCGAGCTCACCATCGGCTGTATGATTCACGTGTCTCTCAAAGGCGTGCCACAGCATATCGTGGGAAGACTCAGAAAAACGGCAACGTTTCCCAATCCCGAGTTCTATAAGCGGCAACGAATGAGGATGCAGACGTATCCGCACACGCGGTTCATTTTCTCCGGAGAGCTGCGTCCGGATGAATTGGTATTGCCTCGGGGCCTGCTCGACCCGATCGTGCTCATTCTCGAAAGGGCTGGCGCGCAGATCGTCACACGCGATGAACGGCTCGCGAGAAGACGGATGGCGGTTGCTTTTGCTGGAGAACTGACTCAGCGCCAAAAAGGGGCAGTCAATGCACTCAAGAAAACGGACACGGGTGTGCTCGTGGCTCCACCAGGTTTTGGAAAAACGGTGGTGGGCTGTGCCCTCATCGCTGAACGAGGCGTGTCCACGCTCGTGTTGGTGCATCGACAACCTCTTCTCGACCAGTGGAAGGAGAGCATGGTCAGATTTCTTGGCCTTGATTCGAAGGATATTGGCATTCTTGGCGGAGCGAAAAAGACGATCACGGGCAGACTCGATCTAGTGATGCTCCAGACACTGACTCGAAGAGAAGACATCGGTGAGCTCGCACACCAATATACGCACGTCATCATTGACGAGTGCCATCATATTCCTGCGGTGTCATTTGAAGCGGTGCTCAAGCAGCTCCCTGCACGATATGTGCTTGGTCTGACCGCCACGCCGTATCGAAAGGACGGGCTTGAGACCATCCTCTTTCAACAATGCGGTCCGGTAAGATATGAAATCGCGTCTGCGGACGAAGGCAAGCTGGACAAGTCGGTCACCATCGTTGAGACAGGGTATCGCTCACCCAGTGAAGTGGGACCCAACCCGGCCTATCATGTCTTGATGCATAGCCTTGTTCATGACACTGGAAGAAATCATCGTATTGCGGCCGATGTGGTGACGGCGCTTGCGGCGAAGCAGTTTCCGCTCTTGATTTCCGACCGGAAGGAACATCTTGATGCCCTGACGGAGGGAATCGAAGCCCTGGCTCTAGCAGAGCCCTCGTTGGCTGAACTTGCGGTGGTTCGACTCGATGGGGATTTGTCTCTCAAAGCGCGGCGTCTCGCACTTGCCCGAATCCGTGAAGCCAGAAATCAAGCCCTCCCGTTGCTGCTGGTCGCCACGGCGCCGTTGGTCGGCGAAGGTGTGGACCTGCCTGACCTGGATACGCTTGTCTTGGCCACGCCGCTCTCATTCGAGGGACGGATGGTCCAATATGCAGGCCGACTGCATCGTGTGGTTGACGAGAAAAGGCAGGTGCGAATCCTGGATTATGTTGATTCGAGCAACGCCATGCTTCTGCGGATGTATCGGAACCGAATCAAAGCCTACCGGAAGATGGGATACGAGATTCGTGAACCCAATAACATGCCCGGCGGCAGTCCCTCGCGAGCGCACGAGCAGCGTGCGGCCACAGCCCAGCAAGGGTTAGAGCTGGGATAACGGTGGTGAAGAGGAACGAGAGAGAAGACCGAGTGGAGGGTCACATCAATGGGGCTGCCCATTGGAGGTCGACGCATGATGCCGTTGTGACAGGCGTCACGTTCGGACCAACGCTGATATGGTATTGACATCATATGAGTTATATGACATAGTTCCAGTGTGAGATGGATTGTTGAGTTGAGTGATGAGTTTGAGCCAGAGTTCGATGCGCTCCACGAAGACGTGCAAACGGAGCTCTTGGCATTAACGCGTCTCCTGCAGCAATTCGGCCCACACTTGGGGCGGCCGCGTGTGGACACACTGAACGACTCACGCCATGCGAATATGAAGGAACTCCGGTTCAGCGCGGTTGGTGGTGAGTGGAGGGTCGCGTTTGCTTTTGACACGAAGCGAAAGGGGATTCTGCTCGTCGCAGGAGATAAATCAGGCATCAGCGAACGGAGGTTCTATCGCGCGCTGATCCGCAAGGCCGATGACCGTTTTGATACGCATCTCGCGCGACTGAAGAAGGAAAGGGGGTAAGCATGGCCACAAACGTCGACGACAAGATTAAGAGGTTGCGCCCTCTCCAACGTAAAAAGGTTGAGGCGCGCGCCGCTGAGCTGATGGCCGAGGAGATGACCTTGCGGGAACTGCGGCATGCGCGCAAGCTCACGCAGGTTCGCATGGCTAAGAAGCTTGGGATTACGCAGGATAGTGTGTCGCGCCTCGAGCAGCGAAGTGACCTCTTGCTGTCCACGCTCAGAAAGACCATCGAAGCCATGGGCGGCCATCTGTCTCTTGTAGCCCAATTCCCCGACCGTGAGCCAGTGAGGCTGTCCGGTCTTGCCGACAATGATTCCGAGACGAAGCCCACAGGCCGACGCCATGCGCTCGCGTAAACAGTCGGCTGCTGAGGAGCTCGGCATATCAATCCTCCCCAAGCGGAGAGCATCACAAATCCGGGGGGGGGCACTCAGGTTCAACGCGTGGCAACCAGCGAGGACGGTTCGCCCAATTACAGTATGAGCACGATAAATGGCGTACAAAGGGAACATGAGATAATCGGGACAGATAGCTATGTCAAACCGCATCGATACTCGTATCGACACCGGCCTGAAAAAGAAGGCTGTGAAAGTCTTTGACCGTCTTGGTCTGACTGAAGCCGAAGCCATACGCCTGTTCTATGCCCAGGTTGAACTCCAGCACGGCATCCCCTTTCCTCTCAGGATCCCACACGCACACGCGGGACGCCTTTGAAGAAGCGAAGCAACTCCCTTCCTTCAAAAACTTTCGCACCCTCAGAAGCCGCACGGGCACGTAAGTCTTGCTTCACATTCCAACCGGACCGGCTCCTCATCTACAGAATTGAAGCCACGTTCCTCATCCTCGAACGGACAGGCACGCACGCCGACCTGTCTGGTTGACGGCGAGTGTGAACGCGATCAGATGCTGGATCAGCGGCTGGTGAGGCATTTCCCGCGAGATGGCTTGTTTTCCACCTCACTGACGACTCGCTCGTGTGGCCCACCCTGTCGCGCACCCCAACGATGTCCCCATCTCCGATTACATGACAAATTCCCCCGGCCTCACATATGCCGTTCGGCTGCCCATGCCGTTCAGCAGCTGCCTTGATGACCGTGCAATCCCTGTAGGCGGCGAACGCTTCGAGATCGCTTATAGTCTCGCCACCGACATCGGTCTCCATTTCCTACCGCTTCCGCATGTGCGGCAGACACTGTAGGCGATGGTCCGCCGTGCGCCGCAGCAGAGGTAGGCGGCGTGATCCTCATCATTGATGCGAAGAATGAACGCGCCGCTGACTGGTACGCCGCATATGGCGCCGTGCTGTGAGCGAATACGCCACTCACGCTCGTGATGTCCCTCGGACGGTTGCAACCGAATTAAAGGCCAAGGGCCTGGCCTAACGCATGTGAGCGCGATGACGTGGTGAGGAGTTGATCTTCCGGGCTCGCATACTGTGTTGGGCGAGGGAGATTGGCAGCCTCGCCTCTGAGGCACCGCGTCCAGAGACGCCGTGCCAGGCGGAGTCCGGCACCGTCGTGTCGCGCAATGCGACTCGACCGTGCCAAGAGATCAACCATCGCCCTTTAAGGGGCGTGGCCACAGAGTAGGAGATTCTGTTGCGCCCCGATGTGGGTGAGAGGCCAACAATGTGTTACGGAGAGATCGGTGTGCATATTCCGCTGTGTGTGGCCGTTCATGGTCGGCTCGGCTATTCGAGAGTGATCGAAGAGCAGAGTGAGGGGCAGCATCACTGAGGCCAGGAACGGAGAGTGTCGTGTTGCAACTCCGTGCCACGTGAGAAAGAGGGCGGTGCTGTATGCTGACGGCGACGTCCTTGTGAGAAGTGGTGAATGGTCAATTCTTGTCGCATGTATCCTTTCCGAACATGAGTTCGCACATCGACCTTTGCGCAGTGGATCGGATGCATGGCAACATTGACAAGACGACGCGTGGCAACAAAGAGGGGCACACCAATTAACTTCCCCAGTTGGCTGAGTTCACATGATCATGTGACTCTTGGCAGGGTAAGGAAGGCTTGTCAGGTAGCGGTATCCTGTACGTACAGCAGACTGGTTGGATGAGAACTGCATCGAAATCATTCCGAATGACGAAGGAGGTTTCGTATGACTCGTATGCTATGCGCGCTGCCCTTTGCACTTCTGGCGGGTGCCATGATCACTGGCTGTGCCGATGATTCTGTTTCGGGTCGGCAACGACCCGCGCCTGGCTATGACCACGTGAATATGGGATCGCCGCAGCCTGGCCAACAGCATCGTTACGACGAACCTCCGCCGGCTTCACAACGTGATCCTTATAGCCGGAGCCAGCCTGGATACTATTAGCAGGACGCCCTGCCACAGATTCAGGAGAGGTGCTGCGCCCCCAGCGTGGGTGAGGGGCGCAACACGGTATTGAGAAGAGGTCGGTACGCGAGTGTGGTGTGTGAGTCCGTTCAGGATTGCGACAGCTCTTCAGGGAGGATTGAGGAGCAGAACAGAACTGATCGGGAGCGGAGACGAGTAGTACCGCTTCACAGCTTCATTCGGCACTGGATGGCGTTTCTGCGGATGATGACGAGATTCTCTTTCGTTACGCCGTATGAGGGCGCCGGCGCGATCGTGCACGACTCTTCGGCGCAGGTGGTCGGCGTGGAGCCTGGTGCTCCATGGCTGCGCGCAGAATGCGGTTCAGCCGCGTTTGATAGCCCTTCCCATGCAGTTTGAGCCAGTTGAGTACATCAACGTCGAGACGCACCGTGACTTGTTGCTTGGCCGGTGGCCAGGCCTCGGTTGCCTTCTTGAAAAACAAGCGATCCAGTGGTGGAATCTCCGAATAGTCGATGTCCCGATCCTTCAGCCGGTCAAGTTTCGCCAAGTCGCTTTTGATCGATGTTCTGCTCACGTCGGTTCGCCCTTCTCATGGAGATGATGCGCGTCACCTTGTGTCCACGCGGGGCGTGTGCCATCACCACGATCCGCTTATCGCGCAGGTTTGACTGTAGCGACGTTTATCGTTCCACGCAAGTCAACCATGAGAGTGGGTGCCTGGAGAATCTCGTCGTGAGCGAAGACGTCGGTAGGGCAGGAGAGCCGAGAGAGGAGCCTGCTGGTGCCCCGCGCGATCGGCCCCACCTCTACGATTTCTTCGAGGCCCTCAGAAGCGTAGCCTGTTGATCATTCCGTCGGGCTGTAGCAGGGGCCACTGTCAGGTTCTAGCCATTGGACAACCCACTTGCACATGAGTACTATCGCGAATCCTCTTTCATGAGCACGACAACTGGCGTACTGGGAACATGAGAAAAGCTGGAGAGGTAGCTATGTCTGACCGCATCAACACTCGTGTTGATGCTGGCCTGAAGAAGAAGGCTGTCAAAGTCTTTGAGCGACTTGGTCTGACTGAAGCCGAAGCCATCCGTCTCTTCTATGCCCAGGTTGACCTCCACCAGGGTATCCCCTTTTCGCTCATGATCCCAAACGCGCACACGCGGGACGCTTTTGAAGAAGCGAAGCATCCCAAGAAACTCCGCTCATTTAAGAACTTTCGCGCCCTGAGAGGCCGCAGGGGTACCTAAGCCTTGCTTCACATTCTAACCAGACTGGTTTCTCATCTATAGAGTTGAAGCAGCGTTCCTCATTCTCGAACGGACAGGCACGCACGCTGACCTGTTTGACTAACGTTGAGTGTGAACACGATCAGTCGCCGAATCAATGGACGGTTCGGCAGTTCTCGCGACATGGCGTGCTTTCCATTTCAATTGCGACTCGCTCATGCGCTCAACCTGTCGCGCACCTCAACGATTTCGCGCCTTCTATCATATGAGGCTACTTCCGGTATGCTTTGTGGGCACAGCACAATCCCTTCAACTTCGTACCGCACAACCACAGAAACTCACATGGTATTTCACTTGTTTCGTTTATTGCGCTTATTGCGATTGACTGCTATACTGCCTTTAGCGAAGAGAGGAGTGAGTCCATGACCACGTCGACCAGAGAACCGATTGTGCCGACTGCCGAGGACGCCGCGCTGGCGAAGAAAGCGCTCCAAGCCCTGGTATCGCATCAAGATCCATTCATGGATTTCCACGTTCAGATTATTCAGAAGCGGAAGACCCCCGAACGTCTGTTGTTGCCTACGTCGGCTGTGCGACTCCTCTTCACCATCCTTGATGAAATGTCGGCGGGCAACGCTGTCACACTGATTCCGGTCCATGCCGAACTCACGACGCAAGAGGCCGCGGACGTGCTGAATGTGTCCCGTCCGTTTCTCGTGACTCTGTTAGACGAGCAGAAAATCCCCTACCGCAAGGTGGGCACCCATCGGCGCATTCTCTTTGCGGATCTCATGCGCTACAAACATCAGATCGATGCGGACCGCCGTGCGACCCTCGATCAACTGGCCCACGACGCGCAAGCGCTGAAGATGGGCTATTGAATGTGGCCACCTTCACCGCGCTCTACGACGCCTGCGTCCTGTATCCCGCGCCTCTCCGTGATCTACTCCTCGAACTGGCTGTCACGGATCTGTTTCGCGCCAAATGGTCTTCACGCATTCATGACGAGTGGATACGGGCGGTACTTGAGGATCGACCAGACCTCACTGCTGCGCAGCTCCGTCGCACGAGAGACCTCATGGATCTGCATGCTCGCGACTGCCTCGTTGAGGATTTTGAGGAGCTGATTCCCTCCCTCACCCTACCAGACCCAAATGATCGGCATGTTCTGGCGGCCGCCATTCGCGGGAGAGCTGACGTCATTGTCACCTACAATCTCACGGACTTTCCCGACAAGGAACTCCAAAAATACGGTATCACGCCCCAACACCCCGATGAGTTTCTACTGCACCTTTTCAATCTGGCGCCGAGCATCGTCTGTGCCGCTGCCAGAATGCATCGGGCGAGGCTCAAACATCCTCCCAAGACCACGACCGAATACCTCGAGACGCTTGAACGCCAGTCCTTGACACAATTCGTGGCGGCGCTTCGTCCCTACGCCGCTCGTCTCTGATCCTAACCTCTTCTTTCACCCACAATGGTGATGCTTCCCCGGCACCCTCGCGAGAGCCGTTCGGTCTTCCACGGTGTTCAGCGACCATCTTGCACGTAGTCGGTCGCCTGCTGGTCGACAACCGCATCAAGCTCAAGACCGCCTCGAAGCCGATTCATTGACTCTCTTCCATCTTGGCGAACGGGCGTAGTCTTTTCGGTCGATCTGAAGCGGACCTTCTCGCCTCGTCCGTTGAATCTGCTCTGTCATGCGGTGCTGGTGATGAGCGGAGGCCAGCTTGTAGTTTCAGAGTCGGTGCCTGTGCGCATCCGGCCGTCGCCCTGGCTTTCCACCGGTGGGCTGCGTCGATCATGCCCGCGCGCCGCCTGTGAGCGGCTCCTTTTTGCGGTCATTCCTCCGCTTCGCGCCCGCCGGTCCGCCAGGTGGCGGCGGCCTCTCTGTCTCCTTTGTCGTTGCTGTGTGGCCTCCACTGCCTCGTGAGAGGCCAACACATCAACTCTAACCAAAGGAGACAACATTATGGCACCTCAAGACAAGAAACCCCAGCCGGTCACCACGCTTCGATGCAGCCGCATCAAGGCGAGCATCTGGAAGAACGACGGCATGAACGGTCCGTTCTACAACGTGACCGTCGCCCGCTCGTACAAGGGGCAGGATGGAATCTGGAAGAATTCCGAATCCTTCGGAGTCGCAGACCTTGACGCGCTCATCGTCGTCGCCCAACAGGCGACACGCTGGATCGCGGAGCGGTCGGACCGCTGACCGTCACGGGAAGTCTCCGGCCTTCGTGCCGGGGGCTTCCTGCACCTGAAGAAAGGAAATGAGACGATGAAGAGCTATCAGGAGTTTGCGATGCATCTCGATCAGCTGCTTGGCGGTGTCCATGCCGTCCGCATCACGGTGCCCGGCTACATGCCACTCTCAGTCGAGGAGATTGGATCGAGTGGAGACAGACACCGGCTTGTGTCCTTGTGCCATTACGGCGAACAGAACGGTGACCTCATGCGCGATCCCGACATCGTGTTTCTGTTTCACAATGTACCCGACGGTGTGGTAGCCGAACCGGTGGCTTTCCAGAACGACTACCTGGGGATCGTTCAGGAGGTGTATCGGTATGACGAGGCGGGCAGACGCACCCACGTCGTGCCCTCGCTAAAACAGGAGTTGAAGGAGTTCGCCGAGAGCTGGTTTGCCAATCTGAAGGAGCAGGGCTTCTTTGCCTCTACTGCAGTTCGAGAGATCCTGTCCCTGTGATCTGGTCGAGCCATTCAGCAGGGGGCATGATGTGATCACATCATGCCCCCCATCAAAAAATGACACCTGGCAGAACAGTAAACCGGTGAGACCTACTGCTTCGTGCCAAGAAAGAGAAAGCTATGGGTCCTGTCACTGTTGAGGGCCGCGCTGTACAGTCGGTGCGTCGCGGCATCGTACAAGGCCACCCCCGTCACCGTCTTGGTCCCAGTGCCACAAGCGCCACCTTCCAATGTCATCGAGGTATGAAACACATTGCCCTTCGCACGAGGAGACAAGGTTCCAACAACGGTGCAGCCATCTGATGCATCCCCAGAAAGTGTCCCGGCTGCATCAACGGTCACTGTGATCGTGTGGTGGTCGGTACGAAGTCCTGAATAGGTCCCGGCCACCTGAGTCAGGTTCGGTGCCGACTCAGAGTCCCCATCGTATGTACTCGTGAAGCTCTCTGTGTCGCCAGTGACGTACGCGATGGTCGCGTGAAAGTTCTTGTTCGGTACATAGTTGCCACTCATGGTCGCCGCGCGAATGCCAGCGCCTTCCAAATTAAAATCTCTCGTATTCGAGGACCCGAAGGAGCCGGAGTGCGACGTGCCCATTCCCTGAACCAGTCCAGCCAGAATGTTGGGATGGTCTCTTGCCGTATAGAACAGCCAGTAGGAGCCGTCCTCCAGGACCCGTCCTGAAAGGGTGCGGCCTGTAGAAGTCGTGCCCGTCCAGAGACCTTCAGCCGAGGTGGCCGTAGGCTGGGGCAGAGAAGAGAAGTCGCGATCGCCATACCCACCGCCACAGGCGACGGAAGCGAACCCACTATTGAAGCAGTTGGCGAAGCTGCCACAGGCCACGAGCCCACTCATAAGACAGATGGTCAGAAGGCATCGAAGAGTATTCGGCCATGTCAGGGGCATGGGGGTCCCCCTCAAACGAGAGCGAAAAGGATAGCTGGGCCCTGTGTCCCAGGATACCAAGAAGATCACCCCCCTTCACATGAGGGAACGCCGACTTGTCAGAAACCGGACCAGCCAACTGGCGATTCAGGCATACCCAGCTTGCCGGAGGCTCCACTGACCGGCCGATCCGGAGGCCGTTTCTGGCGTCCTGTGCACAGTCTGAACGGTTGATCTGTGGTCTTGGATTCGTGTCGGTATAGGTTGGTGTAAGACCGATTTTAAGAGGTTGAGGTTGCAGGATATGGCTTTACGCCCCAATTGTCTTACATCTCGTGTTTATTGTATGCTCCCGCCCATGCCTAATTCCTCGCGAGACAAACGGACCACGACCATTACGGTGGATTTGGGGGAGCTGAAAGTGCCCTGGCAAGCTTGGTGTCAGCAGCAGGGTGTCACCCCGAGCCATGCCCTTCGGCAGATCTTACGGCAGGCGCTGGATCAGCCGGCGCGACCGGCGTCCGTACCTCGGCTGTGCGTCACTCGGCGGCGAGAACGAGCCACCGCCCGCATCAAACTGAATGTGACCCCCTCCGAACTTACGGCGCTGCGTACCTGTGCCCGGCACGAGGGCTATCAGCCCACGGCCTGGGTGGTCGCGATGATCCGCACCAAATTGACGGGGGAACCCCATGTGGGGCAGCCGGAGCTCGCCGCGCTGACCCGATCGAATCAGCAACTCCTGGCCTTGGGACGGAACCTGAACCAGATCGCGAAGGTCTTGAATACGTCCCCAGAGAACCGGGGTGCGTTTCGGGTGGAGGTGATCACCGAACTCTCCCGCGTCATTCGAACCCACACCGACAGAGTCTCTGATGTCTTGCGCGGGACGGTCGCGCGCTGGTCTCTCCAATGAGTCCTTCAATTCATCCAATCGACCTGAAGCTGGATGAGTGGGGGAGTCGGCTCTTCAATGTCTCAACGGAGACCCTCCCACGGCCGCGGTCCAACAGGCATGGTCGTCTGAGTTCCGCCAAGCACGTGAGTACTGGCGGACGGCTCAGCACGCCACAGGCTCGGGCGACTTATGTGCGGCAGAAACTGCAGGCCATGGTCCGGCGTTCGCCGCAAGTCGTGGTGAAACTCGTCAGGGCGCCGAAGGGGATGAAGGGCATCTCGAACAACCTCACCTACATTTCGCGTGATGGCCTTCTGGAGATCGAAGACCAAGACGGTCAGGTGATTCACGGGAAGGAGGCCGTGGCCGATTTGAAAGCCGAATGGCGCGATGGCGGGACACCGATCCTCGCGGACTCCACGATGCGCGATGCCTTTCATCTTGTCCTCTCCATGCCGACCAGGACCGATCCGCTGGCGGTCCAACGCGCGGCCCGTGACTTCGCGAAGCGGGAGTTTTCTGGGTTTCAGTACGCGATGGTTCTTCACACCTTCGAGACCGATCCAGATCCGAACCCATCCCCACATCCACATGTCCACCTGACGGTCAAAGCTGCGGGCCTTGACGGCATCCGTTTGAATCCGAGAAAGGCTGATCTGCAACGTTGGCGTGAAGGGTTTGCGGAGGCGCTACGCGAGCATGGCATTGAGGCCACCACCACGAGCCGGATTCATCGCACCACGCATGAACGGTGGAGGGTCCAACATCTCCCAGATCGCAGCACGAAGGCGAAGGTGCTGGATCGCAAGAAACGAGAGACACACACTCCAGGGAAGTACCAGGAGGTGATGCAGCACTACAAGCAGGTCATGAGGACGCTCGCACGATCGGATCGCGGAGAGGACCGACAACTGGCGGCGGATCTGGTGCGGTATCTTCGAGAACCGGGACGTACGCTGGCGACGGATCGAGAGCGGGGGAGCGATCGCGAGCGATGACAAGACGTTCTCATCGGAGCCAATAATGTTTTAGAATTGGCGGTGGCTGCAGTGAGTGCGCATTTGGGTGGACTGCAAGTTGGCTGTGATGACGCATGTGGATCGGAACCCCTTCCTCGGGAAAATCGCTTTTTTCACGAGGAACCAGCATTTCAACTCTCCGCTCGCGCGAGTATCATTAAATATGATAAAG
>Ga0224510_10001422_pt1 | contig 15787 bp, 12 predicted proteins | sample SF_May12_sed_USG_FD_170161 | JGI IMG/M metagenome (GOLD analysis project Ga0224510, IMG submission 170161) | Sediment microbial communities from San Francisco Bay, California, United States - SF_May12_sed_USGS_4_1 | ecosystem: Environmental > Aquatic > Marine > Sediment | place: USA: California... | reverse complement strand
CGGTCGCCTTATACCTTATTAGTGGTGTGATGGCTCAAGGAAGCGAGAAGCTTTCATCTGAAGAAATTTGCAGCCGATTCGTCCAAATTCTAACGGCTCCCAGCCCACCCAATCTTAAAACGGCCGCTGAAACGAATCCGAAGCCGCATTGCCAAAATAGTCGGTTTTAAGAAATTGATAGGCTTCGATAATCCGTCGGAGTTCCGGCTCCGAACTGCGGTCGCCTTGTCGGATGTCCGGATGGATTTTCTTTGCCCGCTCCCGGAACGCTCTGGTCACAACTGGCAACGGACTTCCAAATTCAACACCTAGCACTTCGTAAGCTTGGACAGACGAACGGATTTCTCCACGAGCCGAGGTGGCCTGTCCTTCCCCTCCTCCGCCACCCGCGGCCTTAAAGAAATTGAAGAGATTGATCTTTTGCCGTCGACGACGAGGGCGCTGCCGGATTTCGCTTTCAAACTCTTCAAACCGATCCTCAATAAATTCCAACCGCGATTCTAGGCGCTGAGCGGCTGTCAGCTCGGTAATCTCCTCTAACTCCCCCTCAACCAGACCTAACATACGATCGACTTCTATCAGACCCTGTTCAACGTGCAAATAGGCATCAGTGCGCTCTTGAAACATGGTTTCGATGGCAAAGTCCAGACTTTGTTCAGATTGATCACGGAGTTTGGCAATCCTCCGACTCATCCCGGCCACAAACTTCCGTTTATTCTGTTCATTAAGGGCCATAATGCCAACGCTCAAGAAAATTTTGAGGCCAATTCTAACACAACAGCCCTCACCCCGAGGAGGTCCGTTGCGATACGATAGAGAGGTTCAGCATAAGGATGGTGCAGAGATTGCCCCCCACCGGCAGGATTGGTATCCTGCCTACCTTTACACCTAACCCTGAAAAATCTCCGGTCACGCAGGTCAGCCAACAACCTAATGAATATTTTTCTACTTAATCCCAAAATGCCTTGAAGGAGGATTCCATGAATCAACATCTGTCTATTCTAGGAAGCACCGTTCTCCTTTCGATTATCCTCGCAACACCAGCCTGGTCGGTCAACCCTGCGGGCTATGGTAGCGCAGGGGGTGAATTCAACATCAAAATCTCCCGGGTCCCCGCAAATGAGCTCGCTAAGGCCAAATCGACGAACCCTCCCTTTGAGCCCACTCCGGAAATCCTGGCCGAAGGGGAAAAAATTTTTCTGGGACGTGGAGGCTGCATCAGTTGTCACGGGGCGGAAGGGAAAGGGGATGGGGCAGCCGCGAAAAACCTTCCTATTCAACCCAGAAATTTCACCAACCCCAAATTTAATACTTATCGCACACCTGGTGAAATGATGTGGGTCCTCAAGAATGGCAGCATGGGACAGACCGGCCGGGTGCCAGGAACAGGGATGCTTCCCGTAGTCCAACCCAATGGATTTATTTCGGAAGAAGACGGATGGAAAGTATTGTTGTATGAACGGAGCCTCGGAGAGCAGACAAAATAATTAACACCTGTTTTAGGCTATAAATATTCGCACCGTACACCATGCCTATTTTGCATTAATTCTCACGCATGCACTAACCGCCACACTCTCTTATGTCTGAATCCACAACTATCCGCCACCCCAATCGGCTGAGCCACGAAACCAGTCCTTACCTTCTGCAACACGCCTACAATCCCGTGGATTGGTATCCATGGGGGAAAGAAGCACTCAGTCGGGCCAAACAAGAGAACAAACCCATTTTGCTCTCAATCGGATACTCAGCCTGCCATTGGTGCCACGTGATGGAGCGGGAATCGTTTGAAAATCAAGACATCGCGGGTCTTATGAACCGCTACTTCGTGAATATTAAAGTGGATAGGGAAGAACGGCCGGATTTGGATGAAATCTATATGCAAGCCACGACCGCGATGAACCAGGGGCACGGCGGTTGGCCCATGACAGTATTTCTCACTCCCGATCAGGAGCCAATTTTTGCAGGAACATATTTCCCGCCCACCGACCGCTATGGTCGTCCGGGATTCGGAACAATTTTGAAAAACATTGGCGAAGGGTGGCTTAAGGATCAAGCCAACATTGTGCAACAAGCCGGTCGATTCACCACTCGTCTACGGGCCGCACTACAACCGGCCTCCCCACTTGCCGTAGGTGCAGCCGAGATCGAGGATGCCGTCAAACAATTTGCCCGCGACTTCGATGCGCGGTACGGGGGATTTGGACAGGCCCCCAAGTTTCCCCCTGCCACCGGACTCTCGTTTCTCTTACGCCAATATCATTGGAGTCGAGAGGGAAAAATCCTCTCCATGGTCACTAAAACTCTCGATGGCATGGCCGCAGGTGGTCTGTACGATCACATCGGGGGAGGGTTTGCACGCTATTCCACCGATGACGAGTGGTTGGTCCCGCACTTTGAAAAAATGCTGTATGACAATGCCCTCCTAGCAAGAACCTACGTTGAGGCCTATCAAATCACTGGGGAGAATCGGTATCACCAGGTCGCGACCGAGACCTTGGATTACATTTTGCGTGAAATGACCGCACCGGAAGGCGGATTTTATTCGGCCACCGACGCAGACAGCGAAGGGGTGGAAGGCAAATTTTTCGTGTGGACCCCGGAACAAATTCGTGAAATCGTCACCAATGAACAGGACGCCGCTTACTTCTGTGCCTATTACGACATCACGGAGGGAGGCAATTGGGAACACACCAACATCCCACGCACACCCAAATCACTTGAAGTAGTGGCACAGGAATTAGGATGTTCCCCTGAAAGCTTACGTGACACAATCCTCCGGGTGAAACCAACCGTGTACCAGGCTCGACTGAAACGGGTGCCGCCGGGACTCGATGACAAAATCATCACCGCTTGGAATGGCATGATGATCGGGACGATGGCCGAGGCCGGTCGGGTATTCAACCACCAACCCTATCGGGATGGTGCCATTCGGGCCGCCGATTTCTTGCTGACCACGCTTTCGCGCCCCGAAAGCCGACTATGGCGCACCTATCGTGAGGGACACGCCCATCTCAATGCCTGCCTGGAAGATTATGCCTATGCGGCCGAAGCCATGATCGACGTCTATGAAGCCACAGGGCATGAACGGTATCTCCATGAGGCAGTCTCCTTGGCTGAGCGCATCCTGGACGATTTTGAAGATCAAGCGCATGGTGGATTCTTTACCACCGCCGCCGATCATGAAGCCTTAATTATCCGTGGACGGGAAGGCGCCGATGGAGCAACCCCTAGCGGGAATGCCGTGGCGGCATCGGCTTTAGCCCGCCTATCGTTTCATGGTGATCGTGAAAACTTTCGGACCGCCGCCACCAAGGCCATTAGGGCCTACGGACAACAAATTGGGCAGGTTCCCAGAGGGTTTCCGAAGAGTCTTATGGTCGTAGATTTTTTATTACGAGGCCCGGTGGAATTGGCTTTGGTGGGAACTCCCGACGACAAGGGCTATGACCAACTCCGACGCTCGGTCAATTCGTGTTTTGTGCCTTACCGCATTTTGGCCTATCGGCAAGACCTGGAGAGTGAATCCACTCATCCCCTGCTCGCCGGAAAAACTCTCATCAACGGAAAAGCCACTCTATACGTCTGTAAGAATTTTGCATGCCAAACCCCTATCACCGAATCTCAAGCCGTACCGTCCGCGCTGAGCAATCCTCAGGGAAGCACCGCCTCAGCAGCCGGAGAAAAATTACAGGCACTGACCAGCCAAGGTCTCTCTGGACACGCAACCCCTCAAGGAACAGGTCAGTACGTGGCCAGAATATTAGCCAGCCCGCGCGATTCGCGCCCTACCTCTCATGGATACACGTCTTTTGGTTCCACGGGATTGACAACTTCTCGCATTGGCTTTGGTGGCTACCGGATCGACGTTGGAGTGGAAGACCATCAAAGGGCACTTGAAAAAGCCTTACAAGACGGGTGCAACCTCATCGATACGTCTACTAATTATGCCGACGGTGGCAGCGAACGGCTGGTCGGTGTGGTGCTCAAGGATCTTATTACCAAGCAGGTTCTCTCGCGTAATGAAGTCATCGTGGTCTCCAAAATCGGTTACGTGCAGGGGAACAATCTCACGCGCGCCGAGGCCAGGGAACAAGCAGGCAAACCGTTTCCCGAGATGGTCAAATATGGCAAAGGCATCTGGCATTGCCTTCATCCGGTTTTTTTAGAAGAGCAGCTCATGCTCTCACTTGACCGCCTTGCCCTGGAAACCCTGGATGTCTGCCTCTTGCACAACCCAGAATATTTTCTGTCGGATGCCAAGAATCGGCAATTGTCGATCGACCCCATACGGCTGGAAGACCTCCGACAGGAATTTTATCGGCGTCTTCAACAGGCTTTTGTCTATCTGGAATCACAAATCGCGGCTGGTCGTTTGCAATACTATGGAGTCTCCTCAAATACCTGCACGGCCAAACCTGATAATCCCGAAGCCACGTCGCTGTCCCGAATGCTCAAGGCTGCTGAGGCTGCCGCAAAGCAGGCCGGGATTCCTCACCATCATTTTCGTGTTCTCCAACTCCCGATGAATTTATTTGAATCGGGAGCCCTACTCACCCAAAATACCGGCCCCGATGCCTCACAAACGGTGTTGGAAACAGCCCAAGAAGCCAACATCGCCGTATTGGTCAACCGGCCACTGAATGCCATCCCTGAGAAAGGCGGAGGCATGATCCGCCTCGCAGACCCCCAGGTGGAAATTTCCAATACGAACTTTGATGCCCAACAGCCAAAAGTGGCCGCGCTGGAACACGACTATAAGCAGGTGTTAGCACCCCAGATCCCAAAACCGGAAAAGGGAGCCGCTCCACTTGATTATTTCAACTGGGCTGAAGAACTGAAACGAATTCGATCGTCCATCCAAAATCTGGAGCACTGGGACCAGATCGAATCACAAACGATCGCCCCACATGCCAATCAGGTCTTCCAACTACTCACCCGGCATTTCGCCGGCAAAAAGGAAGAAGAACAAATTTGGGAATCATGGAGGGATCGGTATGTCCCGGAACTCGTCTCCCTCCTCAAGGTCATGCGCATGGAGGCCGCGCAAAAAAGTGCCAAAAAGCTGGCAGAAATTCGTCAGATCATCGACCCCTTGTTACCGGAAGCCAAACGGAATGAACCCTTTTCCCGTAAAGCCCTCTGGGCCCTTGCCAGCACCCCCGGTGTGACCTGCGTGCTCAATGGCATACGCCATCCAATATATGTGGACGACTCGCTGACCATCCTTCAATGGGAACCGCTCACTCAGCCTCGCACACTGCTTGAAGCCATCCATACAGCCAAGATTCCCTGATTTTTCAATAAATTTTAGATTATTTTTGAAATTGAAAGCAATTTTCAATATTGCTTGCAAGCTGGGATATTTGATAGATTTAATAAATATATGGAATCAATTGGACAATTAATCGGGTTGGGAGCAATTGCAGGAGTTTTCCCGGTTTATCTGGGCATCGGCTTTGCCTTAGTCATCGCAAAGGCCATAAGCCGATCATGGGAAGGCTATTTAACCGGAATCGCCACCGGTGTGCTTGTTTACCTCTTTTTTGACCTCATGCACGAAGCCGTAGAATTTACGGGGGCGACCGATCTGCTTTCGTGGGCCGCCTTTCTCGGCAGCTTGCTGATCGGGTTTGTGGGGCTGGTACTCATTGAGCAACGCCAGCAGGGTCGGAACCGGACAGAGTCCTCCAAACTGTTCCTACCTTACATGATTGCCCTAGGAATGGGCCTCCATAATATGGGGGAAGGCCTCGCGATCGGCGCCGCGTATATGCAGGGGGAATGGGTTTTAAGTGGCATCCTGATCATGGGTTTTGCTTTACACAACGGGACGGAAGGATTTGCCATCATCGGTTCGGCCGGAAAATCCAGACCGGGGCTCAAAGACATCATCATGATGGGGTTGCTGGCAGGTCTGCCAACCTGTTTAGGAACTCTAATCAGCGGATTCGCGGTGTCTCATTACTTCACCATCATGTTTTTTGCCATGGCCGCCGGCTCGCTGTTGTACGTCATCTTTTCCTTAACCACGATTTTTTATACTGCCACCCGCCGGGTCCAATCGGCTTATGGCGTCTTCACCGGCATTAGCCTCATGTTCGTCACAGCCATGATCCTACAGATGGTCAGCGGCATCCGCTCTTAATAGATTCCCAGGGACAGAGCCCATCGGAATCTACGGAATAACACCTTAGACACATGGCTACACTAAGTCTGGATTTAATGCAGAAGAATTTCCTGCGAAGTTTTGGCAGGACATCAAAAACCATTTTTTATAAACTTGAGGCCGTCTTTCTGCTGAAGTCTTCCAGCTCTAAAGCCTTCTTTCCATTTAGAGACATCCGGCATGTCCTAATGAAAAACTGGAGTTCATTCCCAAATTCACACTAGAGTGTTTTTCACTTAACCCTGCCCGAATAAATGGGGAAAATCTTTTGCAAGTTGTTTGTAGATTGGTGGATCGAGTCGAGCACGAAGCAAAGACCGGGATTTGGACAGTTGAAGGATCGTCATGTTTTGAAGAGTCTGAAGGTCAGCTTCCTCCAAGTCCGCATGAATCAGGGATGCCTTTTCAATATTCGCACCCCGGAGATTGGCTTGCCGGAGATTGGACTGCGCAAGGTCAGCACTGGCGAGATTCGCTCCACCGAGGTCAGCCTGGACCATATTCGCCTCTCGAAGTTTGCTCCCTTCCAGATTGGCCTCGACGAGCTTTGCACCCCGCAAATTGGCCAGGTGAAGATTGGCTTCGGTCAGATTCGCTTCCGTGACATCTGCCTCTGTCAAATCCGTTTTGCTTAAATGCGCCCGCTCAAGATTCGCTCGCACGAGGATGACCTTGAGAAGATCAGCGTCACTCACATTCGCATTTTTCAAATTCGCCCCGGACAGATTCGCTTCCATCAGACTGGACTCAGTCAGGTTCGCTCCGGACAACATGGCTCCTGAAAGATTCGCTTTATTGAAATTGACATCCTGAAGGTTCGCACCATCCAAATCGACTCCTGGCAAATGCATGCCTGAGAAATTCCCGCCCCTCAAATCCACGCGAATCGAAGGGTTGGTCATTCTCCATGCATTCCAGGTTTCAACGCCCTCTTTGATGAGTTTCAGTTGCTCTTGATTGGCCATCAGACTTTTTTTCAACCACTCTTTCTTAACAGAAAATAGATACCCGTGCCTCAAGGGTTTTTTCTAGTAAGATCTGAGGCGTTGATTTCTCATTGGCCCCAGACTCTTGTCAGGTAATGTTTCAACTGTGTCAGTACCGATGGGGTAGACGAAGAAGCTGAATTTCTGCCGACCGCACTCAGAAATCCCCAAATTCATCGATTCCATATCCGGGCCCAATTGGCCCATTCCTCTATCCACATATGAGGACCAGCTTGGACAGGGAGAAGGCTTTCCTGCCTGGTTGTGGCAATGATCATGTCGGACGAGCCGAGAGTCGCGGTAAACCAGACCGCCCCATCACGATCAGTCCGGTACAGGGGAAGACCTCGCTGTTGATAGGCATCAAGCACTTCAGGAGCCGGGTGCCCATACCGATTGTGGACACCGACCGAAGCGACCATCGCTTCAGCTTGAAGCCGCTTCACCCACTCGCGATGCAGGGAACTTCTGGCTCCATGATGCGGCACTTTCACCACGCGAGCCAAAAGACCATTCGGAATGTGCAGCAATCCATCCAGGGCTTCTTGTTCCGCATCGGCGGTCAACAAAAACGAATGCCCCCCGCACTCGAGCCTGGTGACGAGCGATCGATTATTGAGTTCCGTTCCACTGGACCCGGTGGTTGAGACGTACGGCCCTGTTCCTTGGCTGCGAGATGGACTCAGCACGGTCAGAGAGCAGGGTCCTGCACTGACAATTTCGGTTCCTGCTGTGGGTATCTGTTCCTGAAGTCCGGCAGATTTCACCGCGGATTGGAGTTGATGAAAGAATCCCTCTGTCCGTAAGACGCCATTACTCCAATAGTGTCCCACCTCAAACGTGTGCAACACCCACGGCAATCCACCGACATGATCCCACTGCGGATGTGTCGCCACGACATGATCCAGCCGCCGTATACCCTTATTCCAGAGGTACGGCCCGATAACCGCGCGCCCCATATCCAATCGTCGATAGGCCGGTCCGGCATCGATCAATACGGTTTGGCCATCCGGTAATTCGAGAACGGTGGCATCCCCTTGTCCCACATCCAGAAATGTTACTCGCACCGTTCCCGGTTCCCATCCCGTCCGTGGCGACCATCCCCACCCCAGCAGAATTGCCAACAGGCCGGTGACGCATCCCAATCGGATAGAAGGCCGATGCCACATAACCACCAATCCGGCCAGCATTCCCCAAAATACCATCATCGAACTGAGGCTTGGCGATGCGACATACCAGGCGGCTCCCGGAACATGAGAGAGGCCCAGTACCACCTGCGCGAGCAAGTCGAAGACCCACTGGTTCACACTCGCAAAAGGAAGGGTTTCTCCTCCTCCAACTAAGGTGGCCACTCCGGACAGCAGGCCTAGAGGAATCATCAACATTCCAACCAAGGGCACAATCACCATATTCGTCAACAACCCCAGCCACGGAATTTGATGAAAGTCATGGGCAACCAAGGGCAAGGTCGTCAGGCTGACAGCGAGCGTGATGAGCCAGGCCAGCGTGGCCTTGTTTCGGAGACTTGCGAACCATGAGTGTTGCTCTGGTGGAAAGGCCCTGTCTAATCCTGATAGGTGATCTTCTTTCTCTTTACGCGCCAGTACCACCAGTCCTATGGCCGCGACTGAGAGATACGACAACTGGAAAGAAATATCGTGGATGGCTTCAGGATGCGGCAGGACCATGAGCAGTGCGGCCACGGCCAGCGCCGTGACCAGATTGCGTTCCCGTCCCATCCATATGCCGACACAACACACCACAATCATGATCCACGAACGGACCGTCGCCATTTCCGCCCCCGCCAGCAAAGTATAAAAGGAGACGGCTGGCAGAGTGGTGAGAACAGCAAAGCGAGTGGCCGTGAGACGCATGGACAGCCGTTCCTGCCAGGATGCCGGTAAGAGGCCCAGACTCCATCGCGCCCCGGCAAAAATCAACAAGGCCAATAAGCCTAAATGGGACCCCGAGATCGAGAGAATATGCACAGTTCCGCTCGCCATGAAGGCGTCTCGAATATCCTGCTCAATATAACTTTGTTCTCCCAGCACCATGCCTAAGAATAATCCCAACGCCGGATTGGTGAGACTGGAGACAGCTGCGTGATGAATGGTTTGGCGCCAGCGATCGACGACACCCAGGATGTGTTCACGAGTGTTCCACTCTTGGATACTCTGAACCTGGATGGCTTCGGGACCTTGCACCGTCGCAACAGCATGAATCCCCTGTTGCTGCAGGTATTGCCCATAGTGGAAACCGCCAGGGTTCAGGGTTCCATAAGGTTCACGCAGCCTGGCTGTGAAGGCCACATGATCTCCGTAAACCAATGAACGATCACCGGAGTCCCGCCAGGTGAGACGGATCCGCCCATGGACCACCTCCCTTTCCCCCTGCCTCTCCATTCGTTTAGCCTCCACTAACAGCACAAGCCCGTCCGGGGTCTGCCGGACCGGAGCCACAATGGCTCCCTCAAGTGGGACAGGATGGTCTTGAGCCACGGCAACCAGATCTGAATCCAATTGAGCGGTAGAGGCCCAATGGGCATGACCGATTCCCCCCACCACAAGGGCAAACAGGATGAGTCCTGCCTGTCCGATGAGGCGTTTCTGTTGTTCGAGCCAGGTTAGGAAAAATCCAAAACTAAGAAGAGCCCCTAGAAGCGACAGGGGAAACGAGACGAGAAGCGGGCCAAGCCATAGACCGGCCAGATAGGACGCAACACCAAAGAGTATCACATAGGACAGCGCACATTGTTAATGAAAATATTCACAGTGTCCGCATGCTGCGCCCTTCCTGCTCCCAGGCGTCACCCTAGGATCCCAGTCCTTTTCATCCCGTTCTTCTTGTGCAACGTTACAGGTAGATGGGCGCGTTTTGACCAAAAATGGTTGAGGGGATGAGAAGACGGATCTTGTTACCCATTCCCTCGTATTCTTGTTGAAGGAGAATCTTTCAGTGGAGAAAACTATTCAAGATACTGGATCTGATCAAACAGGTCATTCCTGGATGCAAGACTTCACCACATTGATTAAATCCTCCGCAATGCCCTGAATGACCGCACTATCCTGCCCTTCGACCATGACTCGCAGCAAGGGTTCCGTGCCGGAATACCGCACAAGAATCCGTCCAGTTCCATTCATCAAACGTTCCCTGTCTTGAATGGCCTGTTGTAATTTCGGCAGAGTCTGCAAGTCCGGTTTGTGGGGGACTTTGACTCCCAATAACACCTGCGGGGTGGAACTCATACACATGGCAATTTCTGATAGCGGTTTTTGAGCCCGTTGCATAAGTTTGAGCATTTGAAGTCCGGAGATCATCCCATCGCCACTGGTATGATAATCCAAAAAGATCATATGGCCTGATTGCTCTCCACCCAGATTATAGTGATCAGCCACCATTCGTTCCAAAATGTATCGATCTCCCACCGCCGTTCGTACGAGGTTTATGCCAGCCTCTCGCATACAGACTTCAAATCCAAAATTACTCATGACTGTTCCGACGACGGTGTCCTGCCGCAACCGGCCTTGCCGTTTGAGGTCAAGAGCAAAAGCAGCCAGGGCATGATCCCCATTGACCACCTGTCCCTGCTCACAGACAAATAGCGCCCGATCCGCGTCTCCATCCAACGCAATGCCAAGGTCTGCCTTCCGATCTCGAACCATCTGCTGTAATCGTTCGGGGTGAACCGCCCCGCACCCGTCGTTAATATTTAATCCATCGGGTTCATGCCCCATTACCCAGACCTTCGCCCCCAGCTCACGGATGACCTTTGGGAACACATGATAGGCCGCTCCATGAGCACAATCTAAAACGATTCGCATATTATGAAAGTCCATCTCACGGGGAAGCGACCGTTTGACGAACTCAATATACCGCCCTTCGGCATCATCGATACGATAGGCTTTCCCGATGGCTTCAGCCGTTGGCCGGATATGTTCAATTTCCTTCGAGAGAATCAGATCTTCAATACGTTGTTCCAGTTCATCCGGCAATTTCATTCCGTCATTCGAAAAGAATTTTATGCCATTATCCTGATAGGGATTATGAGACGCAGAAATCATCACGCCCGCATCAGCTCTCAAGCTGCGCGTCAAAAATGCGATCGCTGGCGTGGGTAAGGGTCCTACTAACAAAACATCCACACCCATGGAACACAGCCCGGCAGTTAAGGCCGATTCCAGCATATACCCGGAAATGCGGGTATCTTTTCCAATAATAATCTGATGGCGGCCTTCCCGTTTACGGAAGACATAGGCCGCCGCCCGACCTAATTTCATAGCCATTTCGCTAGTCATTGGATCCAGGTTGGCGACTCCACGAACCCCATCTGTACCGAATAATTTCCCCATATGATTCCTTTTTCTTCGTAATACTTTAAAACAGGCTGTAGAAAATCCGGAATCCCCGAAAATAGGCCCGCTTACATCATAGGCACATAATTAAGAGCCTGGCGGGATGCCCCCCTCCCCAACCAGGGCCGTACATTCCTTTCAGCGCCCTCCTGGGCCAACGGGTGTTGCGAGCCCGGAACCTCACGACTGAACCTAAGCAGGACAACGGAACAAAAAATACCCTTAGAAGAATTTTTCAACATCCTCTTCCTATCTTGTCGCACGAATTTCGCAAAGCTTGAGCCACCCGGATAGCATCGTTCATGGCACCCACATCATGGACCCGTAAGATATGGGCTCCCTGCCAGACTGCGGTAGCGAGAGCGGCAGCGTTCCCCATTTCTCGTTCACCAACCGGCCTTCCCGTCAATTCTCCAATGAAGGCTTTCCGCGACATGCCGATTAGAACAGGTTGTCCTAATTGAAGAAATTCTCCAACGTTGGCCAGAATTTTCAAATTATGATTGAGCGTTTTTCCAAATCCGATTCCCGGATCCACGATAATATGGTCTGCCGGAATTCCCGCAGCCTGGGCCATCGAGATCCGTTCAGTCAGAAAGGCCTTTATTTCCCCCACAACATCATCATAATGCGGCGCCTTCTGCATAGTAGCGCTATGCCCTTGCCGGTGCATGAGGACGACCCCGGCATTCGATTCTTGAACCAATTGAGCCATGTGAGGGTCATCCTGCAGGGCGCTCACATCATTCACCATGACGGCCCCGAGATCCAACGCCACCTGAGCCACGGCAGCTTTTCGTGTATCGATAGAAAGGGGAATGTTGGTGTGTTTCCCCAACACTTCAAAAACTGGTCTGATTCGCCTGATTTCCTCGTCCTCATCCACATAGGGCGCGCCCGGCCTCGTGGATTCACCCCCGATATCAATCAAGTCTGCTCCTTCGGCAATCATCTGCTTTGCCCGTTCCATGGCAACCCCAGGATCGATAAACCGTCCCCCATCAGAAAAGGAGTCCGGGGTCACATTTAGCACACCCATGATTAATACCTTTGAACCAAAGGACAGGGTCTTCTCTCGACAACGAATTTCGTGAAAGGAGGGAATTGATATGGCCATGAAGGTCAATTGAGCAGGTCAATGAAAAACTCATTATCTCCCTGGAGACAGTGAGATAATGCAGCGTTTCTGCCATCCCTGGCAAGACTGGGATGATCAGAAAGACTATGAAACAGGGCCATAGTAAGCATAGAGGCAAAATGATGGGGGGAAATCAAACCTCTAAGGAAGGTCAAAATAAAGCTGGTGGGTTTATTTATTTAACATCCCGGCCAGCCAATGTGTAGACAGAGAAACATGATCCAGATAGTGAAAGCAGGAGCCAGCCTTTTGAGGTTTCCGGATCAAAAGAGATACGTAAAGACCCCCCTCACTCAGCTTAAGACTGGAGTCTCTGGCCTATTCCGGATTAGATTAGAAAAACAGGGGGAAAGCTCTTATACGGCCGCCACATGCTCAAGCGACGAAGACCGTTGAACGATCTGCTCAATTTCTACGCCGTCTAACACTTCTTTCTCCAATAATGCTTCGGCAATAGCCCGTAACGTATGAATATGCTCCGTCAGCATCCTGGTGGTTCGTTCGTAAGATTCAACCACAAGACGTTTGACTTCCTTATCGATCTCCAAGGCAACTTGATCACTGAAATCCCGACGCGAGCCAAAATCACGTCCAAGGAAAACTTCTTCATCTTTTTTCCCAAAGGTCAACGGCCCTAACTTTTCACTCATGCCCCATTCACAAACCATTTTCCGCGCCAATTCAGTGGCCCGCTCGATATCGTTCCCGGCTCCAGTTGTCACACTTTTAAAGATCAATTCCTCAGCGACACGCCCTCCAAATAGAATGGAGAGGGTATTGTAGAGAAAATCCTTAGAATAACTATGTCGGTCATCGATAGGCAGTTGCATCGTCATACCCAGGGCTCGTCCACGAGGAATTATGGTGACCTTATGCACGGGATCCGTGCCTGGCAAGAGTTTTGCCATCAAGGCGTGTCCAGCCTCATGAAACGCCGTCGTGCGTTTTTCTTCCTCTGTCAGAACCATGCTCTTACGCTCAACACCCATCAAAACCTTATCTTTGGCATTTTCAAAATCAATCTGGTCTACGGATTTTTTATCCAGGCGAGCCGCCCACAAAGCCGCCTCGTTGACCAAATTTTCCAAATCCGCCCCGGAAAACCCCGGAGTCCCTCTTGCAATCCGATCAAGATCCACATCTGATGAGACGGGAACTTTTTTAGTATGCACCTTGAGAATTTCCCCTCTCCCACGAACATCAGGACGATTCACCACAACTTGTCGATCAAACCGGCCTGGTCGTAACAAGGCAGGATCCAACACATCCGGTCTGTTGGTGGCCGCAATCAGGATCACGCCTTCTGTGGTGTCAAACCCATCCATTTCCACTAACAGCTGATTCAGCGTTTGCTCCCGTTCATCATGCCCCCCACCCAGGCCAGCGCCCCGTAATCGGCCAACCGCGTCAATTTCATCAATAAAAATGATACAGGGCGCATGTTTTTTCCCCTGTTCAAAGAGATCTCGAACACGGGACGCTCCAACACCCACAAACATTTCCACAAAATCCGATCCACTGATACTAAAAAACGGGACGCCTGCCTCACCCGCAATCGCTTTGGCCAACAAGGTTTTACCTGTCCCTGGAGGCCCCACAATCAAGACTCCCTTAGGAATACGCCCACCTAATTTTTGGAATTTGGCAGGATCCTTGAGAAATTCGATGATTTCCACCACTTCTTCTTTGGCTTCGTCCACCCCCGCAACATCCGCAAAAGTAATTTTTTTCTTCTCTTCAGTCAGGAGACGTGCCCGGCTTTTCCCAAATGATAGAGCCCGATTGCCGCCAATCTGCATTTGGCGCATCAGGAAAAACCACAAGCCCAAAAAGAGCACAAAAGGCCCCCAGGAAAGCAGAAAGGTGATATACCAGGGGTTATCTTCCGGTGGCTTTGCCTCGATTTGTACCGACTTTTCCCGCAAGACCTTGACCAGGTCAGGATACTCGACTGAATAGGTCTGGATCCGGGTGCCATCTTTCAGTATCGCACTGATATTATTATGTTTGATGATAACCCGTTCAACATCCCCTTTTTCCAGATGGGCCATAAATTCGCTAAATATCACCGGATCTTCAGGATGCTGATTGGGCACCGTAAAGAGGTTGAATAACAAAATCATGAACAGACAGACAAACACCCAAAATAGTAAGTTTTTCACACGAGAGTTCATGCCGAGGGTAACCCCCTTAACGATTCAAATGAGCCATACCATCGAGACAACAAATCAACGTTTGAATTGTATCACGCATTTTTTAAAGCTGACAACCGCATTATGCCTCAGTGTCTTCCCGAACCAACTTCGGATCGAGCTTGGCCAGGTAGGGTAAATTTCGATATTTTTGTTTAAAATCCAGCCCGTATCCGACGACATACGTCGGAGGCACCTCAAAACCCACGTAGCGGAGATCGACCTCCACCTTGCGATTGGCCGGTTTACTGATCAACGCACACACGGCCACGGATGCTGGCTTCTTTTTCATCAATTTGGCGACTAAGGATTGAGCGGTCACTCCGGAGTCCACGATATCTTCCACCAGCAACACATGACGTTTTTCTATCTTTTCGGTCAACTCCGTCCACACTTTGACGCTTTTCCCTGAAGTGCCGGTTTTCTTGTGATTCTGGCCGATGAGAAAATCAATCTGAATCGGCAATCGAATCACTCGAACCAGATCGGCGAAAAATACATAGGCCCCCTTGAGCACGCCGACAACCAAAAGATCCTTCCCTTGATAGTCCTGGGAAATTTGTTTTCCCAATTCCTTAATCCGAGCCCGCATGGCTTCTTGCGTGACGAGGGGTTTTCCAAAAATTTGATCCATACGTTTTTCCATCTTAAAGAATCATCTTGGCGACGACCACCGATGTGGTGGATGGTGTAACCCGGAACCGTTCATCTGCTCGTAATCCCCCAACCCAGACGATTCCTTCCGGCGCAACCAATAAGGGCACCTTCCTCCGCTGTGACCGGGGCAATTTCAGATCCGAGAAAAAGTCCTGGAGTTTTTTTTGCCGCCCACCGAAACCCTTGGGACAAAAAATATCCCCCGGCACCCAACTTCGTAACGTCAGTTCAGGAGTGAACGTCGCCGGATCAAGATGAATTTCCGAGGAGTGAATACGGGACTCAAGTACTGGAGG
>Ga0224510_10001419_pt1 | contig 15806 bp, 24 predicted proteins | sample SF_May12_sed_USG_FD_170161 | JGI IMG/M metagenome (GOLD analysis project Ga0224510, IMG submission 170161) | Sediment microbial communities from San Francisco Bay, California, United States - SF_May12_sed_USGS_4_1 | ecosystem: Environmental > Aquatic > Marine > Sediment | place: USA: California... | reverse complement strand
AATCGCAGAGGCACTGTCGCTCGGGGCACCATCGTCACATCGACGGTCCGTGTCCACTGGGCCTACCGGCTCCGCGCTGACGCTGCGGCGGCTGACTACGGGTCGGCGCTTGAGGCACAGCACGAGATCCTCGCAGCTGTCCTCGGGACACACGAGCTGCCCCTACGACTCGTCAGCGCTCGCCAGGAGGCTGCCGGCGACGGCGAGCTCGTCACTGGTGAGATCGACCTCTCTTGCACCCATCTGACCCCGCTCGAGTAGGAGCCCCCTATGGCACTATCCACACAGCCGAAGCTCGCGTCGAACGGCGTGATCAGGATCCTCAACGGCACGAGCACGCTGACATGCGCCACCGACGAGGGCGACTTCAAGTCGAGCGGTCTCGGGCGGCGCTTGAATGCCCCTGTCCGCGTGTCCCGGCGAGGCCGGCACATGGGCACCGGCTACGGCGCTCGCCGCTACCCGACGGTGAGCCTCTCGGAGAAGGTCCTGTCGATGACGGCGACGTCGGCCCCGGGCTCGATCCGCGACATGGTCACCGGCCAGGGCCCGTACGCATCGGACGTCGGCACGCTCGGTACTGGCAACGTCTATTGTGTCGACATCGAGTACACCGCTACCGACAGCACTGGCGCCACCAGCGACGTGCTCTACTTCCATGACGTCGACTTCAATGCCTACGACTTTGAAGAGGGCGAGCCGTCCACCTTCTCCCTGCCCGGAGAGGTGCTGGGGGACGTGACGCTGAACGGCACGACCATCGCCCGTGAGATCGGGGCCGGTGGCACATGAGCGAGCATGTCCCGGTCAAGCTAGGTGACGACGTGTGGGACGCCTGCGTGCTGCCCCGCTCGATCAGTGAGCGCTACGAGCTGGTCACAGCGAATATCGTGCACGTGGAGCTGACCCAGGCCTACCGGGTGTTTGCCACGGCACTGGCGCTCTGCTGGCCGCTACTGCGGGCGCACATGACGGCCCGGCGAGTCGAGTACACTGGCGATGCCCTGCGGTACGGGCTGGCGGTGCTGGACGAGATGGCCGCACAGGGCGCTGTGCGCGAGGACGTACTCCGGGCCGGTAAGAGCGCGCTCGAGGCGATCGATCGCAGCCTGATGCCGGTGATGGAGGCGTCGAAGGACCCCGAGGGTTTTTCGGAGCCACCCAGTACGGCTGGGTCCGCCGTGAGCAGTTCGCCGTCGAGCGATCCTGGGGCCTCCGGCCCGGAGACCTCGGTACCTACGAGCCCGACGTGATCGCGGCCATGATTGCAGACTGGCGGCTAAGCCAGCGGCGCCCCAAGAGGGGCGACAAGTCGGTGAAGCCCGAGAACATCAACGAATCGATCGCCCGCCTGAAGGGCACCAGGAGCTGACATGGCAGTCGCGGCACGGGGCGGAGCGGGGCGTGGCCTCCGGGTCATCGCGGACATCGACGAGACGGAGGCGGGTCAGGGTGCGTCTGCGCAGACGAGCAGGCTGCGCCACATCATCGAGCACATCGCGGACCTCGATGCTGGCACGTCTGACGGTCAGATCGACCGCGTATGGTCCGCCACCTACGAGCTGACCACTACGCCTGTCGACCTCGACCTGACGGCCCTCACGAGCCAGCTCGACGGCTCGACGGTCGGGATCGCCGAGCTGACAGGGATCGTGGTGACCAACGACGAGGCGGCGGGTGCTGGCGACGTGCAGGTGGGCGGCGACGCTGCATCTGTGCTGTTCTGCGCCGCTGCAAATGACACCATCCTCGTCAAGCCGATGGGCATCCTCGCGTTGAGCGCGCCCAGCGGCTACACCGTGACGAACACGACTGCTGATGTCGTGCAGATCGCGGCATCGACTGGCACGATCACCTGCCGCATCATGCTCTACGGGCGCTCGGCGTGATGGAGGGCGGGGATGGCGATCCGGGGCTCGATCACGACGCTGGTGGAGCGGGCTAAGGCCCGCTGGCCTCGCGCGATTCAGGATGCGCTGCGCGTCGAGGTGGACCGCGTCGTCGAGCAGGAGCGGAAGCGCTGGCCGGTCAAGACCGGTGAGTCGGCCAAGCGCCTCGGCACCGAGCTGGGCGCCGGCACCCAGGTCCGTGCGGTGGGGCGGGCCGACTACACCACGGCGATCGTGAGCCGCCGCCGCCGGCCGTGGCTGCTGCTGGTCGAGGCGGTCCGACGTAGGGCGGTGAGGCAGATCCCGAGAGCGATCGGTCGTGCGGCTCTTCGCGCCCTGCGGGTGCGCTGATGGCAGGCGAGGTGATCGGCCAGGGCGTGATTATCGTCGACGCCGACACGACGTCAGCGCAGGCAGCGCTCCAGAGCGCAGAGGCCGCTGCCACCAAGGCCGGCACTGCTGGTGCTGTGGCCGGCGGCTCGATGCGGCAGGCGTTCAGCTCGGCCGCAAAGTCGTTGCAGCAGTCGGCGCTGGTGTCCGAGCTCGAGACGGTCGGCTCGCTCGGGATCCAGGTCGGTGGCAGCTTCTCCAAGCTGGCGATCATCTTCACCAGCCTGGTCCGGCCGGTGTCGATCGCGATGGCGGTGCTCGGGCCACTGCCGCTGGCGATCGGCGCCGGCACCGCGGCCGCACTCGGCGGGGCGATCGCGATCCGGTCCTACGCCTCGAGCATGGTCGAGGCCGGGGTGGCCGCCGCGGAGGCTGGCGGTCGACTGCAGGAGCTGGGGCTGCTCGCCGAGGGTGAGCGCGAGCTCGTCGAAGAACTGCAGGCGGCGGTAGACCGGGCAGCGATCGCCGAGGACCGGCTCACGGTGGCGCGGGCCGAGGCGAACGGCTCGATCAAGCTGATCACCGAGGGCTACACCGGGCTGAAGGTCGTTGCGGCCTCGGTCACTGGGCGGCTCGGCGAGGTCGGGGCCGCTGTGGTGACGACCAGACAGGAGATGCTCGCCGCGATCCCTATCGTCGGTGGCCTCGTGGCCGGCTACGCGGACCTCGCCGGCCCCGGTGGCGGGAACCCTGGCGTACTGGTGCCGGTGAACTGGGCACTACGGGAGCTGGCGCGGATCTCACTGACCGAGGTCAACCCGGCGTTGCTGAAGCAGCGCCAGGCCATATCCGACCTTGTTGCCGAGCTGGACAAGGTGCCCGCCGCCGCCCGAGGGCCCGGCGGCGACATGATGGACGTGATCCGCGCCGATGCTGCGGAGGAGCTCGAGATCCAGGCGGACATGCAGCGAGTGCTGCAGTCCGAGCTCGACGCCCAGCGTGAGCGCGAGCGGGCAGCTCAGGCCGAGCGGCTTCAGCTCGAACGCGAGACCTCGGCACAGGCGCTAGCTGCCCGCCAGGACTACTTCCGCGCGGTCGTTGCGGCAGCCCAGAAGGCCGAACAGGACGAGATCGACAGCATCGAGGACGTGCGGAGGGCCGAGTCGCGAGCCCACGACGACCTGATCCGGGAGGTCGAGCAGATCGAGCAGGCCAGAGCTGACGCGTCCGAGAAGTACAAGCAGCAGGTACAGGACGACGCGTTCTTCGTGTCCAGCATGGCCGCTAGCAGCGTAGGGAACGCGTTGAGCGGGATCCAGAACATCGCAGACGGCCATATCCGCTCGTTCCAGGACCGGATGAGTGCGGGGGAGCAGTTCGAGGAGTGGGAGATCCGCCAATACAACCAGGCGATCTCCAACTCGAAGATCGCTGCTATCACGCAGGCGGCGGTGCACTCGGCAATTGCTGGCGCAGGTGTGGCGGCCAACCTGGCGCCCCTAATCGGGCCTGCCGCGATCCCTGCTGGCGTGGCAGCCGGTGCTGCCCTGTTCTTCGCCACCGTGACCGCGATCCGGACCGAGTCCCCGCTGTCGCTGTCGCTGGCAACAGACGCCACCGAAGGCCGGGGCGGCGAGGAGGTCCTCGACGCGGCAGCCGGGCAGGGTCCGGAGACGAAGGACGGGACCGTCGGCCCGAAAGGTGAGAACGCCGAGGCCCCCGAGCAGAGGGCCCGGACTTCAGGGGGAGGCATCACGATCGGCCTGGACCCGCGGCTGAAGACGTTGCAGATCACAACGAACGCGAGGCCGGGCAAGCTCCCGCCGAGGGGTGGCCGATGAGCCGGATCGACGCAGGCTTCGGGCTCGTGCTCTTCGACGAGCGTGTCAGCCCAGACACGCTCACCGCCAAGGGTGCGGCTGCGGCGCAATCCGCCTACACCGAGTCCGGCCCCGGCCCCGGCCATCCCGTGCCCGTGACGGTCGGGTCAGAGTGGCGGGCGCAGGTAGTGGGAGCGCAGACGGTGGCGATCGAGACAGTGGCGATCGTCGGTGGCTACCCCGGTCGCTCGGGCGCCTCGCTGCTCTACCGGCTGGCCACCGACAGCGCCGCGTCCGACTGGCGCGGGTGGAACGAGCCGAACCTGCTCACCGACTGGTCGGCCCCATCGGGAGCGTGGGGCGCGTCTGCCCCATTCGACCAGATCGATGCCTGCGCGCTGCCGAGCGGGGTGATCGTCGTCACCGCTGTAGACGTGGCCACCCGGGCAGCACTGACGTGGCAGTACGAGCCCCGCACTGGCGTGTGGACACAGGTATACGACTGGACCTCTGGGACGCGTGACGGCCTCCGTGGCCCGATCGGCATGGCCTACGACGCTCGGGAGGGCCGGCTGATCCTGTGGGATGGCATGGGCTCCGACGGCGACGCGTCGCAGACCGCCTGGTACAGCACCGACGGCGGATCCACGTGGGCTGTCTACGCTAGGGGCTACCTGTCTGGCTCGACTGGCACGGGTGTCCGGCTACAGGTGGTGATCCCGTCTGGCGACCGCCCATGGCTGATGCTGTCCACCACCTCCGGCCTGGCGGGCGCCAGCAGCGCAATCCAGTGGGTGTCGAGCGACAGGGGCGTCACGTGGACGCTGCAGCCGAATCCTGGCGGGATGCCGGGCTTCGCGAACTACGCCGCCGAAGGCCCAGCTGGGATCGCCGTAGTCTCCCGTCGGAGCACGGGGGGAGGCACGATTCTCGACGTCCGCGTGATCCCGTCAGCTGATGCGTGGGTAGGCAAGGTCGCCTCGCCCACAGCCTCGATCACATCGTTCGGGACCACCAACTCGTGGGTCGTCGCTGACGCAGACGGCACGCTCTACCTCTTCAGCCAGGGCGACACGTCCTACGGCGAGGAGCGGCTGATGCGGGTGCACCGCAGCCGCGACGGTGGGCTGACCTGGACGCTCTACGTCCACGGCGCCCTGAACTGCGGCGACGCTACCCACTGGTTCGAGCCGCACAGCGTGATCGCCAGCGGGGGGCGGATCTACATGGCAGGCACCGCGATCGGGTCGGCAAACACCGATGGTACCGTCCAGATGCTAATCTTTGGTGGCTGGGACCAGGTCTGCATGGGTGCCGGCGAGGACGCCGAGGCACGGCAGAGCCACCTACGGGGCGGCTACGGTGGATGGGGCGTCTGGGACCCGGCCGCGGCCGCGTCGACGTACATCCCGATCGCGGCACCCAACAACGCCGGCTGGACGTCGGTCGGGGCTGACACGGGCACCGTCTCTATGACCACGGAGCCTGGCGCACTCGTGACCACGACCGCGGGCCAGGACAAGATCTGGCGCTCGGTGGCTGCTGGCTCGCTGACCTATCGGGCCTGTGAGGTCGTCGTCGAGACCCGGGCTGGTAGCGCCGACGTGGCGACGCTGACGCTCGCAAACCCAGGTGTGGGGCTCTACTTCGAGCTTTCAAACGGCACGAGCAACCGCCTGATCCAGATCCTGGTGGGCACCGACGGGCTCGAGTTCTATTCGCCGGCCGTGGGTGTGGCTGTGCAGGCGAGCCAGGCGCTCGACACGACTGCGGGCAAGGTCTACATCAGGGTCGCGCTCGGGGTCGGCTGGTCGAGCGCGTGGTACCGGCAGACTCCCACTGGCCCCTGGACGCTGTGGGCCGATAACATCACCGTGCCCGATGGCGGTGGCAGCGCGGTCGTCGACGACAATTTGACCTTCGGGAACTTCTCGGGCGCTGCTGGCATCAGTGTCTGGCACATGGTGGGGTGGACCGCCGGCGAGAACGGGTCCGGTGAGGCAACTGGCGACTGGCGCTACGGGCAGACCTCGCCCAACGACTTCGACTCTACGCCTGCTGACAAGGTCCTCGGGCTGCAGTATGGGCATACTGTGCCAGGCAAGGGGGCCAGCTACCCGATCCCGGACCTCACCGCAGCTGGTGAGTCGATCGGGGGCATCACGGCCACTGGCGGCCCAGCGCTCTACGGAGAGCGGGTGCAGCACCCAGTAGGGTACGCGCAGCCGATCGGGGCCATATACCCCGCAGATAGCCCCTCACCTCGTAGGGCCTGGCTGGCCACCGACGATAGCGCGGTGCGGCTCGTGTGGGACCAGGGAGCCAACCAGCATTCATGGTGGGGCGGAGCGGTGGCGCTCGCCGTGCTCCAGGGCCGGTGCCCGCAGTGGGTGCTCGAGTCGAGCTCTGACGGCACGACGTGGACCACGCTCGGCACATGCGACCTCACGCTGGCGTCTGGGCTGACATGGACCCGCGTGGGGCGGTCGATCTCGCCGAGGTCAGGGACTGCGACCATCCCTCGGTTCATCGCCGAGGGCGAGCTGGTCGGTGGGCACATCGACCTCGACGGCGATGTGCGGGTCATCGCGCGCAACAGCCAGGGCTACTGGACGGACGCGGCCACGGTGCAGGCGGTGCGGATCAGTGTCGACGGGGTCACCGGGGCCGAGGCTGCCAACGGCACGGCGGGCAAGATCATGGCTCCATCCGGCGTCCTGGTGGTGTACCGGACTGCTGGGGCAGACACGCCAGCGCGCTTCATGCGGGTCACCGTGGCTGGCTCGCAGACCGCCAATGGCGGCCTGTACGGCGCGGGGATCGTCGGGATCGGACGCGTCGTCGGCGTCGGGGCGGCCCCGAGCTGGGGCTGGTCGTCGGCGCAACGCCTTTCCCGCCGGACGGCGGAGGCCTCAGACGGCGTGATGTCCGCGACCGAGCTCGGCCCCCCCCGGCGGGCCGTGACCTACGACTGGCCCGACGGGCAGATGATGGGCAAGCTACGCCTACTGGCCACGCCTGCCGACTACGTGGCTGCATCAGGCGGCGCGCCGATCGGTTCGGCCGAGGACGTGTCGCTCGCTCTCGGGGCATGGGTCGAGCACTCGATGCAGTCCGGCGCTATGCCGTGCATGGTGTTGCCGACGCTCCCCGCGGCCACGGCAACGATCCTCGACCCGACGCTCATGGTGTACGGCCGGCTCGCTGGTGAGATCACGACCACGATGCGTGTGGGGGCCGAAGGCACCAACGAGATCCTGATGACCGGCCCCCTGACGCTCTCGGAGATCCGGTGACGCAGTGGCTGCTGGATCTAGAGATCGACGGGCGGACCTATCGGTGGTCGACGAGCCGGATCGATGTGGCCGGCGACATCTACGAGGCTGGCCTTGGCGACCTCGAGCTCACCCGCGGTCAGCAGGACGCTCCGGTGACGGTGTTGGACCCCGTGATCGACTGGCCAGCGCTGTCCGAGCACATCGAGGGCAGGGCTGCCACGCTCACCCGGTGGGACGGCGACGAGGCCGAGGTCTACGTCAGAGGCGAGGCCTACGGTCTGGTGTACGGCTCCAGGCTCGACGCGATCAGCTTCTCGGTCGGCGCGCTGCCGAGTCTCACGCTGGGCCAGCAGGTCCCAGACCCGCTCTCGAGGGTGGACGAGTCGACGTGGCCGCAGGCGGGAGGTCCCGAGATCGGCGACACTGGCCGTGTCTACCCCGTGATCCTGGGCTACCCGGGGCACATCTCAGCATCGGTGGTCGTGCCGGTGGTGCCGGTGCCGCTCGCCCAGTCGGACGCGACAACCGCGCTGACCTACGTGGTCGTGTGCGACGACGTGGAGGCGGTGAGCCTGGCGTCGGTGCTGATCCGCAATCAGACCACCGACACTGAGGCCACCGAGACGGTGGTAGCAGTCTCGGACCTGCTTGGGAGGCAGATCCTCTGCGCCGATTTCACCAACGACATCAGCCCATGGCCCGTCACCGGTGAGAGCCATGACCTCTACGCCGGGTTCTCGCCAGCCGGCGGCGGCGGGGCTGTGCGCGACGTGTATAGCGTGCTCCGCTACATGCTCCGACGCGGCCGCGCGTCCGCAGACCTCGACCGGATCGCTGAGCTACGCGACTTGCTCGGGCAGTACCAGGTGGACACATGGATCGACGATCCGCTCACCGACGCCTGGGCCTGGTTCGAGGCTGCCCTGATGCCCGACCTGCCGGTGGCGATCCGGACAACCACCCGCGGCCAGTACCTCGTGGAGCGGCGCTATGCGTCTGACCCTCGCCGGCGTGTGGGCACGGTGGACATCGACGCAGGAGACGGGGCCATCATTGGCAGCGTCACCTTCGATGGTCGGCCAGTCAACGAGATCGTCGGCTACTTCCGGTCGACCAGGGAGGTCGACTGGCTCGGGCAGATCATCCTCACCGGCTCCGATCGACCGCTCGCCTCACCCGCCACGATCGCTCCGACACCCGGGGACTCGCAGACGGTCACGGTGGTACGTAGCGGGCCGTGCTCGGCATCGCAGGCCAGATACGGGCTGATGCAGGGCGAGCCCAGCAGGGTCGACTGGACATGGGACGAGGGGACACTCCTCCGGGTACTCGAGGTCAGGGCGTCGAGGGAGGCCCTCCCAGCCCGCCTGGCCAGCTATCGGCTGAACGACCACGCCTGGCTGCAGGAGGGTGACGAGGTCCTACTCACCGACACCCCTCGAGGCTTTGTGGGTTCCGCCGCGATCGTCGACGCCCCACCGCTCGTGAGCTCGTCTGGGGTCGTGATCACCTTCAGGCTGCCGAGGTCCGCATGACCGTCGCCCGTAAGCGCCAAGGCAAGCTGCACCTGCGGTCAGGGGACCCGTCGGTCACCGACGACATAAGTAGCCGCTACTTCCTGGGCGACATCTACGTCAACCTCTCGTCTGGCGAGGCGTTCATTCTCACCGACTGGACTGCCGGTGCTGCTGTGTGGACATCGATCACGGCAGGTGGGGGCGGTGGCGTCAGCGACGGGGACAAGGGCGACATCACGGTCAGCGGCTCGGGCGCCACATGGACGATCGACGCTGGCGTGGTGACGCTCGCCAAGCAGGCAGACCTCGCCACGCAGAGGGTGATCGGGCGCAATACCGGCAGCACTGGTGTGCCAGAGGCCGTCACAGCGTCCCAGCTGCTCGACTGGATCACGACCACCGAGGGCCACCTGCTGCAGCGGGGCTCGTCGGCGTGGGCTGGCGCTACGGCGGGGGCGGTAGTGGCCGCGGCCTACCCGCCCAGGATCGTCCCGGCCCTGGGGGATAATCTCTACGACTGGAACGACCTGACGCAGGTGGCGTCGGGTGGCACTGCCCTCACCAGCTCTACGGCCTGGGCCGTGCAGCACTACGAGGAGCGTCAGGGCGTAGTCTACGACGCACTCACTGCCGAGCCAGTCACCGTGGCTGCCGGGGCGGCTGCCCGGGTGGCGCTCTACTCCGCCCACGCAACGACCGGCCTCCCTAACGCGCTCCTCTGGTACGGAGCCGAGGAGGATTGGTCGTCCGGAGGCGGTGCTGGCGGCGTGCGGCGCGTGTCGCTGTTCAGCGCGGGCACGTGGACCACGGCGGGCGACGCCTATAAGGATGGCTCCAGCCGCTTCATCCCGCCTCGAGGCATGACGGCATGGAAGGTCTTCGCTCGCAATACGACGGGCGCTCCGCAGACCCGGACATTCGGGTCGGGTGGTGGGCGCAGCCTCGGGGTGATCTCGTCCACGTCGGGCGCGGCGAAGTACCTCGGCGTGAGCGTGGCCTACACCTACGCGTCAGGGTTCCCCGACCCCTACGGCACGCCTACACCATTCACATCCGGCCAGCCGGTGCTCCCACTGCGATGGGTGTGATACGCTGCCTGGCATGGAGGCCCGATGGCTACCACCCTGACCCCTGGTGTCGAGGCCCCTGTGACGCTCGCGACGACGGTAGAGCTGCTCACGGTCCCCAGCTCGGTCCGTACGCTGGTGATCTGGGAGTCCGACGTGGGCGTCTACGTCGTGACCGGAGCTGCCGACGCGGCAGCCCTGCCGAGCACTGGGCGCAGGCACGTGGGCACGGTGACTGCTGGCTCGCCGATCGAGATCGATATCTCGGCCTACGGGGCAGTGGGGCTGGCGGGAACAGGGTCCGGGACGGCGCGGGTCGAGGTCCGGTGAGCATCCTTACTCGCCAGGTAGTCTCGTCGCGGGGCGCTCCGGCCGAGATGGTCGGCGCGATCACCTGGGTGACCATCACCGAGGCGATGCTCGACGCAGGCACGGAGATCACGCAGGGCTCGACGGTCAAGAGCTACAGCGTCACCAGCGACGTGATGCAGTTCGTCTTCCTGGCGATCGGCAGCCTGCAGGGGATCCGCGAGTGCAGCGGCAGGTCGATGGCGATCGCCGACATCCTGCCCGACTACGACCGCGACCTGCATGACATCGTGGTCCTATTCGATCAGGTGGCAGGCACCAGCGCCACCCACGGGATCTTCGCCGCGATCGCAGAGGCCCCTGGCGCGACTGCTGATGGGGTCGGGATCTTCGTCACGTCGCAGCGCGCGAGCTGCCAGTCCACGCTGACCTGCGAGTCCTCGGGGCTCGACGCAGACCTCGAGTACGTGCGGGCCCTATTCACCCTGCGCGACGACCGTGTGAGCGGCGCCGCGTGGCGGTACACCACCGCACTGGCTGGCTGGGAGGGGCTGACGAAGGTGGCCGCGGCCAACAGCGACCTGCTCGTAGCGGACAACGCCCGGCTCTTCGTGGGCTGCGGGACCTACACCGGCACGGCCCTCGAGGATGACTACGTCGAGGCGAGGATCCGCGTAGGGTACGTCGACCGCTTCCCTGTGCCGACATGACGAAGATCCTGACCAGAGGCGTGGTGTCACAGAGGGGAGGTGCGGGCGAGCCTGCCTGGCGTCCGCTCGCCGTCACCTTCGGCGCGCTGGTGGACCCCGAGGGGATCGTCAGCGCGCTCACGGTCGACCCGACGACCGGCCGGCTGACGGTGACCTACGGGGCTCACACGGCCGGGATCCGCGACGGTCTCCAGGAGGCTGTAGCTCGTCGACACTACCCGCTGCTGTCGCTGGTGCCCGACTACGACCCAGACACCGACATCCTCGAGTTTGGGTTCGACTGCGACGGCTTCGTCCACGGCACTGTCGAGGCTGGGATCTTCCTCGGGATCGTCGATAGCACCACCGTCGACGGCTCACTGGCGGGCACGGCCATGGCGCTGCGCCAAGCCACCCTCGCCGGTGACCTCGTCGGGCGGATGTCCGTCACGAGCTCGCCCAACACCATCGGCTCGATCCTGCTCGATGGTCTGCAGTGCTCGATCGGTGTCGGCAGCAACGGCACCAACTACCCGTCAGTGTGCGTGATCCGGGGCAAGATCGAAGGCACCGAGCGCTGGCAACAGATCCTCGGCTCGCAGGCTGACGTGCTGCGCGCGCCAACGTCCAACTGGCAGGTGATCGTCGGTGCCTGGCACGGCTCCACCGACGACCCCAACGGGACCGTGCAGATCGCCGACCTGGTCTGGAGGCTGCGCCGGACCAGCCGCCCTTTCCCGTGAGGGCCGTCGGCCCCAAGCCAGCGCTAGGCGGGGAGTTCGTGATCGGGCTGATCGGCGACTCGATCGGTGCTGGCTACGGTCAGATCTCGACGGGTGACGGGTCCGACGGCCTGCACTACGGCGGGGCCACAGTCCCGGCCGCGACCACCGTGGTCACGCTGTCGGTGTCGCAGACGCCTCTCACTGTCTGGCCTGACTCGCTGACCGGGGTCAGCCCCGACCCGGGGCTAATGCCGCGGCTGTGTGAGCTGGCGCTCGCGGCCGGGTACAGCTCGGTCACCCTCGTCAGACATGCGGTGCTGTCCGCTCCGACTGGCACCGTGCGCCACTCCTATGCCCCGAGCGTCTTGGGCTACCTCACGAGCGTGGGCAAGCGGGCCCACCTGATGGTGGTGTGCGCGAGCACCAACGACTCGCAGACTGGCGAGAGCACGGCCCTGGCTGCACTGGCACCGATCGTCGTGGCAGACATCGAGGCCCAGCACCCCGATGCTAGGCTCGCATGGCTCCTGCCCGGCTGCGTGCAGGGCGTCGGGTTCGACGAGGCCGACGCCACGAGGGCCGGCGTGATCGCTGCGGTGGCTGGCAAGGCCACCCGCTACACCGTCGACGGCCGGCTGCACGCGCTCGCCGACACATCCCACCCCACACTCGCCGGGTACCGGTCGATCGCCGAGGCGATCTGGGCTGCGTACCAGGCTGGAGGCTGACATGTGGTTCGCCCTCGGGTTCCTTGCTGGCGCCATCTCCACCACCGTCACCTTTCTCGCCCTCCGCTACCGGACCGGGTCCCGCCGCCGCGATCAGCTCTCCCAGCCGCCGATCACGGTGACCGAGCGGGACTACACCGAGGCGATCCAGGCCATCGAGCAGGAGTGGGGTATCAGTGCCTGACACCACGCCAGACCCACTCGCCTCGCTCTCCCACGAGGAGCGCACCGCCACCTCGCTCGCTCTGCTGCTGCGAGGCCAGGCCCAGGTGATCCCGCTCACGATGCGAGCGCTCGAGGCGCAGATGTCGCGTGACCGGGCGTGGGCCGAGCTCTACGACACGCTCCGCCAGTGGCTGACCCCTGCTGGCTGGCGTGAGCTGCTCTCCACCCGAGGCGGCCAGGTCCTGGCTGTGGCGCTCGCCCTCGCTGGGCTGGCGGCCACCGGGATCGCGATCGATCTCGACCATCTCTCCACCGTCGCTGGCCAGGCCTGGTCTGGCCAGTGCATACCGTGAGGCTGCCATGTACGCTCTCGTCTCCTTCCGCGTCGCTTCCGACTCCACCTTCGCCGACTCCACCGTCTGCAGCATCGTCGGCGACCAGCTCGACCTGAACGGCCCAGACGTACCGCTGGCCGCTCTGGCCGCTCACGCCACCGCGATCACCGAGCTGCTTGGCCAGGCCCGTGCAGACGGTACGCTGAACCTGACCATCCAGGTTGAGGGTGGGCCGCTTGTGACCTTTGCGATGCCCGACGCCGCGCAGCCGGCGCTCGACACCGTCAAGGTGCACGGCAGCCTCGCCCAGGCCTGGACTCGTGCCAAGGCCGAGGCCTACGTCGCAGCTCTCACCGCCTACTCTCTCACCTAGGAGCCAGTCATGAAGGCGTTCTCAGTCGCGATCAAGGTCGCAAAGCTGCTGCCCATGCTCTCGGAGCTGGTCGGCGCAGTCGTTGCCGCTACCGGCGAGGCCTCGCCGGGCGGAAAGAAGGTCACCCCCATGGAGATCTCGGCCATCGTCAGCAACTGGCTGCCCCGCTTTGTCGAGAAGCTGGCTGACGTTGTGGGCGAGCCCGCGTGAGGATCGTCCTCTACGACACCACCGAGCGGAGCATGCCCTACCTGTCCACGATCTGGGCAGCCGGGGCCATGTTCTCACGCTCGGACTACGTCCTAGCGGTCAGCAGCTGGGGTGAGGCCTACGCTCGCCTGTCTGCGATCGAGCGCAGGATCAGCCTGCTGCAGGTGTGGGGTCACGGAGCGGAGGGCCGGCCGCTGATCGCGGGACAGCCCGTCGATCTGGGGCGACTCTCCGCCGTGGCCGACACCGACAGCCAGAGCGAGGTCTGGTGGCGGGCCTGCGACGTAGCTGGCGGGGCCCTCGGGCACGCCTTCATGCGCGCTGCTAGCCGCTACCTCGGATGCCGAGTCGTGGGCCACTGCGCCGTGATCAGCTGGCCGAACCCACTCGTGCAGCGGGAGATCGTCGGGCTGAAGCCAGGCCAGGAGCCATGGTGGCCGCTGTCTGGGCAGGGGCTGCCCAGCTGCTCGGCGCTGCGGATGACCCCGCCCCCATGGGCCTACGAGTAGCGGTTACCCTCAGACAGGAGATGCCGATGGATGACCCGACGCTGATCCTGGATGAGGCTCTCGAGGATGCCATCGCTGGCGGGCTGCGGGCTGACGGGTGGCTGCTCGAGGCGACGAGTCTCGGCTACTGCGCGTGGCTGTACGCGGACGACGACCAGGAGAGCAGCTGCATCTCGCTGATGGACCCGGTTGAGGGGCAGCCTACGGCGGTCGAGGCTGCCCGGTGGTGCGCGGGTCGGGTCGCAGAGATGGTCGGCGGCCAGCGGTGGGACTGATGCGCTACATCGACCTCACCCCCACCGAGGCGGTGGGGCTCGGCCTGCTCATGGGCCTATACTGCATGATCCTGGGCATGTTCTGGGGCTACTGCTTCGCGCGCTGGATCGTGCCGTGAGCGCGGCTATCGGCAGGGTCACCGCGTTCCTCGCTCGCCTCGAGTGGCGCGGGATCCTCGCCGCGCTGCGTCCGGCGAGGGTGGTCCGCGGGGGCAGCTCGACGGTGATCGAGCTCGAGCTCGAGACGGGGGACTCGGCTCAGCCTGGGGAGCGCTGGGTGCTGCGGATCGTGGTCCGCCTGCCCGATAGCCAGACAGACCAGCAGTGGAGCCGTAGGATCCTGGCGGCCCTCGCCGACGCGATGGGCCACGAGCTGGGCGAGGCGGTATGGCTCGACGGACACCCGGTCGGCTCACCACACGACCGCCCGCTCGTGTGGCCGTGGCGGGTGGCTGACCGGGAGGAGACGTGACGCCTATTCCCGGCTTCGCCTACTCTGTCCTCGACAGGAGCGGGCGCTGTGTAGGCGTGCTCCGGTGCCTCTCCTACCGGATCGACTGGGAGGGTGAGAGCCCGGTGTCGGTCTACCTGCTCCGGTGGGCTGGGCAGTCTACCACCTGGGAGGCCAGGGACCGCGATCTAGAGCGGCTAGGGTCTCTCGCACCTGCGAGGTATGTATGCTGACCAGGCACGCCGTGCTGATCGCTGAGCTAGCCGCCGAGCTCGGCTGCACCGACCGCGCGCTGCGCGCGGTGATCCGGGTCGAGGCTGCCGGGGAGGGCCTCTGCGATGGCCGACCGGTGATCCGCCTCGAGGTCCACCACCTGTGGCGAGGGGTCCCCTCCGAGCTGCGCTCTGCGGTCGACGCCAGCTACCAGGTCGGCGGACCACGCCCGTGGGAGGGCCACCGGTACCGCCAGGGCAGCGGCAGCTGGGTAGACCTCCACCAGCCCGGGCGCGCGGGCCAGGCGCTCGAGTGGGAGGCGTTGGGCGCTGCGAGAGCGATCCACGACGAGGCCGCTATCGGGGCCACCTCATGGGGAGCCGGGCAGCTGCTGGGCCGACACTGGCGAGCGCTGGGCTACGCGAGCCCCCAGGCCCTGGTCAGCGCCCAGTACGATGAGCGCGAGCAGCTCCGTGCGATGGCGCGCTACCTCCGCGACGTAGCTGGCGCTGGCCCAGCCCTCGCCGTCCTCGACTGGCCGGAGCTGGCCAGGCGGTACAACGGGCCAGGCCAGGTCGCGTGGTACGCCGCGAGGCTAGAGGCTGCGTACGCGCGCGGCTAGCCTGACCTGCGGATCGCCGTCGCCGACCACGATCACGTAGGCTGTGCCACCGGCCTCGGCCCACGCCTCGGCCCACCGGGCGAGCAGCTCGAGGCCGCCCTCCCGGCCAGCCCGGATATTGCATACCTGTGCCGGGCTCACGCCCAGCCTCCGCGCTACCTCTGCCTGGCTGCCAGCCTCCGCGACCAACCGGTCGACCAGGTCCCGCCCGATCATCGATCACCTCTGAGGCCGGAGGCATCCAACGCATCCAACGCCTCCGACGCCCTCGACGCCCTCGACGCCCTCGACGCCCACGACG
>Ga0224510_10001418_pt1 | contig 15812 bp, 15 predicted proteins | sample SF_May12_sed_USG_FD_170161 | JGI IMG/M metagenome (GOLD analysis project Ga0224510, IMG submission 170161) | Sediment microbial communities from San Francisco Bay, California, United States - SF_May12_sed_USGS_4_1 | ecosystem: Environmental > Aquatic > Marine > Sediment | place: USA: California... | reverse complement strand
ATGGAATTTGAACGCGAGATCATACTTGATGCCCTCAAGCGAACCAACTACGTACAAACTCACGCGGCCAACCTTCTGGGGATCAGCCGGAGGATGCTGAAATATAGAATGGATACGCTAGGTATCGGACGACCTGATAATTCCGCACCCTCAGAGCAGGACCAACCGATGCAGGAATGACACACTTGCATAAAAGTATGTCACATTTATACACATATTGTCCTCATGCACTTGTGGATAATATATATGCGTAAACATTAAACTTATCAATATGAAGTACCTATTACAATGAAGCGCACCATATATTGATATTACTTGTAACTTACTGAAAAGGAACGAGAATTGCTACATATTATGTTTGTCCGCGTACTAAAAATGTCGTATATATGACCACTGTGGCATCAGTCACGCAACCTACTGTACTCATCATCGACGATGAAGCAGGTCCTCGCGATGCGCTGAAAGTGATTCTCCGGCCATTTTTCACCATTCGCTCTGCCGAAAACGCCAAGTCTGCATTGGATGTCCTCAACAACGAACCTATCGACCTCATTACACTCGATCAGCGACTTCCTGATCGCCACGGGCTAGATCTTCTCACCGATATCAAGCATAACCATCCGGATGTGGAAGTCGTCATTGTCACGGGATACGGCAGCTTAAAATCTGCAATGGAAGGCATTCGACAGGGGGCTGCCGGTTATTTGTTGAAACCTTTTAACGTGACCGAGCTCATCACCCTCACACAGCAGACGATGGACAAGAAACGCCGGCTCGATTTTCTTCGCCGGAATCTGCGATCTTCACCGGAACTCTGGGGAATAGGCGAAGAATCTATCCGCGCATGGGACGGCATCAAGTCAGAATATCTTACTCTCTACCAACCTGCCGGACCGAATACTGTTTTTCAAGAGGAAGAAATGTCTCTCGTCCCGCTGCTATCGGATATCTTGGAAGCCACGGACCGTCACTTGCTGAATCATTCGAGCCGAGTCAGTTTCTACGCCACACTGATGGCCGCTCGCTTGAATCTCACTCTCAACGAGCAAAAATTTCTTGCCATGGGAGCTTTCCTCCACGACATAGGGAAAACGAGCCTTTCCGCTTACAGATTTTCAGTGGATCAGATCCTGCCGTCGGGTGAACCCATCGTCTGTAAGGAACATTGCGAACGAGGTGCGCGCTTGGCGACTACCTTGGGGTTACCGAAGGAAGTACATGACATTATCGCCTACCACCACGAGCGGTGGGATGGGTATGGGTATCCTTATGGTCTCTCCGGCACAGACATTCCAATTCTCGCTCGGATTGTCGGCATTGCTCAGGCTTTTGATCATCTCACGGCGGATGCCCCTGGCCGAACTTGTCTGTCTGCCGAAGCCGCCATTCAACGGATTTCTCTCAGCTCTGGTTCCCATTTCGACCCACAACTCCTCGATACGTTTCTCGAGGTCGCGAAACAATCGACTGTATCGCTCCCCACGATGGCTGCCTCTCCTGCCGCCTAATCTAGTCCTGAGCTCCGGCAATCAATTCCGCTGCTGTCGCCCTGGTCTTTGTCGTCACTCGCTCCCCCCCGAGCATCCGCGCGATCTCCACCTCACGATGGACACCGCTTAAAGCACGCACCGTCGTCACGGTCCGTCCCTTGACTTCAGACTTTTCGACACACACATGATGCTGTGCTTGAGATGCCACCTGCGGGAGATGGGTGATACACAACACTTGGTGGTACTGTCCTAATGCCCGTAGCCGCTTCCCGATCGTCGCGGCAACGGCTCCTCCAACGCCCGTATCGATCTCATCAAAAATGAGGACGGGAACATGATCAACATTGGCCAGAACCGATTTGAGTGCAAGCATCAACCGAGAAAGCTCTCCACCGGATGCCGTGCGAGACATCGCCTTCAACGGTTCGCCGGCATTCGCAGCCAAAAGAAACTCGACACGATCACTCCCGTCTGGGCCATACACGTCATCCCCCTCGTTCTGCATGACTTGCACGACGAATCGCACCGAGCCCATTTTCAGCGCTTCCAGTTCCTTACCAACCATCTTCGTGAATCGCTTGGCGGCATCTTTCCGCTGCCGAGAAAGCTTCTCTGCCAACTCAGCAACCTGCTCATACTGTTGGTGAATAAGACGATCATAATCGGCCAGTTGGTCATCACCGCGTGAAAGCCTTTCTAACTCATCCTTTACGTGATCGTAAGTCCTCAAGACGGCCTCGATGGTTCCTCCGTATTTCTTCTTCATTCTTTGAAGGAAAGCCAGACGATCCTCGACGGTACTCAACCGTCCAGGATTGCTATCCACACGCTCCTCATAACTGCGAAGCGAGTCGGCAACTTCTTTCAAAAGAACTTTTGCCTCAGATGCGAGTCGTGCTGTTGATGCCATTTCCGAATCGATCTTCGCCATCTCACCCAATAGACGCTCCGCCAGTGCCAGATTTGGCAATACCCCGTGGCCATCACCCTGAATGCGCTCCTGAGCTTCGGACGTCAGTTCCGCGAGACGGCCACAGGATCCCAGGCGTTGTCGCTCCGCTTGCAACGCTTCCTCTTCCCCGATACGACAAGCTGCCTCCTCCAGCTCCTGATGTTGAAATTTTAGGAGATCTTCCTGCTGTGCACGCTGCTGAATGGTCGTCGCGAGTTCCGCGCGCCCTTGACGGGAACGGATCCATCCTTGATAAATGGCTCGATACTGCTCGCGCAACTCACGTACCTGCCCGAACGCGTCCAGCACCTCAAGCTGAGCCGAACTGGACAAAAGAGACTGTTGGTCATGCTGACCATGAATATCAATCAGAGTTCCGGCAAACTCCTCCAACACATGGACCGGCGTCAACATGCCATTCAAATAGACCCTGTTCCTTCCGGATCGGGCAATGACGCGCCGGATCACCAGGGTGGAGTCGTGTGGACCAAGAATATCCTGCTTTCTCAGTTGCTCAAGGAGGGGATGAGAGGAGGGTATGTCAAACGACGCTTCGAGCTGCGCTTCATCTTCTCCAAATCGGATTTGATCACTGGAGGCCCGACCTCCGACCAGGAGCATGACGGCATCGATTAACAGAGACTTACCGGCCCCGGTCTCTCCGGTCAGCACCGTAAACCCTGTGTCGATAGTCAGACTCAGGGTTTCGATGACGGCAAAGTTGGCAATTCGCAGCTCAGTGAGCATGGCTGCGGTAAGTGGTACTAGGCAGTCCCCGCATGTTGGGCCAGCAGTGCATCGATCATTTCTTTGAATTGTCGTTTCGGTCTGGCCCCCACCAGCTTCTCAACTGCTTGACCATTCTTAAAAAACAAGATGGTGGGTATGCTCATCACCTGATACCGACCAGCGACTTCCGGGTTTTCGTCCGTATTCAGCTTGCGAACTTTGAGTTTGCCCGCATACTCCTTTGCCAATTCATCGACGATGGGTGCAACCATTTGACACGGACCACACCATACGGCCCAAAAATCAACCATGACAAGCTCGGAAGCCTTCATGACTTCCGAATCCCATGTAGAATCTTCAACCTTCAAGGCATCACCAGCCACGTCGTACCCTCCTTCAGGATTGATATCGCACCTACTTTATAGCAACGCCATCGTACCTTACCGTTGTTTTTAGTGTCAATTACGGATCATCGACCAGTTGGATTTCCGACTGAGTCCTCTTCAGTCTCCGAGGCTTGGGGAGGAAGGCCATAGGGTCCTCCTGGGACAGCCCAGGGGAGACCACGCTCGCCCCAGAGCAGCGGGCTCAACAACGTTCGCATAAGGGCTGTTCCAGCGCTGTCCGTCCAGCCAATTCCCGTGAGACTCAGCATCGCGCTATACTGCTCCCGATCTGGAAATTTCAAGTAATAGAACCCGACCGACCAACATTTGCATGGATTCTGATAAAGTGCAACTGCGTCCACCTCGGGACTTCGACCGTTCTTGACGTCATAGTAGGCTTTGGCTCCGAAGGTCCAACCCCATGGAGTCCGGAAGGCACCTCCCATCGTCACAAACTGAATCTCACTGGTCGGGGCGAATACCTCGTTGAATGAAATCGGATTCCAAATATCGCCTCGACGGACTCGATTGCCGTCTCTCGTATACCGTTGGCCAATTTCTAAATACCAATTCGTTCCCTCCTGGAATCGAAGATCGGTGTTGATCTGACTCATTCCGGGCTGATAGGGATCAAAGAAGGCGTCGATGGTCAAATATCGATTGATAGGTGGGCGCAGTGCCCAGGCCTGCGCGGCCCTACCAAAGATTGGGGCATCCAATTGCGAAATTCCAAGGAGTGGCGGAAGGTTATTCCCGATCACGGCTCTCATCCAGATATCGGAAAACTTTCTTCCTTGGATGGGTACAGTGGCGGGCTGGATCGGTTGGGTCACTGAGCCCAAAAAAGGGAGCACCCCTGGCGTAAAATCTCTTGCCCTCGTTTGCACCTCCCCCACGTGATAACTTTGCGCCACCGTCAGATCAAGCCAGTTAAAGGCTGTGTGTTTGCCTTGCTCCAAGACCCGACTGCGGAGCATATACGTCACAAGATTCTTCTTCGGCAGATCATCAACCTGATCAATCTGGGTCAACTTCGATTGATTCGTCGATGGCACATACTCATACATCACCGAGGGTTCGAGACTGTGAAGAACATTTCCTCCGTCAGCGAGCGAAAATCGGCGGGTCAATTTTGACATAGCCTCCACGCCCATCCAAAACGTCTCTCGATGTTGCCCCTCTTCAGACTGTGCTCCCCTTGTGTAGTAGACTTCTCGAAACTTTGCTTGAGGCCGAATCCCGATGAGGTGTCCGAGGTGAATCACCTCTGTCTCAATACCAGGAACCACATTAATCCTATTAAGAGTAAACCCTTCTTCCCGGTAAAAATTGACGTGATTCCCCTCAACTCCAAACAAGACTGGAGAATGAAACAGCGATGTGTATGGAAGTTGATAGCCGGTTTCCGGCAGACGCTGGAACGTATCTGTCCCTCCGGCTTGAAGCGGTTGCAGATAGAGACCTAAGAGATAGAGATTGCCATATGGCAACCGCTGGGTCGCCAGTAAATTTGACTCACTACTCGGCAAGGCTCGTAGCACTCCTGAATTGCTGAGTTGCTGAAAAAAGTTGGGGTCCGTGACCAGATTTGCATTGGCCCGGAGCAAGAGCGTATCTGTGATGTATTGCGTATGGCTTCCCGTGAGCGTCGCTCGTGCCCGCTCGACGTCTCCATCTGTTTGGGTTACCCCAGAGACATTAGGCAATTGTGTCTGTTGAAGAAAGCTCAGGAACCATTTCCCGCGAGATCGCCGGTCTAAGACATACCGATACTCGAAATCAGACCCATACCCCAGGTTGCTGTAATACTTCGGTGAGATCGTCAAGTCCTGACTCGGATTGATGGCCCAGAAAAAGCTTCCTTGCATGTGAAATCCGAACCGATTGTCATAGGTGACGGTCGGAATAAGAAATCCGGTCTGTCTTCTGGCAAGGGGATAGGAAAACGTAGGTAGCGGAACCGTCGGGACATCGAACAGGCAGAACCAGCCACCTTTAAACGCCAGTGTGTCCCCAACTCCCATGTCAAGGTCTTTAAAACGAAATCGCCATGCAGGAACTTCTCCATCCTGCGCGTCGCAGTTCGTAAAACTGCCGTCCTTGGCCCGGTAATGGTATTCTGAAAACCGCTGCATCAGCCGTCCTGAGACGAACGTGTTGGTAGACGGAATGTAGAGCTCCCCGTGCGTCGCCACGCCGGCCTCGGTATTGACATTGATCTCCATCCGCTCAGCGGTCACATCGGCCTGTGGATCCATCAAATGCACATGGCCAATGGCCGTCAGAATCCCTGGGAGCGTCTGGATAGTGACGTGGTCCGCCGTCAACTTCATCTTTCCCTGTCGGATTACGACAGATCCAGTGGCATCGTAAACTTCCTGGTCCTGACGATAGTCGATGCGCTCTGCCGTTACATCGAGAGAGTCGGATCCGGAAGGCGAACCACCCACTCCGGTCTGGGCATGCACAACCGATCCAAGGAGCGGAAGAAATAGGAAAGGAACGCCGAGAAACCACCACCGGAAGATCCACGCGAAGGGATCCGCCATACTACCCATGAATCGGTGATAGGCCGCAGCCACGGACTGCTGCTTTGACCTCCCCTACAAGCATGAGCGAGCCAGCAATGCAGATAAGATCGTGCGAGGCGGCTCTCCCTTTGGCAATGGCAAGCGCATTTATCGGATGGACGGCTTCCCACACAGGTCCGAGCCAGGTATCTAAGGCGGAACGGAGTTCATCAACCGAGGCTGATCGGGCAAGACCTGTCTGGGTCAGTACGATCTCCGAGACGACCGGCTGCAGAGTAGCAATGAACCCTCGATGATCTTTATCCCGCATCATGGCCCACACCAGAATGATACGAGATGTAGGATGACATGAAGCATAATCAGCAAGGTACTGTGCCAGCACTTTTGCGGCAGGGAGATTATGGGCGCCATCAAGGATGACCTTGGGATAATCCTCGATCGGTTCCAGACGACCTTCCCAGGAAACGGTCCTCAACCCCTCACGCGCAGCTGCTTCGCCTGTCTGGATTCCCGCATCATCTGCAGCCTCAATGAGCGCCAGTGCACAAGCCGCGTTGTCCCACTGGTGTCGTCCAGCAAGCCCACAGCACAGATCATCTATCGTGAGCGTCGTTCCTCGATAGACAAGTTGCTCTGCCTCATTGGGCTCGATGTGAAAATGCTGCCCCAGCTGCAATACCGGAGCCGACAGGTCCTTCGCGATTCGACTCAACACGTCTTCCGCCGCATGACCAATTCTTCCGAGGATAAGGGGCACCCCTGATTTAATAATTCCACCTTTTTCGAACGCGATCGCCTCTTCAGTACTCCCGAGATACTCTTGATGATCTAACCCAATTGTCGTAATTGCACAAGCAAGTGGCTGAGACACGACATTGGTCGCGTCGAATCGTCCACCCATCCCAACCTCGAGCACCGCAACATCGACTTTCGACTCCACAAAATGGAGGAAGGCCATAGCCGTCGTCATCTCAAAAAATGTCGGATTGAGATCAGGGCCGAGGATGGCCCGCAGGCGGTTCACCAATGCCGAAACTTGTTCCTCTGTGATCATGCATCCGTTAACACGAATTCGTTCTCGAAACTCGACGAGGTGCGGTGAGGTATACAGTCCGACACGTTTACCTGAATGGTGTAAGATCGCTGCGGCCATCGCTGCAGTTGATCCCTTGCCGTTGGTTCCACCGATATGCAACACACGAAGTGAGCGCTCGGGATTGCCAACCCGTTCCAACAGGAGGCGCATGGTATCTAACCCAAGCTTGATGCCGTGTTTTTGGAGCCCGTAGAGATACTCGATAACCGGGGAATAGCTCATCCAGAAGCCGGAGGGCGCAGGGGATTAAAAGTGACTCACGAGTGTGCCGATCGTCTCTTTGAGGCGCTTCCGCTCAACGATCATGTCGATCATACCGTGCTCGAGCAGAAATTCGGCTCGTTGAAACTGGTCCGGCAATTGCTGCTTGATCGTTTGTTCGATCACGCGTGGCCCGGCAAAACCGATCAATGCCTTTGGTTCGGCAATGATGACATCTCCGAGCATTGCCACACTCGCCGTGACACCGCCAAACGTGGGATCGGAGAGGATCGAGATGAACGGCAGTTTGGCCTCACCTAATTTGGCCACCGCTGAAGAAGTCTTGGCCATTTGCATCAGAGAAAGAATACCTTCCTGCATACGAGCTCCCCCCGACGCGGTGACTAATATAACGGGTATCTTGTGTTCCAGCGCACGATCGATCGCCCGACAGAGCTTTTCACCGACGACCGACCCCATACTTCCACCCATAAAACTGAAATCGAAGACACACAGCACCACGCGACTCCCATTCACCGAACCTTCGCCAATGACGAGCGCATCTTTACGGCCTGTTTTTTCTTGATGGGCCTTGACCCGCTCTCGATAGGACTTCGTGTCATGAAAATTCAAGGGGTCTTGAGCCTCTAACCCAACATCCCATTCTTTGAACGTGCCAAGGTCGATGAGTAATCCAATCCGCTCGGTCACCGAGATAGGGAAGTGATAGTCGCACTTTGGACAGACTTTGTTGTTTCGATCAACTTCCTTCCGATAGACAATTTCCCGACAATGGTTGCACTTAAGCCACATGCCTTCACTGCTTTTGGACCTCGGAGGCGGACCTGACTCACTTGATTTGTCTTTCTTAAACCATGCCATTGTCTAGTTCTCTTATGCAGATTTATGCGCCCAAACAACTACTGACTGTCGGGAGTTTCGATATAGCGACACCCCTCGCCTCTTCCCACCTTTCGCAACCTAGATACCAGCGGAATCTGCGATCAATTCGAACTCGTCAGGAATACGAATTCCCAAGGGCAGTATGGTCGAGGCGGCGGCAAGGTGATCACCATCCGGTGCACGCCAAAGTCCAAGGACAAACCCAACTCCGGGAAGAGTCAGCGATTCCGTCTCCGATACCATACTCTAGGAAACCCACATAGATAGATAGCCTTGCGCCCAAGTAACCGTCAGCGATGCAATTACTGAGGAATAGGGAGGCATTGTAGCAGATATGAAAAACAGAATCTCATCCTCCACGGGCATGCATTTCTAAGTGAGGGTCTTCTCGCAGACGATCGATGTGAACAAGGCCTCCGGACCGAAGCCCGACCCGCTCAAGAGCCTTCCGATCCTCAGCCCCACGATCGCGACGAGCAGCCCACACTGATCGAATCAGCTTCTGCATCTCCATTGAGCTCGCGCCGAGACGAAGCGGCTTGCGCAAATCCACACCAGACGACGCGTACAGGCACAAATACCACAGACCATCGGCAGTCACACGGCTACGGTCGCAGTGGGCACAGAAGGGCATCGTCGTTGACGGAATGATCCCAAAGATAGTGCCATCCGGCAAGCGAAATCGCTGTGCCGGAGCCGTTCCTCGTTCTGGAATAGGAATCACGTGGCCATAGCGACGGCCGAACATATCGAGGATCATATCCTGGGACAGCACCTTATCGAGACTCCACTCGTTCGCTCCACCCACATCCATGTATTCGATAAAGCGGACCTCGGCTCGATACTGTTTGGCAAACTCGACGAGCGCATAGAGCTCATCCTCGTTGAACCCTCGAATCGCAACCGTGTCGAGTTTCAGATGACTGAAACCTGTTTTCCCCACAGACTCAATGCCCTCAAGGGCTCGTGAAAACTCATCCCGCCCGGTCAATTGACGAAACCGCTCAGGTCTCAGCGTATCGAGACTGACCGTCACACGATCAAGTCCCGCCTCGTACAGTTCTTGTGCATAATCAGCGAGGAGGATTCCGTTCGTGGTTAGCGCCACTTCGGTAATTCGCCGATCCTGCCGAAGTAATCGCACCAACCGAGCAAGATCTCGCCGCAAGAGCGGCTCACCACCGGTCAGTCTGACTTTCTCCACGCCCAGATCGGCGAAATACCGGGCGAGTGTCGCCATTTCCTCAAAACTGAGGATGTCCTCGCGTGGTAGCCAGACATATTCGGGTTCCGGCATACAGTAGTTGCAGCGGAGATTACAGCGATCCGTGACCGACAGACGTAAGCTGCCGAGCGGGCGACCAAATGTATCGGACACCTCAGAACGCCCGGCCATTGGATCATTGATCAGGTTTGCCATCGAGGTTGAGTCCGAGGGATTAGGGGTGTTCTTCTACCCAGACCTCCCCATCCGGCGTATGCTCTAACTTCCAGATCGGGGTAATCTGCTTGAGTTCATCGATCGCCCATTTGCATGCACGGAATGCATCGGCCCGATGTTCCGCCCCGGCGATGATCAGCACAATATTCTCACCGATCGTGATGTCTCCGTACCGATGAATAATCAGCAACTCAAGAATATCGAAGTCTTTCAGCGCCCGTTCTCGAATGTCGCGCAGTATTTTCTGGGCCATTCCTTCATAGTGTTCGAACGTCATACTCTCCACATCGCGGCCTCGTGAACGATCACGGGCGATGCCTAAGAATGTGGCAATCCCTCCTATGCGTTTGGATCGGCTGCGTACTCGTTCAAGTTCCTGATCTATGGAAAAATTCTCTCGCTGGACCCGGACGAATTGGCTTTCATCCACCACGTCACTGACCGAACTACCTCCCGCAAAGGGAGGCAACAACGCGATCTCGTCGGTGTCCTGAACAGTGGTTTCTGCGTGAGCGATTTCTTGGTTTACCGAGACGAGAATTTTTTTCTTATGAATGAGCTCGGCGATTTGAGGATGGGTGACATTGATCTGGTCCGTCAAGTCTTTCACCTGGCGTCCGTTCTCAAGCACTAGAGAGAGAGAACCCTGATTCCCCGCGAGCGATTTCGTCAGTCCGAATAATTTAACCGTGATCACCGTTTCCTACTTTCTACCTCAACTGAACCCTCTCGGGTGTAGGTCCCAGATTTTCCGCCTGACTTCGACAGTAAACACACATCGCTGAAACTCATGCCACGGTCTACCGACTTACACATGTCATAAATAGTGAGCGCCGCAACAGCGGCTGCGGTCATGGCTTCCATTTCAACTCCAGTCGGCCCAGTCGTCTTGGCCGTGGCCAAAATGGTGATTGAACAACGACCGTGACGGTCCGGCTGAGGCTCTTCTTTAAATGCGATATCGACACTCGTAAGAAGGATGGGATGGCACATCGGGACAAGATCGGGCGTCTTTTTAGCACCCATCACTCCTGCTACCTGAGCGACCGCCAGCACATCACCCTTCGCAATCCTCCCACGTTGAATCTTTTCAAGTGTTTCCGGAAGCAAAAAGACCTTGGCTTGGGCTGTAGCCAATCGTTCGGTCGATTCTTTGGCACCGATATCGACCATCCGAGCCCGACCCCAGTCGTTAAAATGGGTAAAGTCAGCCATTTCCCTATTGAATCAGCATGTTGTAGGCCATCAACGGTAGATTAATACGGGATTATAGGTGCCGCTGGAGAGGAAGGTCAAGAAAGGAACTGGGCAGTCATGAGCTGCGGTCGGTGCATGACACCTGGTAGAAAAACACCCCTCAGTTTCAGTACACTCTTCGAAGGGTAACGCTGCCTTGTCGGAGCGAGGACGTTCCCTACCTTTACACGATTCGCTATAGGGATTCTCATGGGATTTCTGAGCAGACTTCTCAAAATGCCGTCATTCAAAGGCGCCACCAACGCCCTCCTGGTGGAGTTGGCCATCCCTGAACTCACGGAAACACAACGCACTCAGTTAAAGAACCGGGTGGTTGAACTGATCCAGACCCACCGATCCCCAGATCGGACGCCAGAAACCATTCTGGTGGAACTGAACCAAACACCTCGTATCTTCCAGTTGAATGTCTTGGCCATCGCCATGAAAGAGCTTGGTCACCCACCTCCCCTGAAAAAAGAGAAACTCCAGAAAGTGGAGGACCCCTTCGACCCAAGCCATGCGGACGAACATGCCTTGAGGGCGGTCGCTCGGCGCCTGAAGTGGCACTACGGCGTCGAGGTCTGGCTTGCGGAAGAACCGATCAGTTTTGACTCATGGTAGCCGAAGAGTCGCTTGACAGACATAAGAGGCACGGTTATTCTGCCACCGCTTGTTAATTCGGTCTGGAGGCACAAGAGACAAGATGCGTAATTCTGCGTTGCGAAAGCTGTTGTTTCTCATGGTATTCGCCCCCGTTTTGCTGCTGAGCCCCCACGTTCAAGCAGCCGACTTCAAGATGGGAGTGGTGGACCCACAGTCCGTGCTGGAAAAATCCAAAGCCGGTAAACGGGCACTCGATGGGTTGAAAGAATACGTCTCGATCAGGCAGAAGCTGCTCGCCAAGGATGAAGAAGATCTCCGCAATCAAGAACGGCAATTGAAAGAGCAAGCGTCCAAATGGAGCGACGCCGAAAAGAAAGAGAAAGAAACCCAGTTCAGGACGAAGGTTCAGGACTTTCAAAAACGCGCGCAAGACTTCAACCAAGAACTCCAGAAAAAACAGAAGGAGTTGGTCGACGAGTACATGAAGAAAATCTCCGTCGCGACGCAGACCGTCGCCGAAAAAGGAGGCGTCGCGCTCGTCGTCGACAAAGGAAGTGAACAGACCGTGAAGATCGTGATCTATAACAAGGATACGATCGATTTAACGGACCAGGTTGTGAAGGAGTTTGATCGCACGAACAAGTAGGACAGGCGGCGTTCCGCCGTTACTCCAGCGGGTACCCAGCCTTCCGCCATGCACGGATTCCTCCATTCATAGACCGTACGTGCTGATACCCCATCTGCCGTAGGGCGTCGGCCGCGAGCGCTGAGCGAAATCCGCCTCCGCAATAGAGCACGATCACAGCCTCCTTGTCAGGGACCACCGTTTCGATATCTCGTTCAAGAATGCCCTTTCCGAGATGGCATGCACCTCGAGCATGATCCACAGAAAATTCGTGATCCTCTCTGATATCGAGAAAATGAAACCGCTCTCCCCGGTCCAGGCTTGCCATAACCTCCTCAACGTGGCACTCGGTAATCCGTTTTCTTGCCTGCTCGACTAGCCGTAAAAACGCCGGATTGTGCTTCACCTCACCTCCTTAAAAAAGCGACACCTGCTCACCCCCAGGGCGGCGAAATGTTCGAGGAATGTCCATCGCCTGGTCATCAGAAAACCCGGCCCTTCGTTTCGATAGAGCGAATAACCGCTGGATCATCTCCCAATAATTGCCTTGGCCGACTTGCCGACGAAAAAATCGGCGCTCCGTGATGGCTCCCGACCGCACTTCACGCAGACGGCTCGTGATTTTTCCGATCCGTTCTGGAAAGGCCTGGCGCATCCGGTCCAGAAACACCGGCTCCACACTACCAGACAGTCTTAAGAGGCTGGAGGTTGCGGTGCAGGCTCCGGCATCATGCGCCCTGTCGAGTAAGTCGGCGATCATGTCCTCGTTCAAACCAGGAATAATCGGCGCGATTGAAATGCCGGTGGAAATCCCGGCATCGGCGAGCGTCTTCATGGTCGAGAACCGTTTTGTGGTCGACGGTGCCTGAGGCTCAACTTTCCTGGCCATCTCATCTGACGCAAAGGGAATACTAAAGTAGACCATCAACCAGGCCTCACGCTGTAGCTGCATCAGGACCTCAAGGTCGCGGAGAATCAACGCGCCTTTCGTGATAATCGCGACCGGATTCCGGTATTCCGCACAGACCTGCAGGCAGGTGCGGGTCAATCCATACTCTGCTTCAATCGGTTGATAACAGTCGGTGTTCCCTGAAAAGAGGATCAGCTCTCCACGCCAACCAGGTTTCTCAAAGTGCTGCCGAAGCAATCGTGGTGCATCTTCCTTCACCACAATCTTGCTCTCGAAATCAGTCCCTGCGCCGAATCCCCAATATTCGTGGGTCGGGCGCGCGTAACAATACGCGCAGGCATGAAAACAGCCTCGATAGGGATTGAGACTCCACCGAAATGGGAGATCCGGGCTGTCGTTCCGACTCAGGATCTCCCGTGTCTCGTCCGTATAGACCATCAAGTGTGGCGAGGCGGGGGGTTCCAGGAGTTCACGGTGACGGGATTCAAATGGATTCGGTGGATTGGCAATCTGCCGCATGGTCGACATCCTGTTCTTCATACCTAGTCGATGTCAATTCCAGATGGACGTCAGTAGTTCATGTCGGCTGCATCGGCAGTTCATTGACTCCCTGGAAATCAGGTGCTAGATTCCAACCGCTTTTGGAGGAACGATCGGTGTACGATCTCAAGGCTCTCCGCGAAAATCTCGATCCGATCCGTACCGTCCTTGGACGACGAGGGAACGATGTCCCATGGGATGACCTGCGCAAATTGAGCGAAGAACGCCGCACACACACCATGCAGGTCGAACAACTGAGACAGGAGCTCAACAAAGGCTCTGAAGAAGTGGCTCGGCTGCGCCGCGCCAAAGAGCCGGCCGACGAGGCCATGGCGGCCATGAAACGTTTGGGAGATCGCATCAAGGATGCCGAAGGAACTCTTCGAAACGCCGAAGAGGCACTGAGTGATGTCACCCTTCGCATCCCCAACCTCCCCCATGCTTCGGTCCCTGTCGGAAGCGATGCATCTGAAAACGTCGAAGTCCGACGATGGGGTACCATCCCGTCGTTTTCAACTCCACCCAAGCCCCATTGGGATATCGGAGAGGGGCTCGGAATCTTGGATTTTGATCGGGCGGCGAAGATTGCCGGGGCCCGGTTTTCTGTCATGACGGGAGCCGGGGCAAGGCTGGAACGGGCCCTGATCAACTTCATGCTCGACACACACACGACTCAACACGGGTATCGAGAGGTGGTGCCTCCGCTCATGGTCAATCGCCCATCGATGACCGGGACAGGCCAGTTGCCCAAGTTCGAAGAGGATCTCTTCCGGCTGAAAGATGAAGACTATTTTCTGATTCCCACCGCAGAAGTGCCGCTGACCAACCTCCATCGTGAAGAGACTTTGAGCGGAGACCGGTTGCCGCTTCGCTATACCGCCTATACGCCTTGTTTCAGGCGAGAAGCAGGCTCATACGGAAAAGACACGCGAGGCCTCATCCGGCTCCATCAGTTCAATAAAGTCGAACTCGTATCCTTCACGACCCCTGATCGATCATACGAAGAACTGGAGCGGTTGACAGGTCATGCGGAAATGATTTTGCAAAGCCTGGAACTTCCTTATCGCGTGGTCGCACTGTGCACCGGCGATATGGGATTCTCTTCCGCCAAGACCTATGATCTTGAGGTGTGGCTACCGTCTCAGCAACAGTACCGAGAGATTTCGTCTTGCAGCAACTTTGAAGCATTTCAGGCGAGACGAGCTGGCATCAAGTACCGATCTTCGTCAGGTGGGAAAAAAGACGCCAAGAGCGACTTTGTGCACACACTGAACGGTTCCGGTCTGGCCGTTGGAAGAACGTTGGTGGCGATCCTGGAGAATTTTCAACAGCCAGATGGGTCAGTGGAGATTCCCTCGGTGTTGCGGCCATACATGGGAGGGTTAGAAAGGATAGAAAAAGAATAAAGTCCTGTGGTTTCCTCACCTCGTTCTCCGTCGGTTCCCGGATTACATCACCCCGCCTTTTCGATGTGATTGGCTTTCCCGAGACGGCATTTTTTACCGTCGTTACATCAGACCTCCCACTCTCCTCTTCAGGCAGATCTGTTGAGCACGCCTCGTTTCGCTATTACCCCTGTGCTTGAAATTAATACCCTGGGCAATTTCCATCACCCTGCCTCTAATTATTCACACCTTGAATTGGCAATCCAACTCGTGTACAACCCCCCTCCTCTAAGACACCCTCATAGAAAAAGCAAATTACAACAAAGGAGTCGAGATGGGAGCACAGTGGTCCCTGAGTCAAGAGGAAGAAGACATGCATCGCCAGAGTCTGTTTCGAAAGGCGAGAAAGGGTGACGAGAAAGCCAAGCAAGAATTACAGGAAGTCTATGGCGTGCGATTATGGGCGGAGCATGAACGGGCAGAGTTGGTATATGAAAATCCCCGATACGCTGCCAGACGCGGTAAGCAGAAGGCTTGAAAGTACCTAGGCATTGATCGGGTAAGATTTGCAAGGAGATGTTCGCAGACTTTCGGAGACTGGGCGACATCGTCGCCTGCCTCCCTCAGAATCGGCACAACCTTACACCGGCATACGCTCAGGTGCCATTTCCACTTTGCAGCGCTACTTCAAAGGTAACCCCTCCCTCAACTTGCCTCCAGCAAGTTCGTTGCGTCCAGCACGAGCTGCATCATACACGCTATGAGCCCTGTACTATTGCATTAG
>Ga0224510_10001417_pt1 | contig 15818 bp, 15 predicted proteins | sample SF_May12_sed_USG_FD_170161 | JGI IMG/M metagenome (GOLD analysis project Ga0224510, IMG submission 170161) | Sediment microbial communities from San Francisco Bay, California, United States - SF_May12_sed_USGS_4_1 | ecosystem: Environmental > Aquatic > Marine > Sediment | place: USA: California... | reverse complement strand
CTCTCGCGGGTGAACGCCGAAGCCGGTCGCCGGCCGGTGACCGTGAGTCAGGAAACGTTGGATCTGGTGGTTCGATCCATGGAGATGGCGGGACTGACCGAGGGAGGATTCAATATCGCGGTGGGGCCTGCGGTTGAGGCATGGAGTGTGACCGAACGGCAACGTATCCCGAGCGATGAAGAGCTGCAACGGTTGAAGCCACTCGTGGATGTGGCCGGCATTCAGATCGATCTGGACGCGCAGACCATTTTTCTTCTGCACAAGGGGATGAAGATCGATGTGGGTGGTATTGGAAAGGGGTACGCGGCGGATCGGGCGGCAGAGGAGATGAAGAAAGCCGGTGCGCAGGGAGGGGTGGTCGCGCTGTCTGGGGATATCACAACATTCGGCGCGCTTCCCGGCGCTGCCGGTTTTTCTGTGGGCATCAAGCATCCACGGAAAGAAGGCGCGATGATTGCCGTCATCGATTTGCGGGATGAATCCATTTCGACAGCCGGGGATTATGAACGGTTCTTTGAACGTGACGGAGTCCGCTATCACCATATTCTTGACCCGCAGACCTTGCGGCCTGCGCGGTCTTGTCAGAGCGTCACTGTGATTGGAAAAGAAGGGACCGTGGTGGATGGTCTCGATACCGGGATCTTTGTCATAGGTCCTGAGCGAGGGATGGCATTGATCGAACGGCTCTCAGGGGTGGAAGCGGTGATCATCGACGATCAGGGGAAGATGACCCTGTCGTCGGGGCTTCGATCTCGATTGCGTGATCCATAAACCAAGGTGCGCGGGCAGGGCAGCTACCGAACCGTTTTCAGGTCGTAGATGATCGAGAATTTCACCGGCATGTGAGGCCGGTCCAGCGGGTGCGACAGCGAGATGGGTGGGCCTTTTTTCACGTCTTCCACGGCGACTTGATCGAGCATGGCGTTGCCGGAAGTCTTGGCCACGCGCACGTCGCTCAGTGTTCCATCCTCGTGCAGCAATGCCGACAAGATGACTTTCCCCTGAATGCCTTCGGTTCGCAACATCACAGGATAGCGCTTGTCGAGATCCTCGATCCATCTGGCCATGAGATCCGAGAGCCATCCGTAATCGACCCTGATAGGTTTCGATTGTTCGGAGTGAGTGTTGGTAGTCACTTGTGGCGCAGGAGCCGGTACCATCTGTTGTTGGGCCGGCAATTCAGTGGTTGTGGGCGGCGAATCAGCCTGGGCAGGAGGCATCGGTTCGGCGGTCGGTGCCGGTGCGCGTTGAGGAGTGTGGGTGGCATAGGATGATGCGGTGGATGAAGGCGGAGTTGGCTCGGTGGAGGGAGATGAAGTTATGGACGTCTCAACCGGCTCCGGCGTCGACGGAGATGGTTGTGCAGGAACGAGGTCTGTCGTCGGTCGTGTGGGTATTGGCGGCGCAGGAGGCGAGACCGGCCGCGCCATGCCTGGTCCAGGCGGCGAGGGCGTGGCTATCGGTGAGGGGGCGCTCATGGCCACATCCCATGTGAACGGTTCCGCCTGCGGCGCCAACCGCAAGTTCTGCAAGAAAAAGACGGCCCCGATGGCCAACCCGCCGTGCAACAGACAAGACACAATCCAGCCTGCAGCTTCAGGGTTTGTCCTATAGATTGGATGTCCTCCGGTATCGATCATGGAACCCGAATGACCTCGAGACTCACTTGCTGAAATCCCAGGCCACGGATTTCGTCGACCAATGCGACGAACTTTTCCAGCACCGTGACTTTGTCCGCGCGAACGACCACGGCCGACTCACGAGACTCCGTCAGAAGCATAGATGGGAGACTGCCGTCGGGGATCGGCGTATCGTTGACGAACAGGTTGCCCTCCGATGTCAGTGTGATGACGATGGGCACGTCTTTCCGATCGCCGACAGCCTTGGCCTTCGCTAGGTTTACCGGAATCTGGCCTGTGCTGATGAATGTGGCCGTCGTCAGCACGATGACCAGCAGGACGAGCATCACATCCACGAGTGGAATGACATTGATCTGATCAATGTCCTGTTTCATGTTGTGCCTTGTATTGGGTCAAGAGTTCAGCGACGCGACGCCGAAGCACATTGTTCATGACGACACAGGGAATAGCGACCACCAAGCCGACGGCCGTGGCCTTCAATGCCAGGCTCAAGCCGATCATGATGGTGTTGACCGCCATGGTGCCCGACGTCCCCATCGTGTGAAACGTCAACATGATGCCAAGGACGGTGCCGAGGAGGCCAATGTAGGGAGCGTTGGCGGCGACGGTACCGATGATTACGAGACGTCTGGTGAGCGAGATCTCCAGCAGTTGCGCATTGGAGTACTGAGTCAGGTCCACTCGACGATAGAAGAGCCAGCGCTCCACGGCGATCGCAACAGACCAGAGGCTCAGAACCAAGAGGAGGCCGATGACTCCGTAATCTATCGCGTGTTTGAGCGCGTCCATCGCAATCCCTTACATCTCTATCTTAAAGGTAGAACCCACATTGGCGAGGAGGCCGGAGAACCATTCATCAATGCCAGATCACGGGGAAGCCTGTCAATCTGTCGGCGCATGGGCGCGTTGTTCGCTCGCGTGAAATTGATCGGCTCGAAACAACACCGTGTGTGTGGCGGACACACGAAGCTCGACAGCCGTCCCTTCCTGATACACGCTGGTCGAACTTTCGCTGCTGTGGATGATTTGGCCGGAGCCCAACCGGACCGTATACAGATTTTCGGAACCTCGGAATTGCCGGGCGATGATTCGCGGTTCAGCCGATTTGTTCGGGAGGAGGCGAATGTCGTCTGGGCGAATCATCACGACCACCGGGGTTCCTTCTTCGTCAGCCAGTGTGTTGGGAAACTCGCCCAATTCGGTATGGACCATGCCCTGCTGGATACGTCCGGTGATGAAGTCGGCTTGCCCGACGAAGTCGGCAACGAACGGGGTCGAAGGGAGGTGGTAGATGATCTCCGGCGAATCCATCTGCTCCAGCACCCCTTGATTCAGTACGGCAATCCGGTCGGCCATGGCAAAGGCTTCGTCATGGTCATGAGTGACCAAGATGGCCGTCGTTTTCATCCGTCGCAACAGGGTATGGAGTTCTTGCCGCATGCGGCCGGCCATATCGGGGTCGAGATTGCTGAACGGCTCATCCAGCAGCAGCACGACCGGATTCTGTGCCAATGCCCGCGCAAGCGCCACGCGCTGCTGCTGTCCACCCGAGAGTTCGTGCGGATAGCGCCGCTCGAATCCTTCCAAGCCGGTCAGTCGCAACATCTCGTGAACCCGGCTCTCCCGCTCCGATCGGGATAGACGGGTGAGCCCAAAGGCAATATTGTCGACGACGCGGAGGTGAGGGAAGAGGGCATATTCTTGGAAGACCATGCCGACATGCCGCTCTTCTGTGGGGATCGTGTCCGAGGAAGAAGAGACGCGCCGGCCCGACAGAAAGATTTCTCCGGACCGCACCGGCTCAAAGCCTGCGATGGCCCGCAATATGGTGGTCTTGCCGCAGCCTGATGGCCCGAGCAGGCAGAGTATTTCCCCTTCCTGCACCGAAAAGGAAATATCACGAATAGCCGGACGGTGCGGATCGTAGGCGCAGGACACCGAGCGCAGTTCTAGAATAGGCGTTGCCGGCGCGCACAGATCGGCCTGGCCGTCGAGCTGGTCGGTATTCCTATGGACCGGATGTGATTCAGTCGTCATCGTTTAACCTAGGCCGCCCGCCAATCGCGCGACAACAAGAGCGCCAATGCCGGCAAACCCACCAGCACGATCAGCAGTGCGGATGGAGCCGCCAGCTGATAGTATTCTTCACTTGCTTCCAGCCAGACGCGGATGGCCAGTGTGTCAAAACCAACCGGCCGTAGAAGCAGTGTGGCCGGCAACTCTTTCATCGTTTGCAGAAACATCAAGACCCAGGCGGCAATAAAGCCATTGCGGATGAGCGGAAGTGTCACCCGGCGCCAGGTCGCCTGCACACCGAGACCCAGTGTGCGGGCTGCTTCTTCAAGATTGGGCGTGACTTGCTGCAGCGCCGGTTCGAGAGATTGCAGCCCGGCTGGGAGAAAATGCAGCACGTAGGCGACGACCAAGACGATTGCGGTGCCATAGAAGAATGGTGTCAGCTTGAGGCACAGCACCAAGACGGCCAGGGCGGCAACAGGTCCTGGAAGCACGTACCCGGCGTAAGCCGCCTGCAGACAGCCCAGATTGAGCCAGGTCGGTTTCCGGCTCGCCAGATAGGCCAGCGGGAGGCCGATCAGGACTCCCGCGGTGGCGGCCAGGCCAGAGAGCAATGCGCTATTCCATACGAAGCCGACGAAGCGGGTATCCAGAATCGCCTGAGCTTCGGGAGACAGACTCCACTGCACGAGCAGATAGAATGGAATGCCGAAAGCTGCGCCGAGGATGGCGGCAAGAAACACGGTGAAGGCTGCAGTCTTGGACCACCCACATTTGGCACGTTGCGGCGCGCGGTAGCGGCCCGTCGTTTGGTAGAACCGGCTCTTGCGTCGAAACCAACGCTCGGCCAGCAAGAACAGCAGGGCGAGCACCACCAGCAAGATACTCAGAATGCTTGCGGCGGTGTTGTCGGACCGGCCGGTCATTTGCTGAAACACGGCATAGGTCAGCGTTTGGTAGCGTAAGAGAGAGACGGCGCCGAAATCTGAAACCACGTAGAGAACCACTAACGCCGTCCCTGCCACGATCGACGGACGTAGGAGCGGCAAGGTCACGCGGAGCATCGTGCGCACATGGGAGGCGCCGCATGTCCGGGCCACTTCCTCGAACGACACGTTCAAACTCAAGAGCGCGCTACGGGTGAGGAGATACACGAAGGGAAAGGTATCAAGCGCCATCACCAGCGTGGCGCCCCAGAAGCTTTGCGGCGAGAAGATTCTGGCCTGAGGCCCGGCTACCGTTTGCCAGAGGTGTTCCACCGGGCCGCCGAATCCCAAGAGATAGTTGTACACGTAGGCCAACACGTAGGTCGGCATTGCCAACGGCAGCACGAGGGCGACTTCCCAGAGCCGGCGTCCGTGAAAATCGAATCGCGTGACCACCCAGGCAGTCGAGACTCCCAACAGGAGGGTGAGAAGGGCCACGGTTCCGGCCAAGGCCACGGTATTGGTCAGCAGCTCGGGAATGCGCGTGGCCCACAGGCGCTGCCACACCGCCAAATCGGCCGACAAAGCGAGGGCGGTGACATAGCCCAGCGGCAGAAGAATCAGCGCGGCGCTGGCCAGCACGAGCAACTGAAGGGGGAATGCGGCATGAAGCCGTAGATGTGTCACAAGCAGGCTCGCGCGTTATCTGAGGCCTACTTGCTCGATGAGCAGCATGGTCGGTTCACGCAACTCGGCGAGCTTGGTGAGCGGGACCATGGCTGCGCGAAAGCTCTTGCGCTCGACGAGGGCGGGATCGGCCTTGACCTCCGTATGGAGCGGATATTCCTTGTCGAGATCGGCAAACATCTTCTGGCCGGCCTGCGCTACGAGGAACTCGACGAGCAGTTTGGCGCTGTCGAGACGGGGAGTGTGTTTGAGAATTCCGACACCCGCCACATTCATGATCGCGCCCATGCCGCCCTCATGTTGGTCCGGCATCAAGACGGCGAGCGGCGCGGTCGGTTGCGCAGCGAGATGCCGATACACGTAATAGTGATTCACGATGCCGATGGCGACCTGGCCTTTGGCCACCGCCTCCACGATTTGAGAGCTTTTCTGATAGACCTGGTTTCCGGCATTATCTCGAAGCCCCTGGAGAAAACTCTTCGTCCGTTCGTCTCCAACGCTCGCGCGAATGACCGAGACGCCCGCCTGTAAGTACTCACTGCCGGAATTTGGAATCGCAATCTTGTCTTTCCATTCGGTGTTTGCCAGATCGAGCAACGATTTGACCTGATCCGGCTTCACCAGGGTCGTGTTATAGACGATAATCCAGAAGCGCCCGGACAAGCCGATCCAGCTATTATCCGCGGCGCGGAATTGCGGAGGGATTGCGCGGTCGACTTCCCGCATGCTCAGCGGACGAAGGAGTCCCGCAGTACGGGCCATCTCCAGGCTGCCGGCGTCATTGGTAATGAAGAGATCGGCCGGGCTGCGGTCTCCTTCCACTTTCAGCCGGTTGACCAGCTCGGTGGTGCCGGAGGAGAGCAGGTCGATTCGAATGCCGGTTTTCGCGGTGAATGAATCGAGCACCGGCTTGATCAGCCGTTCGGCGCGCCCCGAATACACAGTCAACTTCTCCTCGGCCCATACCGGGGTCGAGCCATTCGGCCATGCAGAGAGGAACAGGCCGCAGAACGCCACCGCGATCAGGGCAAATCGGGGCCTGAAAGCCTGAGGGGAAGAGAGCCGGCGTTGTGCGAAATTCCACACGGGCGACACCTTTCGTTAAATTGAAATTGATAAATCCTCTCAAAAAGATACCAAAAAAATTGGCGGCGGTCAATGATGACAGCGGGAACAGAGGCCGTAGAGTTCTAGGCGGTGGGTCTTGATGGTGAAGCCGTTGCGGGCGGCCACCTCTTCCTGAAGCCGTTCGATGTCGCAGTTTTCGAACTCCACGATCTTTCCGCAGCCGGTGCAGATGAGGTGGTCGTGGTGGCCTTTATGAGAGACGTTGTCGTATTGGGTCTGCGTGCCGAAGTGGCGCGCCTGCGCCAGACCGGCTTCGCAAAAGAGGTTGAGCGTGCGGTAGATCGTCGCGAGCCCCAAATGCGGATCTTTTTTCGCCAACTGGTGATACAGCTCTTCCGCGGTGATGTGCTCTTGCTTGAGAAAGGCATCAAGAATCAGCTCGCGTTGGCGGGTGCATTTCAGCTGATGTTTCCCGAGATGCTCTTTCAGCGCTGTGATTTCTTTTTGATGCTTCGACATGGCGGCCGGCCTTATTCCTCTTAGGAAGGGCCATTAAAGACGAAACGGGCCATAAGGGTCAAGAGCATAGGGTACGGCAAACAGGTTTGACGATCCTTCATGGTCTGTCTATAGTGCAGGACCGCTTGATCTGATTGAGGCGACGCCATGAGAACACCGAACCAGATTACCGTTGATCGCTCGCTCCTTTCCTATGTGCTGCACCTGGCGGAGCCGTATGGTCTGTTGAGCGATGTCAAGCTGCAGCAGTTATGCTTCCTGTGCGAACTCCAAACATTCGGGAAAGGATTCAAGGGGTTGCACTTTGAATTCTTCCGGTTTGCCTATGGCGCGTTCAGCAAAGATCTCGATAACGATCTCACGTCGCTTCGCCGAAAGGGTCGGATCGAGAATTTCACCTTATCCGATCAGGCCAAGGACGAGGTGATTCCGCTGCTCCTGACGGCGATCGAAGGGGTAGAGACCAATGAGAAGGTCAAAGAGATCGTCGACGCCGTCGTGTCCGTCTATGGGCCGCAGGATAGCGGCGCGATCACCAACTCCGTCGAGGCGGTGGAGCTGAGCACGCCGCAGCAACCCGAATTCAAAATTCCGATTCGGGATATCACGTTTCATACCACGCTCCTCGTGCCCGACCGGATTGATGTACAGGCTGAATTCACCTGTCCGCCTGCGCTGCTGGCCAAGTTGAATGCGGCGATGGGCTATGACGGCAAGGCATCCTCGAACGTTCAGAGCTGGTAGATCTCGCCGTATTTCTTTTCCACGTACGAGAGGAACGGGTCGGGACTGATTGCGTTGCCGGTGACGCGTCGGGCCAGGTGGTCCGGGGTAAACATGCGGCCCCAGCGGTGAATCTTCTGTTCCAACCAGCGGCGCAATCCCAACAATTCCCCTGCGGCGATGCTTTCTTCCAGACCGGGAATTTCCAGTTTGGCCTGCTCGAAGAATTGCACGGAATAGAGGTTGCCCAGCGTATAGGTTGGGAAGTAGCCGAAGGCGCCGAACGACCAATGGACGTCCTGGAGCACCCCTTCCGCATCGGATGTCGGCGTGATCCCCAGATACTCCTCCATCTTTCGGTTCCACAGGGCGGGCAGGTCTTCGGGTTGCACCTTGCCTTCGACGAGGTCCTGCTCAATCTCGAAGCGCAGCATGATGTGGAGATTATAGGTCAGCTCGTCCGCTTCCACGCGGATGAACGACGGTTTCACGCAGTTGATGGCGGCGTAAAATCGTTCGGCGTCCACGCTCCTCAGTTGATCGGGAAATGTCTGTTGCAGAATCGGATAGAAGAAGCGCCAAAACGGACGGGAGCGCCCGACGCAATTCTCCCACAGGCGGGATTGGCTCTCGTGAATGCCGAGCGAGACCGAATCGCCCAGCGGCGTGCCGAAATACCGCTGATCGAGCCCCTGGTCGTAGAGCCCATGCCCGCCTTCATGGATGCAGCTGAAGAGGCAGGATTGGAGTTCGTGCTCAAAGACGCGAGTGGTCACCCGTACGTCGGTCGGATGAAACGAGGTTGTGAACGGATGGGACGAAAGATCCAGCCGGCCGCGCTCAAAGTCATAACCCATGGCAGTCAGGACCAGGCGCCCGAACTCCAGTTGCCGAGTCTGATCATACGAGTGTCGGAGGATACTATCGTCGATCCGAACGTGGCTCTCGGTAATTCGCCTCAGCAGCGGGACGAGGCGGGCCTTCAGCTGGGCGAAGATGGGCTGAAGCGCGGCGATCGTGGAGCCCGGTTCATAGACGTCCAGAAGGGCATTGTAGGGCGAATCCGTATAGCCGAGGTACTGGGCTTCCTCGCGCTTGAGCGATAGGACGGTGCGGAGGTTTGGGAGAAACAGGGCGAAGGCGTTCTGTTCTTTGGCCTTGGTCCATACTTGTTGCGCAAGCGAACATTCCCGGCTCAAGGTCGTCACAAAATCGGAAGGAAGCTTCTTGGCCCGGCTGAAATCCCGCCAGACCTCCCGCAGCAACGATCGAGACGGTTCATCCCACAGGTCGCCGGGCTGGTCGGAGGCGTGACCCGTCGTAGGATCGACCCATTGTGACAAAAGCTTTTCAATGTCCGGGGACACGAGCTTCTGGTGGGCCAAGCCTTGCAGGACGGCGATTTGTTCGGCACGCGCGGCTCCCCCGCCGCCCGGCATGTAGGTCTCCTGATCCCAGGACAGCACTGAAGCGGCGCTATTGATGCGTTGGATTTCAAGGAGTCTGATCGTCAAGGGCTCTAAGGCGGCGATGGTCTTCAAGCGAGGTCTCCTCTTGGCTTATACTACAGTCCGGCGTGCGGCAATCAGCTCTGAGCCGCCAGTCTACGCAACCGCGCTGGTATTTTTCAAACCACTGAAAGGATCGACGATGAGATCGCTTGTGCTCCCCGACATCGAAGCCTATGCCCAGGCCCATTCCATGCCGGAGACAGCCATTTGCCGGGCGCTCAGGGAAGAAACTCAGCGGACGATGGAGTATGCCCAGATGTTGGTCGGCCCGCTGGAAGGGGCGTTTCTCAAGATGATGGCTCAACTGGTGGGCGCCACCAGGGTGCTCGAAGTCGGAATGTTCACCGGCTATAGCGCCCTTTGTTTTGCTGAGGCGATTCCGGATCGGGGGACCGTCATCACCTGCGAGGTCGATGAGGAGTCAGCGGCGGTGGCCCGGCGATATTTTGCGCAGGCATCAATTGGGAAGAAGATCGAGATTCGCATGGGGCCGGCGTTGGAGACGATGCAGGCGCTCGCCGGTCCGTTCGACCTTATTTTCATCGATGCCGACAAAGCCAACTACCTGAATTACTATCGGCGTGCGCTGGATCTGCTTGCTCCGAACGGGGTGATCCTAATCGACAACGTCCTCTGGAGCGGCGAGGTGCTGAAACAGCCGCCACCGGATGAGCGGACGGCTGTGATCCAGGAGTTGAACCGGACGGTGGCGAACGATTCTCGTGTGACCGCCGTGCTGGTCACGATTCGTGATGGGATTCTAGTGGTGAGGCGGAAAACGTGACGTGTGGCCAGGATGGGTGAATAGGCTTTGTTGTCAGTAGGGCGGCCCTCCCGTTCCATATCCCAAATTCCAACAAGATCGATAATTGGACCCTCCTGCGGAAGGCGAATTGACTGAAGTTCGGCAGAGAGATACACTCGCGTTCCGCAACCCGAGGGGCAGCCCAGCTTTTCGCAGCCATGAGCAAGATCCTGATTTCCTATCGTCGAGAGGATAGCGCCGATGTCACGGGGCGGATCTACGACCGGCTCGTTGTGCAGTTTGGGCGAGAGGCCGTCTTCAAGGATGTGGATTCCATGCCCTATGGCGTGGACTTTCGCAAGTATCTGGATGAGCAGGTGGCCAAGTGCGGCGTGTTCCTCGCCGTGATTGAGCGAAACTGGATGAAGGTAAAAGGCCGAAAGGGCAAGTCCAGACTTGAAGAGCCAGGCGATTTCGTGCGGATTGAAGTCGAGTCGGCATTGAAACGGGACATTCCAATCATTCCGGTGCTCGTCGGAGGGGCGTCAATCCCACCGGCTGATCGGCTTCCGGCCAGCATTCAAGATTTGTCGTACCGTCATGGCACCGTCGTTCGCCCTGATCCCGATTTTCATCGGGACATGGATCGCTTGATCGAGTACCTCAGGCAACAGATTTCTGGCTTAAGCGAGCCTCAGACGAAATCGGACAACCAATCCAAGCCTGTTCTCAAGGAGACAAAGTCAGTCGCCCCTGCCACACCACCGGACATGGTGAAAGTGCCCAAAGGGCCGTTCCTGTATGGCGACGAGAAAACTCGTGAGACGATTGATCATGACTATTGGATCGACAGGTACCCCGTGACGAATGAGAAGTATCGGGCCTTTGTTTCAGCAGCTGGCTACAACAATCAGGCCTACTGGTCACCCGAAGGGTGGAAGTGGAAGACGAAGAAGAACATCACAAGCCCCGAATATTGGAATGACGCAAAATGGAACAAGGCCGATCACCCCGTTGTGGGCGTGAGCTACTACGAAGCAGAAGCCTTCTCCAAATGGGCGGGCAAGCGTCTCCCCACCGAGCAGGAGTGGGAAAAAGCGGCACGAGGTGAAGACGGGCGCCAGTATCCTTGGGGCGAAGAGTTCGACCAGGCTCGATGTAACAGTTCTGAATCTGGTTTTGAGCAGGCCACCCCGGTCACTCAGTATCCCAAGGGGGTCAGTCCCTACGGCTGCTACGACATGGCGGGAAACGTGTGGGAGTGGTGTGCGAGCTGGTATGACAAAAGCCAGGGCCTGCGCGTGATCCGGGGCGGGTCCTGGTTCGATCAGTCGGAGTTCTTGCGTGCATCTTCCCGGTACGGGCTCTACGCCGACTACCGGCTCAACTACATCGGCTTTCGTCTTGCCCAGGACCTTGAGCCCTAACCCTTTACTCTTTGTTCTTTTACCCTTTGCTCTATATCTGAATTCTTTCTTGTGAGGAAACCATGTTGAAGAAGCCGACGGATCATCAGAAGTTGCGGGCCGAGATGGGCAAGCTCATTGAGGCGCTGGAGTTGCCGGAGCTGAACAAGCAGTTCCTCCAGGCGCGGTGGTTGGAACAGGTCATCTGGATGGATGAGAAGGCCTGGAGTTCCGTTCTGCGGCATAACATCCTGCGTCTGACGACGATCATCGGGGGCGTGATTGTGCCCGCGCTGGTCAGTCAGAATGTCGGCGGTGGCGCTGCGACTATGATTCAAACGATCACGTTCATCGTCAGCCTCCTGGTGGCGCTGAGCGCCGCCGTGGAAGAATTCTTTCACTATGGCGAACGATGGCGCCACTACCGACGCACCGTTGAGTCGCTCAAGAGCGAAGGATGGCAGTTCTTCCAGCTCAGCGGGCCCTACGCCAATCTGACCCACGTCCAGGCTTATCCGGCATTCGCCGCGCGAGTCGAGGAGCTCAGCCGCGAGGAGGTCGAGACCTACATGACGCAGGTAGCGAAGGAAAAAAGGGAGAAGGACGACAAGACAAGCTCACCCTCCGCGACGTGAAGCAGCAAGGTTCCTCATCGAACACAGTTGATCCAACAACAGGGAGGAATTATCATGGCACTCTATGCATTTGATGGAACGTGGAATGAAGACGAAGCTGAGGACGCGAAAGAGACCAGCGTACTGAAGTTCTGCAAGTGCCTTCCCGCGGATATGAATGTGTTTTATCTGGAGGGTGTTGGGACTCGGTTCTGATTTATTGGGAAACTGCTCGGAGGCCTGACAGGGGCCGGAGGGCGTTTTCGGATTAGCGAAGCCATGGAGCGGCTTGACCGGTACTTTGCCGAAGGGGATCGGACCATCGACATTATTGGATTCAGCCGAGGGGCAGCTCTTGCCCTGCATTTCGCCAATCAAGTGCAGGAAGACAAGCCTGGAGCTGAAGTCCGCTTCCTCGGTCTGTGGGATACGGTTGCCTCCTTCGGTCTGCCCGGCAATGATCTGAATATTGGATGGGACCTCACCCTGCCTGACAATGTCAGGCACTGTTTTCATGCCATGGCGCTTCATGAGCGGCGGGGGAATTTCCCTCTGACCAGGGTTACGCCTCCGAAGGGCGGACGACCGATCAAAGATCGGCTGCAGGAAGTGTGGTTCCGCGGGGTCCATTCCGATGTCGGAGGAGGACAAAGTGTGGGGCTGTCCAGCATCGCTCTCTGTTGGATGCTACGGCGGGCCAAGGAAGTGGGTCTTCCAGTAGTCGAAGCCAAGTTAAAGGAGCATGAGGCCATGTGTAAGCCGGATGCTCCCATTTCCAAGAACTTTGACCCAATCAAAGATCCGCAGAGAACGATCAACTCCGGAGATTTGGTGCATGAGTCGGTAAAAGCAAGGGGGCAATCAGGAGGGATGGCGCACAATGACCCGTCGTCCGGGGCGGTCATCGCGCATGGGTAGAGTGTTAGTCCGCATGATTCATGAACGCTTTTGCGGCAACCTACGTCGCTCGTATCTCGTGAAGCGTGAAGCGCTGGACGGAAAGAGAGAGTGTCTCATCTTCGTTTGCGAGATACGAAATACGTTTCACGCGAACGGGCTTCCTGGCGGTTTCGTCACGAACCGTCATGAATAATATGGGTTAGGAGTGTGACAATGCAGCCGTTATGTTTCGTGCTCATGCCCTTTGGAAAGAAACCGGCGGCTGATGGCCGGTTGGTGGACTTTGACGCCGTGTACGAACAGCTCATCAAGCCGTCGGTGGTGGCTGCCGGGCTTGAGCCCTTGCGCGCCGATGAAGAGATGACCGGTGGCATAATCCACAAGCCCATGTTCGAGCGGTTGATCTTGTGTGAGTACGCGGTCGCGGACTTGACGACGGCCAATGCCAATGTCTTCTACGAGCTGGGATTGCGCCACGCCGTTCGACCTGCCACCACTGTTCTTCTTTTTGCCCAAGGCACGGGGCAACTCCCGTTCGACGTGGCGCCGCTCCGCGCCGTTCCCTATCAACTTGGCGCTGACGGCAAGCCCGTGATGAATAGTTTAGACCGTGACATGCTGACGGCCAAGCTTCGTGACGCGCGTCAGGTGAAAACTGACAGTCCGGTGTTCCAACTGGTGGAGGGCTTCCCTGATATTCAGCGGCTCAAGACCGACGTGTTCCGTGAGCGGGTTAAGTATTCGGGCACGCTTCGCCAGAAGCTGGCACTGGCCCGTAAGCAAGGCCTCGATGCGGTGCGTGCGGTCGAGCAAGAGATAGGATCCATCCATGATGCTGAGGCCGGGGTGGTGATTGATCTCTTTCTCTCCTACCGTGCTGTGAAAGGCTGGAACGAGATGATCGCCTTGGTGCAGAAGATGTCGGCGCCCTTGGCGGCCACGGTCCTAGTGCAGGAACAGTTGGGGCTGGCCTTGAATCGAGCCAATCGTGGCGAAGAAGCGGAGCGCATACTGCTGGCTTTAGTTGAGGGCCGCGGGCCGAGCAGCGAAACTTATGGCATCCTCGGACGGGTCTACAAAGACCGTTGGGAAGCAGCACTGAAAGCTGGCGAAAAAGCACTTGCCCGTGGCCTGCTGGACAAAGCCATCAATGCCTACCTCAAAGGGTTTGAAGCAGACTGGCGCGACGCCTATCCCGGAGTCAACGCCGTGACGCTCATGGAACTCAAAGAGCCGCCTGATGTCCGGCGCGAACGGCTGATCCCGGTCGTCTCCTATGCGGTGGAGCGGCGCATCGAGTCCGGCAAGCCGGATTATTGGGATCATGCCACGCGACTAGAGCTGGCGGTGCTTGCCAAGGACCAGCAGAAGGCTGAGTCGGCGCTGGCCGATGCGCTGGTGGTAGTACGGGAATCCTGGGAGCCCGAGACGACGGCCAGGAATCTCCGATTGATCCACGAGGCCCGTGAGAAACGCAACGAATCTATCCAATGGTCCAAGGGCATTGAAGATGAATTGGAGCGCCGCTCGAAACAGTAATGCAGAGTGGGTGTCAACTGTGGCTGTCTCCGAGCACCATACACTTTGCAGTATGACGGGGAAGGAGGCTGTGCTTGAGATTCTCGGCGGGGTTGGTAGTAAGCTGTCGGCTCCGCAGATCAAGCTCGCCTCCCGGCATGCATCTTAACCAAAGGATACCGCTATGCAATCCGTCCCGGTTCCACCACTGACCCTGCCCGACAAAAGTGAGGCCGTCCAGCGAGGCGAAAGCATCCTTGCCGGAGCGAGCATCGGCGTGAACGACTTGCTCAAACTGGTGGATAGCCTCAAAAGGGAGCGCAAGTTCGGACTGGCGCGCAGGCTTCTGGATCGCCACGCGGACAAGCCCGACATTAGGGAGCACGCCGAGGTGAAGGTGCGCGTCGAGTTCGCGCAAAAGCGGTCGCTCTGCACCTACAAAGATCCGGACCTCCCAGCGGACGATCGGCTGGACCGCGCCCTCGGAATACTGGAGGCTGCCGATCCGCTGGCATTCACGACGGACCAGGAAACGCTCGGGCAGGCAGGCGCTATCTACAAACGCAAATGGGAACTCACCGGCATCGAGCCGCATCTTGAAACCTCCCTCGCCTACTATTTGCGGGGTTTTAATCAAGGCGTTGCGAAAGACTACGGCTACACCGCCATCAACGCGGCCTTCGTGCTGGATCTTCTCGCCGAATCGGAAGACTCCGCTTCGCGTTCGGCGGGAATGTCCAACGAGCTTGCCGATGGCCGGCGGAACCAGGCCAGAGCGATTCGGCAAGAGATTGTAGAGATTCTCCCCGTACTGCCGAGTGAGCCAAACAGTGACTGGCTCAGCCGGACGTGGTGGTTTCTCGTGACCCTGGGCGAAGCGTATTTCGGGGTGGAAGATTACGATCAATCCGGCGATTGGCTCAAAAAGGCCGCCGTATTGCCGAACGTTCCAGACTGGGAATGGGAAACGACCGCACGTCAGATGTCGACGTTGCTGCGGCTGCAGCGTAAGACGTGGCAGGCGAAAGGACAACCAGCAAAGCCCGGTGGTGAGAGAGTGCTCAAGGAGTTTCTGGGTGGCAATTTCGCCGCCGTCACCTCGGTCATGCAGGGCAAGATTGGCCTGGCCTTGTCGGGCGGCGGCTTCCGCGCATCCCTGTATCACATCGGCGTGCTGGCCCGACTAGCCGAACTGGATCTCTTGCGGAGCATCGAATTCCTCTCCTGTGTTTCAGGCGGCTCCATCGTCGGAGCGCACTACTATCTTGAAGTTCGTCACCTGCTGGAGACCAAGCCAGATGGGGAGATCACCAGACATGACTACGTCGAAGTCGTGCGCCGCGTCGCGCGCGATTTCCTCGCCGGCGTCGAACGCAATGTGCGGACTCGCATCGCGGCCGAGTGGTTGACCAACATGAAAATGATTTTTCTTCCCGACTACTCGCGCACAGTCAGGGCGGGCGACCTTTACGAGTCGGAAATCTACTCGCGCGTTGCCGACGGTCAGCAGGGCACACGTTGGCTCAACAAGCTCTTTGTTCGACC
>Ga0224510_10001414_pt1 | contig 15851 bp, 21 predicted proteins | sample SF_May12_sed_USG_FD_170161 | JGI IMG/M metagenome (GOLD analysis project Ga0224510, IMG submission 170161) | Sediment microbial communities from San Francisco Bay, California, United States - SF_May12_sed_USGS_4_1 | ecosystem: Environmental > Aquatic > Marine > Sediment | place: USA: California... | reverse complement strand
TACAGATCGAACGGCAGGAACAGCAACCCGGGCTGGTAGACGTGGATGTTCGAGCGGTCGATGACCGTGATGGCCCACTCTTTGAGATTCAAGCGGCGGCTCAACAGGTTGGCCGACAAGACACCGGCCGTGCCAGCCCCGAGGATCACGATGTTCTTCATGCGCGGCTTCCTTTGCAGCGCCGCGGGCAGGATGCGCATGCAAAGGATCCCGATGACCTCTTCACACTCCTTTCAAGCGGACCGCGGCTGCGCAGACCACTGTAGCGCCGCGAGTCCTGCGAGAGAATCGATTCCCTTGACCCATGTCAACGGGACCGGCGTGCATGGCCACGCACGCGCGGCGAGAAACGCGGGCGAAGTCGCACGCGCGGGGGTCGCACCGGACGCCGACGCTCGCCTGCGATCAGCCCGCATCGAGATCGATCCAGCTGCACTACCCAGATGGGCTATCACCCATCACCCATTGCGGTAATAGACGATCGCAGGCCTTGCTACGCTAATTGACGGGATCGTGGGACGGTGGCCGTGTGGGTTGGCATTCTCTCGTCCACTGAACAACTGACGACCGGCGCCGTATCGGGCGCGCTCACGGAGGCACACATGAACTTCGACAAGGAATTCGACGCATCGGGCCTGGCCTGCCCGCTTCCCATCGTCAAGACGAAGAAGTCGCTTCAGACCATGACGTCGGGCCAGGTGCTGCGCGTCATCGCCACGGATCCGGGATCGGTGTGCGACATGGAAGCCTTCGCGGAGCAGACGGGCAACGCGCTGCTGTACTCGGGCACCGAGAACAGCAAGTTCGTCTTTCTGCTGAAGAAGGCCTGAAACCCAGCGGCCACCAACCACCACGGAGTGCCCACATGACGACGAAGAAGATGGCCATCATCGCCACGAAGGGCGCACTGGACATGGCCTACCCGCCGCTGATCCTGGCGTCGACGGCGGCAGCGCTGGGCTGGGAGGTACAGGTGTTCTTCACCTTCTACGGCCTGCAACTGCTGCGCAAGGATCTGAGCGGCATCGCGATCAGCCCGCTGGCCAACCCGGCGATGCCGATGCCCGTGCCGATGCCGGTGATCGTCTCGGTGCTGCCGGGCATGCAGGCCATGGCCACGTCGATGATGAAGGCCAAGATGAAGAAGAAGGGCGTGGCTTCTCTGACCGAGTTGCGCGACCTGTGCATCGAAGCCGATGTCAAGTTCATCGCCTGTCAGATGACCGTCGACCTGTTCGAGTTCGAGAAAAGCGACTTCATCGAAGGCATCGAATACGGCGGCGCCGCGACCTTCATGAAGTTCGCCGGTGAATCCGACGTCTGTCTGTTCATCTGACCATTTGGCGGCCGTCGCCCACGCGCAGGCGCGAAGCTACCCCCTTGCCGCATGGATCAGTCTGCTGACCCGGCACGCGCGTGCCCACGGAGGGTGATTCCTTGAGAAACCTGCTGGTAACGCTGTTTGCGCTTGTGCTGGCGCCCGCCGTCCACGCCATCGCGCCGTACATCGCCGCAGACCCCCTGCCCCCCGGCGAGTTGCCCGCCCTGATGACCCAGGTGGAGCAGAAGCTCCGCGCCGACGGCTTGACCGTACTTGCGCGTCACCTGCCCAAAGGCTTGAAGGAACAGGGCAGCGTGATCGTGACCGACCGCGGCATGCTCGATGCCATCCGCGCGGCCGGCGGCCCGGCGATCGTCGCTGCGGCGATCCGGGTCGGTGTCAGGACCGACGGCTCGGTGTCGTACACCAACCCGGATTACTGGGGTCGTGCCTACCTGCGCACCCACTTCGATGCCGCCTTGCCGGCCGTTCGGTCGCTGCGAACCCGCCTCGCCCATGCGCTCGGCGCCGGCGCGGCCTTCGGGGGCGACGTTCCCGAGGCCGATCTGGCGAGCTACCACTACATGTTCGGCATGGAGCGGATCGACTCTGCGCGCAACGAGCTGAACTCGTTCGCGGGTTTCGACGAGGCGGTGCGCACCGTGCGCGAGAACCTGGCCAAAGGGGTGGGCCGCACGGCGGCGGTCTACGAGGTGCTGATGCCCGAGGCACAGCTTGCCGTGTTCGGCGTGGCCATGAACGACCCCGACACCGGCGAGTCGTGGTGGGTCGGCAAGATCGGGCCCGAAAACGTCGCGGCACTGCCTTACGAACTGTACGTGGTCGGCAACAAGGCCTACGCGCTCTACGGTCGCTACCGCATCGCGCTGTCTTGGCCGGCGCTGGGCATGGGCCAGTTCATGCGCATCGCGCGAGCGCCCGACCTGATTCACCAGACGATGGGTCGCCTTGCCGGCGTCCCGGCCCCCTGACCGCGGCGCGAACCATCCCTTCGACGCACGACGCAACAGGAAGCCGACGATGCAGCCCGCTGCCGATCCGTCCACCGTGGTCGTCTGGGCGGGCTTTGCGCTTGCCTTCGTCTTCGGCGCGGTCGCCAACCGGACCAACTTCTGCACGATGGGCGCGGTCTCGGACGTCGTCAACATGGGCCACTGGGGACGCATGCGCATGTGGATGCTGGCCATTGCCGTGGCGGTGCTCGGCGCCACTGCGCTGCAGCTGTCGGGCCAGGTCGAACTCGGCAAGTCGATCTACCAGCGCTCCACGTTGAGTTGGTTGTCCCTGCTGCTCGGCGGCGCGCTGTTCGGCATCGGCATGAGCCTGGCCGGCGGATGCGCCAACAAGAACCTCGTTCGCCTGGGCGGCGGCAGTCTCCGGTCCTTCGTCGTGCTGGTGTTCGTCGCGATCTCGGCCTACATGACGCTCAAGGGCCTGTTCGGCCAATGGCGCGCGAGCTACCTCGACCCGGTCTCGGTCGACCTGGGCGCGCTCGGACTGAAGGACCAGAACGTCGCCACCGTGGTGGCCCGTGCGACCGGACTGCCCGCACCGCAGGCGCTGGGCGCCACCGCCGCCGCGGTCGCCCTGTTGCTACTGGTGGTCGTGTTCAGGGACCGCCGGTTCCGAACCAACGCGGCCCAGATCGTCGGGGCGCTCATGCTGGGCGCGCTGGTGGTCGTGGGCTGGTACGCCAGCGGGCACCTCGGCTACGGCGAGAACCCGCAGACGCTGGAGACGGTCTTCTTCGCGACCAACACGCGCACGATCGAGTCGCTGAGCTTCGTTGCGCCACTCGCCTACTCGCTGGAATTGCTGCTGCTCTGGACCGACAAGTCGCTGCATGCGACCTTCGGCATCGCCAGCGCCGCTGGCGTGCTGCTCGGTTCGTGCGCCTATGCGGTCGCGGCCGGCAAGTTCCGCTGGGAAGGCTTTGCCTCGCTGGCCGACTTGCGCAACCAGCTCGCGGGTGCGGTGCTGATGGGATTTGGCGGCGTCACGGCGATGGGCTGCACGATCGGCCAGGGGCTCACCGGCATCTCCACGCTGTCGATCGGATCGTTGCTTGCGCTCGCGGGGATCCTCGGCGGCGCGGTCGCAACGATGAAGTTCATCCTCTGGCGCGAAACGCGCGACGCCTAATCACGGCGGGTCGTCAGCAGGACGCGACCGCGTCCGAGAGCAATTGCGCCAGGGCATCGCGGCCGTTCGCGCCAACCTGCCGGTGCAGCGCGATCGCCCGCTCGCCCAGGCGCTGCCAGTGCGCGCGGCCGGCACCGATGGCCGCGTCGAGCGCGTGGCCGCCATCACCGGCCCGCCACGCGGCGTAGGCCGATTGCAGGCGAGGGAACATCTCGAGCCGCACACCGTCGAGGTTGGCGAACCAGAGGTGGAGCGACGCCGCGCTCGCGCGCTCGCGCAATGCGGGCAAAGTCACGAGGCAGTCGGCCAAATGGTCGCGCAACGCGCGCAGCCTCGGCTCGATGTGCCGGTCGCTGCCGGTAGCCATGCGGAGCTCAGCCCACCCGGGGCCCAGTTGCTCACCGGCACGGTGTTCGCCGAGCTCGTGCAGCCAGAGCGTCTCGAGCTGTTCATCGGCCAATCGCTCGAGCGCGGCCGTGACATCGCCCCCAACATGACCGCAGGCGGCGAGGGCTTCGCTGAACGGTCCCGCCCCGTGCTTGGGGCTCCACGCCTCGAACATTTCCCACAGCCAGCGCAGCAGGGCTTCGCGTCGCAAAAGGACCGTGCGGCCGCTGAGGGCACCCGGCGGCGCCGCGAGGCCGCGTGCCAACTCGCGCGCCGCGACCAGCACTTGCAGGCCTTCGCGCTGCTCGGCGCGATGCAGCCGCGCGAGCAGGAACACCGGGCGCCCGCTCGCCAGACGCCCCGCCCCGTAGACCCAGCCTCTGTGCAGCAGCCGCTGATTGACCCCAGCGGCGTCGAACGGGTCGAGGCACTCGTCGCCGATCGGCAGCGTCGTGTAGGACTCACCCGCCAGGCGGTCCCAGAGCGCCTCGCGCCGGTCGAGCCAATCGCCCACGTCCCGATGGCGCAGCGACGCGCCGAGCGGCAAGCCCTGTTCCCAGCGGTAGAGCTCGCGCATCTGCAGCAGGTAGATGCACAACGTCAATTCAGTCGCATGGCGCGCATCGGCCACATCGCAGTTGCGTTGCACCGCCCCGACGAGCGCGTCGAGGTCGAACGCCTTCACGATGACGGCAACCGACGCGTGCGGCGCGGCTGCCACGCGACGATCGCAGGCACGATGTCGCCCCAGGGCGCGTCCAGCAGGCTGCCCCAGCGCTCCTGGGCCTGCCGGACCATCGCGTGGACCTCGGGCTGACTGGCCTGCAGCGCATGCTGCAGGCCAGTCAGCCCGCCGCACTGCAGGCGCAGCGCCTTGGCGTGTTCGATCGGTGCACCGTTGCGCGGCAGCCGCAGCGCGAACGTCGAGCGCTCGCGCATCAGGGCCGCAAGCGTCGAACAATTCATTCTTGCCACGGCCGAGTCGCAGACGACGAGGTCGCGTTCGCCCATCGCCTGGCGACGGGCCAATTCGCAGCGGGCATGCTGGGCCAGCAACGCCTTAGCGAAGATGCAAGCGCTCGGCCCCGCGCAGCAGGACTCGGCAGGGCAAGGATCGCCGTCCATCTCGACCTAATCGTCACCCGACGGGCCCGGGTCGCGGATCTGGCACAGCAGGTCCTCGGCCAACGCCTGGTTGTCGGCGAACATCACCTTGACCTTGGCGCCGGGCGGCTGGTCGCCCGACGCGCGCTGCGCCTTGGCGTGCGCCGAGGCATCGCGGAACGCCGCGAACTCGGCAAGCTTCTCGATCTGGGCAAACGGCAGGACTCGGAAGACGAAATAGGGCATGGGCTTTCCCGAAGGCAGGGTCAGACGTAGCGGCGCGTCGCACGCCGCCGGCCGGGGACGGCCTTCTGGATGACGACGCCGCGCACTGCGTCCAGGCTCTCGATCGGCGCATCGGGGTAGGCGGGATTGAGTGCATGCAGCCGCCACTGCTCGTCGCCACCCCTGAGCTGCCGGAATATCCATTCGTCGCGATGCCAGGCGAGCACGTACGAGCCATCACGGGCCAGCCCCTCGGGTTCGATGACGATGATCTCGCCGTCGCGAAATTCCGGCTCCATCGAGTCGCCGAGCACCTGGAGCACGAACGCTTCGCCACCGCTGCAGCCGTCCAGCGAGGCATCGTCCGCCGGCGCCGGCGCGCAGCCACAGTCATTGCCCTTCGTGCAGGCGGAGGCGCCCATCACTGCACCTCCGAGCGAATCTGTTCAGCGGCGACCCCAGCGGCGCGCAGCTCTTCGTGAAGCACCCGCACGAAGTCCTGCGGGCCGGCGATGTAGAAGTCGCACGCGATGTCGAACAGGTCGGCGCGCATCGCCTGCGCCAGCTGGCGTGCCCCCGCGGCGGGGTCGCTGTGGTAGGCCAGGTGATGTTCGAAACCGTCGAGCGCCGCAGACCATGCGCGGCATTGGTTGGCCATGAAATGGCCGTCCGCGCGTGTGGCGAGCCAGAACAGCGACATCGACGGCGCCTCGTCGCGCGCCAGTGCATGCTCGATCAGGCTCTTGACCGGACCGAAGCCCAGATCGCAGGCCGCGAAGACCAGCGGCCGCTCACCCTCGGAAAGGACGAACTCGCCGACCGGGCCCCACAGGTCGACCGACATCCCGGACTTGAGGTCACCGTCGAAGACGCGGCACGCGAACGGGTCGCCGGCATCGCGACCGACGAAGAAGTGAAGATTGCGGTCGTCGCAGGGGCAGCTTGCGACCGGCAGCGTGCGGTGCACGTCGTCCTCGCTGCCATTGCTCAGACCCAGCGTGACCGACTGCCCCGCCAGGAAGCGCAGCCGGTGGCTGCGCGGCGTCTGCAGATGCACCAGCCGCGTGTCGGGCCCGAGTTCGCGCACCTGGCGCACCGCGGTGACGATCTGCTGCGCCGGAATGTCCTTCGGCCCGCTGGCCTCCAGCATCTCCACGGTCAGCTCGCTGCTCGCCGCGGTGTGCGCGCACAGCAGCGTGTAGCCCTGCGCCTTCTCGGCTTCCGACAGGGGATAGTCGAACGGCATCACCCTGGCCACCTCGCCGTCGATGACGCGGACCTTGCACATGCCGCAGGTGCCGTTGCCGCAGCCGTAGTTGAGCTTGAGGCCGGCCTGCAGGCCGGCCTGCAGCAGCGTCGCATGCCCCTCGACACTGAACTGGTGGCCGCTCGGGCGAACGGTGACCTGTGCACACATGACCTTGAGCATGTCGTCCATGACGTCCAGCATATCGACGGATTCGGTGGCGAGCACACGTGCCAGGCCCGTCGAGGCCTGGCCGGCCAGCCGTTGCAGCGCCTGGTCGTCGGGAGCAGCCTGCGCCTGTGCGCGGATGGCGTCGCGCAATTCCAGCACCAGCGCGTGGTAGTGCTGCAGGTGGCGACGCAGGTCGGCCAGCTCCTGGCTCTGGTGAAACAGCCGCTGCGCCAGCACTTCCTGGCTCGGCAGCAGGCGCTCGCGCACGCGGCGGCCGAAGGCCTCGTCCTTGAGCTGCGACACATGCTCGAACAGCCCCGAATCCTCGAACCGTGCCTGCGGGTACAGGCGCTGCAGCGATTCCGTCGACACGAGCCCGTCGTTGAGCATCAGTTCGCCCCCGCGCACGCGCTGCTGCAGCACCCTGCGCGAGACGCCCACCAGGTGGGCAGCGCGCCACACGGAGACCCATTGCGCCACGGAGCCCTCTGCTCAATCGTCGGCCGGCGCGGCGCCGACGCGGTCGAGGTAACGCGCGCGATAGAGCAGGCGCGGGCGCCGTGGATCGTCGATGAAGGCTTCGCGATCGTGCAGCACGTTGTTGGTGACCATTCCCATGCCGGCCTCGAGTCTGACCGGCAGCACGTGCGCCGACTTGTCACTCAACAGCGCCTCGAGGCACGCGACCGCCGCACGCGTCGGGCCATCGTCCTTCCATTGGATGCTGCGTGTGCGCGCGGTGTAGCGCATCTGCAGGAAACCGGCGGCATCGACGGCGAACACCGGCCCGGTCTGCGCCGGCCGCGCGATGCCCTCGTCGTCGGTGCGAGCGGGAATGGTCATCGCGTCGTCGGCCATCAGGGCACGCACGTGCGGGGGGTCGGCGTCGCGCAGCGCGATGTACGCGAGCTCATGGTCGAGCAGCCGGTTGCTCCCGCCGCTCGCGGCCGGTCGCACGCAGTGCAGCAGCATGCCGCGCACGCCACGGTGCGGCGGGTGGTAGTAGCCGTCGGTGTGCCACTTGATCGGCCGGTTGGTATAGGGGATGAATCCGGCCGCCGGGCCCTGGCCCTCACGCACCGTGATCGGCGAGATGCCGTCCTCGTCGGCGAGCCAGTTGGCATCGAGCCGGACCAGCCCGAGCTGGCGGCCGAGCGCTCGCGGCAGCGACTTGTCCGCTGCGACGACGGGGCTGCGGTACAGCGCCATGTTGTAGCGCGCGCAACGGTCGAGCAGCGCGGCGCGCTCGGCCGGGCTGAGCGCGCGCGGGTCGCGCAACTCCACCAAGAGGGCCTCGGCACTGCGAGGCACGACCGCGAGCTTAGCCTCGCGCCAGCTTTGGTATGCCGCCTCGTCGTCGAGGTCGAATGGACCGCGGCCGCCGCCGCGCGAGGTGTCGGGTGCGATCGCAGTCAGCGCCGCCACCATCACTCTCCGCTCATCGCCGAGCGGCGGGCACCGCGCGGCTCGGTCGAGAACACACCCTGCATGGCGCGCTGCAGCATCGCCACCGCTTCCGGCGCCTCGATCGCCATCACCTGGTCGACGACCCACACGCGGTCCTTGTCCGGCACGACGGCTTCGAGCCGGCTGCCCAGATAACGCATGAACGCGAAGTCGGGGCCCTCGTCCTCGGACCAGCCGAACTCGGCATAGTGCACGCTCAGCTCGTTGAACTGGTCGATGAACAGGTCGCGGTAGTCCGCGCCGCCGGCAGCGTTCGCGGGGCCGAGCAGATCGGCTTCGTTGTCGCGCAGGATCTCGGCCACGCGCCGCACGAGCGCGCTGGTGAATGCGACGCGCCTTTCGCCACCGAGTCTCGCGTAGGCCATGCGGTCGACGCCCGCCAGCAGGAACACGAGCACCTCGCGAACGAAGCCGAAGTAGGCCGGGCCGGCGTCGATGTCGAAGCGCGCCTCGCGCATGCGCTTGAGCATGTTCAGCGCCACGCGCCAGGCGATGAAGGCCATCGCGCTGGCGTTCTGCTCGGCGCTCTTCGGCTGGTCCGGCTTGAACCAGTGGGCCTTGATGCGCAGGTTGGTGGCCATGCCGTTCAGACCCGGCGGCGCCGGGCCGGCCCAAGCTGATCGCGGCCCTGCGAGGGGGCCATGCCAGTCACCGGGACTGGGCGCATCAGTAGCCGCCCTTGCCCAGCGGTTGTGGCAGACCGGCCACCTTGGCCCCCTGCTTGGCGGGGCCGAGCGGGAACAGGTCGTACAGCGCCTTGCTGTCGCAGCCCGGCAGCACGTCGGCCAGCCCCTTGAGCATGTTGCGGAAATTGGGCGTGTGGCCGTGTTCCCGATACTCGTCGCGCAGGTAGCCGACCACCTTCCAGTGGTCGTCGGTCAGCGCGATGTTCTCGGCCGCAGCGATCACGCGCACGATCTCCTCGCCGTAGTCCGGCTCGAGCAGATAACCCTGGTCGTCGGTCTCGACCTCGTTGCCATTGACGGTATACGCCATCGTCGTTCGCCTCCAGTGTCGTGATTCGGTGTTTGACGCTGTTCAGTCGCCGACGGCTGCAGCCGACTTGTGCGGCACGAACACGCCACAGCCCATCCACCGATGTCCGCCCAGGCCCTGTTCGAGCACGCGCAACGATGCCGCCGCGCGCAGGCCGTGCAGCAACAGGCTGAAGCCGTGCAGCGCATGGCCGGGTCCGCGTAGCGATTGCTCGCGGCCGCAGACACAGTGACAGGCCGCATCCAGCCGCTTGAGCTCGGCCGCGGTCGCCTCGAGGAAGGTCGCCTCGTCGGCTCCGGCAGCGTCGACGAAATGTGCATACAGCGTCGCGTGAGGCAGCAGCTCGCGCACGACAGGATCGCCGAGCACGACCTCGTCGTTGCCGAGCCGCAGCCGTCGCCCCGACAGGCCGCGCAGCGCCTGGGCGCGCTCGCGGGCTGCCCGCACGAGCAGGCGCGCGCGCGCGGGCAGCAGCGCCGGATCGCCCACGCCGTGCACGACCTTCACCGGCAGCAGCGCCGAACGCGGGTCGTCCGCCAGCCAGGGAGCGACCTCGGCCAGCGCCTGCGCCAGCAGCATGCGGTGGTCGCGTGGCAAGGCCGTGCCGCGCAGCGGGAACGCCACGTCGACGACGGTGCTCGAGGCGAAATCCAACTCAGCCGGCTCCCTTCTGCGAATCCGCCCAACGCAGCAGCGCGCTGCCCCATGCCGCAGCCGTCTGGGGATCGATCTCGAACACCGTGAAACGGCTCTTTTCGCGGATGCGCGTGCGCAGGAGGCTCATGCCGCCGGAGTCGTAGTCGATCTGCTGCAACTCGATCTCCTGTCCGCCCAGCGGCACACGCAGCTTGTCCAGCGGCGTCACTCGGGTCATCGCGCTCTCCAATGCCGCCGTATTGAGCGCGGGGCGGTCTGCCTGCGTCTATCACCGCGACGGGTGAGGCCAGCCTACCCCTTTTGGGTAATGCCCCGCCCCCCGAAGCGGTCTATCGTCGGTACCCAACCGGAGTGATGGCGGCTATGCCTCGCCCGCGCCTAGCATCTGCACTCGCAAGGAGACCCGCCCATGGCCAAGAAGATGCATGACACGCCGATGCTGGACCAGCTCGAGTCCGGCCCGTGGCCGAGCTTCGTGACCGGACTGAAGCGCCTGGCGAAGGACAAGGATTACATGGTCGACCTGATGGGTCAGCTGGAAACGTCCTACCGAACGCGCAAGGGCTACTGGAAGGGCGGCACGGTCGGCGTCTTCGGTTACGGCGGCGGGGTGATCCCGCGCTTCACTGAACTCAAGGACGAACACGACAAGCCGGTGTTCCCGGATGCCGCCGAGTTCCACACGCTGCGGGTGCAGCCCCCGGCGGGCATGCACTACAACACCGACGTGCTGCGCAAGATGGCCGACATCTGGGAGCGCCACGGCTCGGGCCTGATCGCCTTCCACGGCCAGTCGGGCGACATCATGTTCCAGGGTGCCAAGACCGACAAGGTGCAGGACGCCTTCGACGAACTCAACGAGCTGGGCTTCGACCTCGGTGGCGCCGGCCCCGCGGTGCGCACCTCGATGTCCTGCGTCGGCGCGTCGCGCTGCGAGCAGAGCTGCTACGACGAGGCGCGTGCACACCGGCAGGTGATCAATACCTTTCTCGACGACATCCACCGTCCGGCGCTTCCCTACAAGTTCAAGTTCAAGTTCTCGGGCTGTCCGAACGACTGCATGAACTCGATCCAGCGCTCGGACATGGCCGTCATCGGCACCTGGCGCGACAACATCCGCACCGACGAGGAGTTGGCGCGCAAGTGGCTCGCCAAGCACGGCATGAACGAGCTGGTCAACGACGTGATCACGCGTTGCCCGACCAAGACCATCATGTTGAAGGAGATCAAGGACGTCGCCCAGGGCGACCACATCTCCAGCGTGAAGGTCAGCGATACCCACGCGCTGGAGATCGACAACAGCAACTGCGTGCGCTGCATGCACTGCGTCAACGTGATGACCGGCGCGCTGGCGCACGGAACCGACACCGGCGCCACGATCCTGATCGGCGGCAAGCGCACGCTCAAGATCGGCGACCTGATGGGCACCGTGGTCGTGCCGTTCATGCCGCTCAAGACCGATGAGGACTACGAGGCGTTGGTCGAGCTGGGCCAGAAGGTGATCGACTTCTTCGCCGAGAACGCGCTCGAGCACGAGCGCACCGGCGAAATGATCGAGCGCATCGGGCTGGTGAACTTCCTCGAGGGCATCGGCATCGACATCGATCCGAACATGGTCGCCACGCCGCGGACCAACCCCTACGTCCGCACCGACGGCTGGGACGAGGAAGTCGCCCGCATCAACGCCAAGAAGGCTGCGGCCTGAGCAAGGGAGCCACGACCATGGCCATGCGTACCCCCATCGAGAGCGGCGTGCCGGACAACCGGCAGTACATGCACCCGGCGCTGCTGAAGAACTACGGCAACTGGCGCTACCACGACCGGCCGCGTCCCGGCGTCCTGCACCACGTGTCGCACACCGGTGACGAGGTCTGGACGGTGCGCGCCGGCACGCAGCGCCAGATGGACGTCTACACGATCCGCAAGCTGTGCGACATCGCCGACACCTATGCCGAAGGGCACGTGCGGTTCACGATCCGCAGCAACATCGAGTTCATGGTGTCCGACCCGGCCAAGGTCGACCCGCTGATCGAGGCGCTGACGAGCAACGGCTTCCCGGTGGGCGGCACCGGCAACTCGGTATCGATGATTGCGCATACCCAGGGCTGGCTGCACTGCGACATCCCGGGCACCGATGCGTCGGGCGCGGTCAAGGCGTTGATGGACGACCTCTATACCGAGTTCATCCGCGAAGACATGCCCAACCGCGTGCACCTGTCGACCTCGTGCTGCGAGATCAACTGCGGCGGCCAGGCCGACATCGCGATCATCGTGCAGCACACGAAGCCGCCCACAATCAACCACGACCTGGTGGCCAACGTGTGCGAGCGGCCCGCCGTTGTCGCGCGCTGCCCGGTCGCGGCGATCCGCCCGGCACTGGTCAACGGCAAGCCGTCGCTGGAAGTCGACGAGAAGAAGTGCATCTGCTGCGGCGCCTGCTATCCGCCGTGCCCGCCGATGCAGATCAACGATCCGGAACACTCCAAGCTGGCGATCTGGGTCGGCGGCAAGAACTCCAATGCGCGCGGCAAGCCGACCTTCATGAAGATGGTCGCCTCGGGCTTGCCGAACAATCCGCCGCGCTGGCCCGAGGTTTCGGAAGTCGTCAAGCGAATCCTCTACACCTACAAGGCCGACGCGCGCTCCTGGGAGCGCATCGCCGACTGGGTCGAGCGCATCGGCTGGCCGCGCTTCTTCGAGAAGTGCGACCTGCCCTTCACCAAGTACCTGATCGACGACTGGCGCGGTTCGCGCTCCAGCCTGAACGCGTCGACGCATATCCGCTTCTGAGGCCGGCCCCATGAAGTTCGGAGTGCTCGTGAGCGAAGGGCCCTACACGCACCAGGCCAGCGATAGCGCCTACCAGTTCTGCGTTGCGGCGCTGGCCAAGGGGCATGAGATCCAGCGCGTGTTCTTCTACCACGACGGTGTCTACAACGCGACCCGGCTCACCGAGCCGCCACAGGATGACCGCCATATCGTGAACCGCTGGTCGACGCTGAACGCCGAGCACAAGGTCGACCTGGTGGTGTGCGTGGCGGCCGCGCTGCGCCGCGGCATCAAGGACGAGGTGCTGGCGCCGGGCTTTCGCATCTCCGGGCTGGGCCAGCTCGTGGACAGCGGCATCAAGGCCGACCGGCTGGTCACCTTCGGAGACTGACATGGCGCGACCACGCTCACTGCGTTCGCGGCTCCCCGTCGGGGCCATCGCCGGCGATCGGGCCGCGGCCTGCCGGGAGGCCGCATGAAGAAGTTCATGTTCGTCAACCGCAAGGCGCCCTACGGGACGATCTACGCCCTCGAGAGCCTCGAGGTCGTGTTGATCGCCGCCACCTTCGACCAGGACGTGAGCCTGGCCTTCCTCGACGATGGCATCTACGAGCTGGTCAAGGGCCAGCAGAGCAAGAACATCGGCATCAAGAACTTCTCTCCGACCTATCGCGCCCTGGAGGGCTACGACGTCGAGAAACTGTACGTCGAGCGCGAGTCGATGGAGTCGCGTGGCCTGACCGAGGCCGACCTGCTCGTCCCGGTCGAGGTGCTGTCGACCGCCGAGATGTCCGAGCTGATGCAACAGCAGGACGTGGTCCTGAGCTTCTGAGGACGGAGCGCCATGCTGCACATCGTCAATAAATCGCACCGCCAGACCGCGTCACTCGAGAGTGCCCTGCGGCTCGCGCGGGACGGTGACGCGTTGCTGCTGATCGAGGACGGCGTATACGCCGCGACCGCCGGCGGCGCCGTCATGGCAGGCATCGCCAGCGCCGTGGACCGCCTCAAGATCTACGCGTTGCAACCCGACCTCGAGGCGCGCGGCATGGCCGGCGCTCTGGTCGCCGGCGTCGCGGCTGTCGACTATGCCGGCTTCGTCGACCTCGTGGTCGAGCATCCCACCAGCCAGTCGTGGCTCTGACGCCGGCTGCACACCCCAACCCATTCGCACCAGGAGAACCCCATGGGCATCGAAGTGAACGGCAAGACCTACGAGACCGACGAAGAGGGCTATCTGGTCAATCTTGGCGAGTGGAACGAGGAAGTCGCCAACGTCATCGCCAAGACGGAGAACGTCGAGATGACGCCCAACCACTGGGAGGTCGTGAACTTCCTGCGTGACTACTACAACGAATACCAGATCGCGCCCGCGGTGCGCGTGCTGACCAAGGCCATCGGCAAGCAGCTCGGCCCCGACAAGGGCAACAGCAAGTACCTGTACGAACTGTTCCCGTACGGCCCCGCCAAGCAGGCCTGCAAGATCGCGGGCTTGCCCAAGCCCACCGGCTGCGTCTGATCCTCCCCGCGTCGCGACACCTTTTCGGGGCCGCATGTCCGCCCTCACCATCGCCTACGCGCTGCTGTTCTACGCAGCGACGGCAATATTGGTGCTCGGGCTCGGGGTCAAGATCCGCAGCTACGTGCACACGCCCGCGCCTCTGAAGATTCCGACCACGCCGGCGCCGGTCACACGCGGCGGCGTGGCCCTGCGGCTCGTACGCGAGGTCGTGTTCTTCGAGAGCCTGTTCAAGTCGAGCAAGTGGACGTGGCTTTTCGGCTGGATGTTCCATGCGGCGCTGCTGCTGGTCGTGCTGCGGCACTTGCGCTACTTCCAGCAGCCGGTATGGACGCCGGTGATCTGGGTGCAGGCATTCGGAACGTACGCGGGCTTCGCGATGGTGGCCGGGCTCGGCGGCCTGTGGGCGCGACGGTTCCTGGTCGACCGCGTGCGCTACATCTCCACGCCATCGGATCACCTGCACCTGGCGCTGCTGCTGGCGATCGGAATGTCGGGGCTGGGCATGCGCTTTGTCGCGAGGACCGACATCATTGCGCTCAAGGCGTTCATGCTCGGGCTGATGCGATTCGACTGGCAGCCGCTGCCGGCGGACCCCCTGCTCCTGTTGCACCTGCTGCTGGTCGCCACGCTGATGGTTGTCTTCCCGATCAGCAAGCTGCTTCATGCGCCGGGCATGTTCTTCAGCCCGACGCGCAACCAGTCCGACAACGCTCGCGAAGCGCGCCACCTCGCCGCCTGGGCTGCCTCGCTCGAGAAATAGCGTCATGGCCACCGCCGCCTTCGAGACACCCAAGCTCAAGCCCTATCCGGTGATCCCGCTGGTCGCCGAAGGGGCGATGGCGCACAGCAAGCCCTACGTCGCCAGCCCGCAAATCCAGACCGCGATCGGCTTCCCGGGCGAGCTCACCGAGGGCTGGGAGCAGCGTGCGATCGCCAAGATGGGCGAGTTGCTCGACAAGTACCGCAGCCTGCGCGTGTACATGGACGCCTGCGTGCACTGCGGCGCGTGCTCCGACAAGTGCCACTACTACCTCGGCACCGGCGACCCGAAGAACATGCCGGTGGCGCGCCAGGATCTGATGCGCTCGGTATACCGGCGCTACTTCACCTTCGCCGGCAAGCATTTCCCGAAGCTCGTCGGCGCGGTCGACATGAGCAAGGACGTGCTCGACCAGTGGTGGAGCTACTTCAACCAGTGCAGCGAGTGCCGCCGCTGCAGCGTATTCTGTCCCTACGGCATCGACACGGCCGAGGTGACGATGGCCGCGCGCGAGATCATGGACGCGGTGGGTCTCGGGCAGAAGTACGCCAACGAGATCATCGGCAAGGTCCACCGCATCGGCAACAACCTCGGCATCCCCGAGCCGGCACTCGCGGACACACTCGCGGGCTTGGAGGAGGACACGAAGGAGGAGACCGGCGTCGACGTGCGCTTCCCGCTCGACGTCGCTGGTGCCGAGGTGCTGCTGATCACGCCTTCGGCCGACTTCTTCAGCGAGCCGCACGTCGAGAGCCTGATCGGCTACGCCAAGGTCTTCCACGCCGCCGGCATCACCTGGACGCTGTCGTCCAAGGCCTCCGAGGCCGGCAACTTCGGTCTGTTCATCGGCAGCTACGAGCAGATGCGCACGATCGCGCTGCGCATCCGCGAGGCCGCGCTGGAGCTCGGCGCCAGGCGAATCGTCGTCGGCGAGTGCGGCCACGCCTGGCGTGTCGCCTACAGCTTCTGGAACACGCTGGCGGGTATCGGCGCCGGCGGCAAGGACCCGTTCGCGATCGAGTTGCAGCGACAGCTCGACCCGCGGTACACGCAACCCACGCAC